>JAABUI010000016.1_pt1 | contig 301720 bp, 327 predicted proteins | sample 5559111 | NCBI WGS metagenome assembly JAABUI01 (sample SAMN10711870, study PRJNA513365) | rock metagenome | isolation source: Antarctica rocks | place: Antarctica: Victoria Land, Buttleship Promontory
CGTTTCTATCTTTTCAATGTTGAACATCAGTGATATACTTCTTTTTATCTGCTGTCGAGACGTCAAATGACAGTGATGTTGATTTCTTCAGCTTCTCTGAGATGATCATTCAGAGATCTTTGACTTTCAAGACATTGATTATATTCTTCTTTCATGACTCATAGTTCTCGCTTCTCTTTAGCTTCGAAACATGATAGTTCTTCAAATCTTTCATTGTGATTGAGATATAAGAGTTATTTTGTGAAATATGATTGATAGAGAAATTTTCGTCGATTTGATGACAGTGAGTTCAATGCTTCAAATTCTGCTCTTAGATTTGTTTGCGATAGCGAAATAAAGCTAATTCAAGCTCATAATCTATTGATATATGAGAATTAGAACGAATATGTGCATGTAGATATATTGACTATCTAGTAGATAGAACATTGTGATTGTGATTGTGATTGTAATTGTAATTCATACATTCTTGTGACATTGATTTAGACTCAACTCATGAGAAACTCTATGCTATTTATATTGAGTGAACAAAACTCTCTGAAAGAGAAAATCACTTGTCGTCTATATGACTGCTTCACGCAGTTGAAACAATGAGATTGACACTGTGTTATCAAGTAATGAATCTATAGCTTCTATTCAGCGCGTGACGCTTGAGTAAACTCTTGATGAAAGTGTCTGTGCTGTTTGATTATGATGCATCGTCTTTGCTCTGCTTTTCATTGACAATATTCTATACAACGATGTTTCGATTCGATTCTTGATTTGAAGATAAAAGACATTTTCTTTGCATTCATGATGCTTGTGATTGTAATGTACATAGAGCTGCATTCTCTTACTCAATGATTGTCATTCATTGAGCAGAGAAATATGTGATGAAAGAGAGATGCACATGATGAGAAGATAAAGTGTGATTATATTGAGTAATTCTTTTCTTCTTTTGATTTGACTTATGTCACGTAAACGTTGAATGAATTGTTAGTATAGACGTGTGATCACAATCGTTCAATGTTTGACTCTGATTAATGAAAGAGAATGCGTTCTGATTGTTCTCTTGAGCTCTCAATTTTTCATGTGAATAGATGAATGACTTGACGTCAAGTAAAGAAGATGAGCTCAAGTTTTCTCAGTATATCAGCGTGATCAACAAGTCACTACTTCTTCAAGCACTGTAGTCACGTCTTTCAATACTTGAAACGACTATTCTATCTGATATCTTTTCATCAATTACTTGATGACACTGTCGATGTAATGAAGATGTTTCAATATCAACACAGTCAACGAGTTGCAAATTCTTCAATCACTTGTAATCACAACTCGCAGACTCTTCATCTGAATTGTCTTTTTCACTAGTAGTATCTTCTCATCTCTTACTGACATCGACATGTCATTAATCTTCTTCGTAGATCAATTGTGACTGTTAGAAGAGATGTTGTCACATGAGTGAAAACTTTGCATGATGACTTTTCTGATCACGTAATGTTCTAACATTGTTCAAACTGCGTCGAATTGAGATCTCTTGACTCTTCTGACTTCTATTCAAAACAGAATAGAATCAAAAGATTCGTAGTCAACATCATGTACAGATGAATGTTGTTATCAGTCAGTAGATAGAACATATGATAGAGCATACAGATGAAGAAAGAAGTGAGAGAATGAATAAATATCTTTAGCGTCAAGTCGCTTCGATCGAAGCAAAAATAACTACTCGTCAAAGTATATGTATGAGCATACGTATGTTCATATGTATGTGCATACGTATCTCGTTTTTAACAATACGCAGAGTGAAGAGCTTCTTATTTAAGCATTTTTTAACAATTTTACTTGAATGTTGCAACTTGCAATAGTAGCACAGCTTTCACTTGTTGCAGATTTTCTTAACTTCAAAAATGATCAGAATCTTATCTTGAATGATGATAATGATGAAGCTTAAATTCATTGACTCATTGAGAAACAAAAGAGAAAAAGATGAAGATATTGTCAAAACAACAGTCACAAAGACGATGATCTTTGAACTTAAAGAGTTACTAGTTGATGCAGAAATGCTCTTGACTTTGATGAATGAAATGATGATGAAGATGAAGCAAGATTGATGATGCTTAAGCTGCTGAAGCTCTTCATTGATGTTAAAGAATGCTTGAACTCATTGATGAAAGATGAATGATCAAGTTTCATTGAGATTTCGTCAGAAGAAAATAACAACTTGAGTGAAATAATTGACAATACGCTTCAGACAGTCAATCAATGAGAAATCTTTCATCAAAGAACATTCTTTCTTTTGATAAAAGAGATTGTAATAGTCAACAAAGTTATTCATGTCTTGCTTCAAAGTTTCATGAAAATATAGATGAGCATCTTCTGTCTTGAAAGAATTGTTGCAGTAATGATGCAACTTATGTTATCAATCTGCAAAGATGAAAATGATACAAAGATCATTGACTTGATATTGACTTATTAGATTGTGAGTCTTCTTATCTATGATGAGTCGTGACTCAACATAGATAATTTTGACTTGATGAAAGAAGTAATGATTATTGTTGTTAGGGGCCAGCATAGAGCGAGTCATATGGGTGTAATGTAACGAGTATATAAATGCTAAGGAAGGAAAGTATCTAGAAGGGAAGAGCCGGCTATCTATATGACTCAGGAGAACATAAGCTAACCCTGAATAGGGTTGGCCTCGGAACAACCCTATAGCCTAGCGGCGAGCGGCCGGCGATAGTCATCAACATAGCCACCAACATAGCTACCAACATAGGTGCGTAGCTAGGATCGTAACATAGCTGATGAAACGCAAAAATTTCAAACTTTATTAGAATGAAAGCGTTAATAAAGATCAGCAATGAAACTCATTTATACATGATGCTGACTACGAATCTATTGTTTAGCTACAGTAAAGTCTAGAAATTATCAAAAGTTTGAATGACATTGAAGCGTTGCATGATGATGAAGCGTTGTGCATTGATCGCGTGCAGAGTTTTCGCGATCACGCAGACTTTGATAATCTCAATGTGCATGTTACAAAGCAATCTGCATGCAGATGAGAAAGTCAAATAGAATGCAGAATTATAAGAGAAATTGCTTATGAAAATCATTTAATTCAGTATCTCATCATTGTGATGACAAGAACTAAGACAGAACATTCTTGTGTTTGATCTGTTAAAAGTGATTAGCAGAAAAAACTTGAATCATGAACATTCTTTAAATTTACATGCTAACTATGTATAAATCTTGTTAAAACTGCATGTCTGTTACTACAATATAAGCAACTCACAAAACTTATTAAGTTCAACATGAGTAAACTTGAAAGTTTCATTAATATCGTTTAACAGACGTTCAAACACAGACATTTTATATGAGAGTAATATGCTGATGAGAAAACTTTGTTAAAAGAAGAGAGACACAAGCGAATTAATAAAGAATGATTGAACTACGCTATTTGATTAAAAGTATAGCATATGAACATTTTTGCAAAACATGATTGATTTGCATGAGAAAGATCTTTACAGATAACATGAAACAGATAAGTTGCACACTTTCAAGCGAAGCAAGCGTCTGCGAAGCATTATATACAATAATGATGACTGTTGATCTTAAGAATCTTATCTCTTCACTGAGTTCTGACTCTTGAATGTCTTGATAATAAAGTCAATTTCTAGTTAAAAACATCATTTGTATAATTTGAGAAAACAGTAGCACATGTCAATGTGATTAGAGAAGAAATTGACTGTGATATGCATGTGTATTGCAGACGAAACGTCTGCGATTTTTGCTTAAGAAGTAAACTGTCAAAATTTAAGCAGTAAGAGATTTCATTCATCTTGAACTGTGAATTTGTCATAAGAAATTCTCTCTGAGTAACTTCTTGAGTTTAAGAAAAAAATCAGCATAAAGATTGTGCTCTATGTATGTTGCATACAACGTATACAACATATTTTTGATAAATGCGTAAGAACATAGAAACTATGAAAAGATGATCAAATTTACTGATATTTTGAGTCAAGATTGAAAACAGTAAAAGAATACTGAAGAAAAACGATTTTTGAATCAAAGAGATTTCATTGAACACAAGTCTGCATGAAGTCAGTTTTAAAATAGTGATACATGAAATTAAAGTTGAAGAAATGTTTAAAGATATAAAGAAGATGAAGATGAAAGCACTCGTCAAGATCAATAAAGATATATACTTGAAAATGATGATTAAGAAAGTTGAATGACTCACAAAGAATAGTGAACAAAAGAGATATGTTTTGCTGATGATACATGTAATCAGCGCTGAGATGATGAACAAGCTAATTGATGAGAGAGTATATCATGAGATCAACATAAAAATCACGCAGTTCTATGATTCAAGTTGTAAAACACATCAGTGTTTAAAGTATTAAAACTATGATCATAAGACATATGAATGCAGAAACAAGCAAAGATGCATTTACTGCACGCTAAATCATTGCTTGAAGCACTGTTCTCATAAACAAACTTGAGACATGTGAAAATGTAAGATGTGTTGAAGTATACACAGAGTCTTTGACTCTCAATGTCATAAACGACAGATTGAAAAAGAGAGAATAAAGAGAGTCACGAAACACAGATCTTTATATCACGTTGTACGAGAACAGAGAGAACTCAAAGCGATGATGTTGAAAACATTCACAGAAACATTTATCAGTCTGAAATCGCTGATAAACAATGACTTGAAGAGAAAATAGAAATGCTCAACAAATGAAAGTCATCTGCTTAGCATGATTATCACATTCAAAAACACTATATTGAATCATTTAGTTAAGAAGTCAAAAACAAATGAGTTGAAATCAATCAGTGGTGAAACTCATATGTACATGATGCTGACTACGAATTTACTGTTTAGCTACAGTAAAGTTTAAAGATTATCAAAAGCTTGAATGACATCAAGACGCTGCGTGATGATAAAGCGCTGTGCGTTGATCGCGTGCAGAGTTTTCGCGATCGCGCAAACTTTGATAATTTCAATGCGCATGCTACAAAAGCAATTTGCATGCAAATGAGAAAGTCAAATAAAATGCAGAACTACAAGAAAAATTACTTATGAAAATCATTTGATTCAGTATCTTGTCATCGTGATGACAAGAACTGAAACAGAACACTCTCGCGTTTGATCTGTTGAGAATGATTAGCAGAAAGAACTTGAATCACAAACATTCTTTAAATTTACATGCTAACTATGTATAAATCTTGTTAAGACTGCGTGTCTGTTACTACAACATAAGCAACTCACAAGACTTGTTAAGTTCAACATGAGTAAACTCAAAAATCTCATTAATATCGTTTAATAAATGTTTAGACACAGACATTTTATATGTGAGTAATACGCTGACGAGAAAACTTCGTTAAAAGAAGAGAAACACAAGCGAGTTAATAAAGAATGATTGAACTACGCTGTTTGATTAGAAGTGTAGCATATAAACATCTTTGCAAGACATGATTGATCTGCATGAGAGAGATTTTTACAGATAACACGAAACAGATGAGTTGCACATCTTACAAGCGAAGCAAGCGTCTGCAAGATATGATATACAATGATGACAACTGTTGATCTCAAGAATCTCATCTCTTCACTGAGCTTTGACTCTTGAATGTCTTGATGATAGAATCAATCTTTAGTCGAAAACATCATCTGTATAACTCAAGAGAACAATAGTATGTATTGATGTGATTAAAGAAGAAATTGACTGCGATACACATGCGTATCGCTGACAAAACATTTGCGATTCATGCTTAAGAAGTAAACTGTCGAAATCTGAGCAGTGAGAGATTTTGCTCATCTTGAACTGTGAATCTGCTGCAAGAAACTATTTCTCACTAAAGCGAAAATCAGCATAGAGATTGTGTCTTATGTATGTTGCATGCAACGTATGCAACATATTTTCAATAGATCACGAAATCATCATATGATATACATCACAGAGAGTGAAAGATTATCAAAAGAGTCTGAACGTCAAGCTGAAATCAGTGCAAGAAAGAGCATTGTGACAGATCATCAACGTTTATCATGTGACATCAACAGAGACTTTACAGATGAAAATAAACATGATGTTGATAGATATTCACTTACAAAAGCTGATACAAAGATTGATAATAAACATGAACTCTTGAAAATCAGATGAAGTTATCAAGACAACAATGCGTCGAATTTGTAACAACTTGACATTCAAAAGAGATTGAAAATCAAAGCTGTGTAAGACATCTCTACAGCTGAAGCGAAAGTGAATGAAAGAAACACTTAAACAGACGAAGATGAATTGAAGTTATCTTTACACAGCAACTCTCTGATCAGAATCATCAAAGATAGTTATAGTTGCAAACAAGAAAATGTCAATAAAACAACACAATCTCGATACATTTGCATTGAAGCAAAGAGTTTATTCAAATGATAACGACAGCAAAGATGATGTTACAGTGATCGCGATAAGAATGAACTGAGAGCTAGATAAGAGACTGAGAAAATCAACTTTAGTCATCACTCATCATGATGAGTTGAAAGAATTAGTCGCGAAGATGAAACATCTCGCAGACGTAGCGACAGCGAATCAAGAGTGTCATGAAAAGATATACAAGATATACAGTGACAGTCAGATCTTTCTGAAAACAGTAAAAGTCATGACATCAACAAAAAATCAAACACGTCTGTGACAAGTTCAGACTGCACATAAGAACATTTGATCTTAAGAAGTCACGCTGAAGTTACATTAAGTGACAAAATATGCAGAAGTGCTTGAAAATGAAGCAGCAGACAAGATGACTGACGATGCATATAAGTTATCTCTATCGCTGATCGAGCATCAACGCACTGAGATGACAACGTAATTGACGCTCATACAGAAACAGATCAAATAAACATGAAGAGTAGTCTGAAGAAAGAGATTCAATGCAACTCATTTTTGATATTTGACATCAAAGATGACTCATCAGCATCTGCATCTACACAGAGATCATGCAAAGTCTCACAGCGCATTATTGACGCAGTTACGCACAAGAAAAATTAACTTCAATCAATTTCTATATGAAAGATGAGTACTTGAGATCACTACAACGACGTGTGAGTGCAACAGAGATCAAATGTCGATCAAGCACATTCTATTAACATGTTCTAAATGAAAGATAGAACGAAAGACGATGCAATGCAAAGAGAACATCATGAACTTGAGAAAGCTTCTAAAAATCATGAGCGCGATGACAGCGATCATTCAAATAATATTCTCAACAAGCATACTGAATCAATATACGACTGTGACGTCATCAAAGAGTCAGATGAAAGAGAGAAGAAGTAGAGAAGAAACAAGCTCATAAAGTTCTCGCATTGAAAACAGTTACAGTATAGAGCGCAGAGAAAAGCGATAGTAGATACGAGAAGAACACTACGCTAGCGCAGCGTTCGATACATTATATAGAATCTCGCATAGACTCATAATGAGTGTTGAATCGAGTAAGAATTCAAAAAAAAATGAGTTGAAATCAACAGTATCATCTTCTTTTGAAAATCTTACAAGAAAAGTAAGCACATTGCAAATGCTCAAGAAAACATCAAACAGCTTTGAATGTGAACTTTAATGTTTCAGCAAAAGAAGCTTTGAATACTACAGTACAACGTTCACAAGTTCAAAGAAAAGATGATGATAGCATTACTACATGAGAAAAAGATAAAGAATTATAACATTTTGATTCTTTAAGAACTCTGATGATTTGATGAGAACTTCAGAGCGTACTGCTCAGCAACTGTCAACTTCACGCTGAAGAATAATGAAAATAGAATCTGTTTCTACATAAATAAGAGAATTGACAACAACATCTGATACTCAACATGATACTTCAAAAATGTAAACATGATTACATTATAAACATTAACAGACAACACACAGATGACTCAGAAAGCTATACATATTCACGAAGCATATAATTCATCACTCAGAAATTATAAAATCATTCATGAAAAAAAAAGTCTTTCAAACATCGAAAAGATGTTACACATGTCAAAAGAATGCGTTCTTGTAAAATACTTTAATCTGCATCATTTCACATGAAAAGAATCATTCTATTCAAGATAACATTTATTGTCAAATAATTTAATTGAAATGATCACAAATGTTAATGCATCGTTGATGTTATTTCAAGACATAATTACAAGAAATTATCAAAGATTTCAAATGACAATAAATCTGATCTTCATGATAAATGACATTATGAATCAATTAATATGATGTGAAATCAATAAAGAAATGAAAAACTTCTCAGATCATCTGTTGATACAGACAATTATAAATTTCGAAGTCTGCAAAAAGTTAGCGCGAAAATCGCGTTGTAATTAAAAGATAATGAATGAAGAGAAGTTCATTAATATTCTGAAAGAACAAATGTTGAAATTACTGTTGAATCATGAGATGAAACGTTGATGCATAAATGAGTACACTAAGTAATTGCTGAATGCACTGAAGAAGATCATTGAGATTTTCATTCTTTGAGCAAGATCACATGAAATGATCAAAGCAGAATGAACGAAGAAGTGTATGAAAATCATCAAGAGCATGCAATGAATGAAAAGAAGCTGTTGAATTATTGATGACTGAACAGAGTACATTCAAGCATATAACAAGAAGAGCAAGATCATTAGAAAACAGAAATGCAGTGAATATTGAAAGATCATGCAGAACGTTGAACAATTCTCAAAAGAACTGTTCAAAACTGCGAAATGAGTAAGAAATGCAGTTGCAAACATATTGACTTAAGCAACAATTTTCTCTCTGATCAAGTCAGAGTGCTTTGACATTGTTATGATAGCACAGAATAAGATGAAGATGATGTTTCAGACTCACTTTTCATCATCTTCAAAAAATTTTATGCTGAACACAAAAAACTTCAAGTATTCGCTCTCAATTGAGAATGATATCTTGCTGACACATTGCAAGATTAAGAGAGTTATTTACAAAATAATGTTCAACAAAACTTCAAGACATACAAAATATATAAATAAAATAATGTGCAAACTCATTGATGATACATCAGAATAAATACACTTTCTTTTTGAAAAATGTCTGCAGAAGAAAATACAGTCAACTCAGTTCAAGAGCGTGATCACAATAGTGATGTGAAAGTCAGACAAAAAGAATTACTTTAATGCAAAAATATATAAATCAATTGTGTTATTCAACATGCTGAGCAAAATATTGAAGTTCATCATATTTAAATGTTTGCAAAACATCATAAAAGCATGCAACTTGATATTGAACATTCAAATGAAGACTTGCAAACACAGATCAATAAATACAACTTTGCAACTGATTATAGAAAAGATACACATTGTATGAAGTGACACAAGAAGAAGAGTAATCTCATTACTGAGTCTGAATAAGAAGAATGCGTTTAACAATGTAACACATAGCAGACTTTTGCATGACATGAAAAAGAGAAGAGTTCTCAGACTGCTTCTTAAATTTGTGAAGAACTTTCTGAGAAATTGATGCATCACGATCACAATTAATGATTACATGATGATGAAATGCAGCGTAAATATCAACATATTACAAGACTTTTTGCTATCATTAATATTATATCTGTTCTACAACGTGAACTTGTTAAAAGCATATAATGATATCAGATTGAGAACAAGCTTCACAAATTTTGTAAATGACATCAATATCTTAATATATAAGAAGTTCATGAAACGTAATTGCAAAGTTCTTAGCGAGATTTATGATAAATGCAAACAGTGATCAAAAACGCACGACATCAAGTTTTTAAAAACAAAGCATGAGCTGATTCACTTTATGAAAATCTCTAAGTGATTTAATATGAACGTTGATGTAAAGTTAATAAAACATCAGATTGATTTAAAATCAAATATCAGAGTTTTGAGAGTTCAATTGAACTTCAAGCTGAAATGAGTGATTTAAATGCATCATGTTGAAGCAAAACTAGTGATTAAACAAAAGATCATGCAAACAATCATTGAGTCTACTTAAGATTCATCAATGACGACAAGAAAGCAAATATACTTCGTGATGACGCGCTCTTTGCTTAGTCACGAAGTCATCATATGATACATGTTACAGAGAATGAAGAATCATCAAAAAAATCTGAACATCAAGCTGAAATCAGTACAAGAAAAGAGCATTATGACAAATTATTAATGTTTATCATACAACATCAACAGAGATTCTACAGATAGAAACAAATACAGCATTGATAGATATTTATTTATAAATGTTGATATAAAAGTCAATAATAAACATGAACTCTTGAAAATTAGATGAAGTTATTGAGATGATGATGTGTCAAATTCACAACGACTTGATATTCAAAAGAAGTTGAAAATCAAAGCTGTGTAAAACATCTCTGCAGCTGAAGTGAAAGTGAATGAAAGAAATACTTGAATAAATAAAGATGAAGTGAAGTCATCTTTACATGATGACTTTCTGATCAAAGTCATTAAGAGTAGTTATAGTTACAAACAAGAAAATGTCAATAAGTCAACATCATCTCAACACATTCATGCTGAAGCAAAGAGTTTACTTAAATGATAGCAACAGTAAAGAGAATGTTACAATGACTGCAATGAGAATTAACTGAGAGCTAAATAAGAGATTGAGAAAATCAACTTTAGTCATCACTCATCATGAAGAACTGAAAGAATTGATCGCGAAAGTGAAACATTTTGCAAACATAGCAACAGAGAATCGAAAGTATCATGAAAAGATATACAAAGTATACAGTGATAGTCAGACTTCTCTGAAAACAGTGAAAGTTATGATATCAACAAAAGATCAGACACGTCTGCAACGAGTTCAGATTGCATATGAAAGCATTTAATCTTAAGAAGTCATGTTGAAGTTATATTGAGTGACAAGACATGCAGAAGTACTTGAAAATAAAGCAATGAATAAGATGATTGATGATGCATATGATTTGTCTTTATTACTGACTGAACATCAATGCACTGAAGTGATGATGAGATTGATGCTTATACAGAAACAAATCAGATAAACATAAAGAATAGTCTGACAAGAGAAATTCAACACAGCTCATTTTCAATATCTGATATCAGAGATGACACATCGACATTTGTAACTGCGCAAGAGTCATGCAAAGTCTCACAGCGCATTACTGACGCAGCTATGCATAAGAAAAATTGACTTCAATTAATTTCTACATGAGAGATGAGTATTTGATGTTGTTATGACGACGTGCAAGTGTGACAAAGATCAAATGTTGATCAAGCACATTCTATTAACATGTTTCAGATGAAAAGTAGAACGAAAAGCAATGCAATGAGAAGAGAACATCACGAACTTAAGAAAGCTCTTAGAAATCATGAGCGCAGCGATGATGATTATTCAAATGATACTCTCAATGAGCATATTGAATTAATTTCAAGCTGTGACATCATCAAAGAATCAGATGAAAGAGAAAGAAAATAAAGAAAACAGACTCATAAAGTTCTTGCATTGAAAACAGTTATAGTATAAAGCGCAGAAAGAAGTGATTTTTGATGCGAAAAAAGCGCTGCGCTAGCGCAGCGCTCGCTACAGTATATAGAATCTTGCATAGATTTTTAATGAGTGTTGAATCAAGTAAGAATTAAAAAAAAAAGCGTTCATAAATTGAGTAAATTTACATAAATGCAATTTGATTAACACTTCTGATATAGACACATATTACAGCTATTTGAATCAGTCAAGCTTAATACTTGATTTAGCATTTGCATCAAAGAATATGCATAATCACATCAAGAATTGACATATAGACGAGAATGTAAACACAGAATTTAATCATGAAGTAATTCTATTTACAATAGTTATGAAAAAGATGAAGTTGATCGAAAATTCAATGAACGCGTCATACAATCTGCAAAAAGTCGACTGAAAAGACTTTGATGAGCATTTGCAAAAGACGAAAGACAAAATGATTGTCAAGATGTAAAGAATCATGAGTTTAGAAGCAAAAGTTATTTATTTGACTGAATGCATCAAGAATACAGTGAAATTATTCGTATTTAAACAGCGAATATGTGCAAAATCAAAACTCTGATGAAACAATGAACTCATTGAAATGCAAAAGACGTTGTCATCAAAAAAGCGAATTTGAAAAAGATGCAGAAAGAACGACGCATGAGCAGAGATAGTGCAAATGCGAAATTCGTATCATAATGCAATAAAGCTGATCAAAAACCAATTCTGAATTAATTTTTTGAACAACGTCGAAGAAAAAGAAGTGTTTCAAACATACAAGTTCACTAAATTATGTTCAATCGAAAAGCTATTCTCAATACAAAACTCGCAAAAAGAATTGAAAATTGAATTCAATGAAAAGTGCGAGGCATTTCTGAAAGCAATGTACTCATCATCTTTGAAAATTTAAATCAATGAAGAATTACTATTGAACGAAAGCATACAGTGATCAAGAGTTATCAAAGAGAAAATCAAGCACGCTATTAACTTCTCAGCACTCAGAAAAGCACTCGAACCAGATGATATGTCATTTGCAATCATACAACGAGCGTACAAAAGCATATTGAAAATCTTTAATTTAGTGTACTCAAATTTGATTAAAAATGATTATCATTCGAAAATATGACGCGAAGGCACGAGAATTATTCTAAAAAAATCAGACAAGTCGAATTATTCGATTTCGAAGACATACAGAATTATTACGCTGCTAAAGTGTTTAAACAAAGTAGCAGAAAAAATAATAGCAGTATGACTGTCTTACACAGCTGAAATTAACGACAAGCTGCTAGATTTTGATCAAATGAAAGACAGAAAACAAAGATCAGCTATAAACGCAGTACTAAATCTAGTACATGATGCGCAAATGACGAAAAGTCGAGAAAACACGCTTATCTGCCTACTTCTAGATGTCAAAGAAGCTTTTGATCATGTTACGTTGAAACAGCTAGTCAAAATATTGATTAAATTGAAAATATTGATCAATTTAATCAATTAAGTAAAATGCTTCTTACAAAATTGAGTTATTGACTTAGCATTTGATGACAAACGTCAGAAATCAAAGAAAATAATCACAGAAATATTGCAAGATTCATCTATTTCGCTCATTCTATTTCTAATTTATATTCAATACTTATTTTCAATCAGCGATGAAACTTATTTGTACGCGAAAACTTCATCTTTTTCGTGAACTGAGTGAACAGCGACCTATCGAAGCATATGATATATCAAATCGATCAACAAGTTATAGAGCACAATTGTACGATCAAAACAAGCTCTCATTCGACTCAATAACTTCACAGATAACTGCGTCACAAGTCAAAAATCGAAAATTGAAATTTTTCGCGCTCACGCAGGTCAAAATCGACGGCGAAACGAAAGTTCATCAACACAGAAGAAAGAATCATCAATTCAGACAGTAATTTGATTGGTAAATCAAAGAGCAAACTCACATGAAAAGAACAAGTCATCAATCGACTTCAGAACAGCACAGAAGACTGCGTACTGATGCAAAAATCGAAATCAAACTCTTTTGTGTTTGAAGATTGCACAGAAAACAACGTTGTTTCAGAGAAGTTTTTTATTTTTTTATTTTTTTATTTCTTCATTAAGTGCATGCAGTCTATGACTATGACACTGTCTAGACGCTGTATGTATGCTAAGTTACATGTAATCTGATCAAAGTCGCTGCTTTATATCTTCTTGTTGATCAATCACATCGATAGTTTGTGCATATAAGCGCTCTCGCTCAAACTCTTGCAATCGTACTTTCGTTTTTCTTCGTTTCTTCGCATTCTTCACATTCTACTCTTTTGTTTCTAATAGTAATTTTCTCGTCGTAATTCAAGTATTTTTCAAATACTCTAATGTTGCAATTCTTTCGATTTTGATGATGAACAGCGTCAATATTATGTTTGTGTTTTTGAGCTGAGTCTTTTTCTTAAGCTTTATCTGCTCTGATCTATAATGCTTGCAATTAAGTAGTAAATGCTCTGACGTTTGACTTGCATTGCATATTTCATAGCATTTGTTCGAATTATTCTCTGATAATCGATGCAAATAGCTCTTGAAATAGTCATGTTTCATTTTCAACTGAATAAAGATTGAAAACGTTAGTTTATCAATTTTTCTCAGCTCTTTTAGTGATTTATGACTTAAATTCACATTCAATATGTTTTTTTAATACTGATTTTTCAAAAACTGACAACAAGATTCATCTGTACATGATATCAACTATGAATCTTTTGATTCTATTCTGTGTTTAAATAGAAGTCAGAAGAATCAAGAGATTTTAATTCAATGCAGTTCAAACAATGTTAAAACGTTGCATGATCAGAAAAGTCATCATGCAGGGTTTTCACTCATGCAACAACATTTCTTCTAACAGTCACAATCGATTTACAAAGAAGATTAATGACATGTCAATGTCAGTAAGAAATGAGAAGATACTATTAGTGAAAAAAACAACTTAGATGAAGAGTTTGCAAGTTGTGATTACAAGTGATCAAAGAATTTGCGACTCATTGACTGTGTTGATATCAAAACATCTTCATCACATCAACAATATCATCAAGTAATTGATGAAAAGATATCAGATAAAATAGTTGTTTCAAGTATTGAAAGACGTGACTACAATGCTTGAAGAAGTAGTGACTCGTTGATCATGTTGATATACTGAAAAGACTTGAACTCATCTTCTTTACTTGATGTCAAGTCATTCATTTATTCACATGAAAAATTGAGAGCTTAAGAGAATGATCAGAACGCATTCTCTTTTATTGATCAAAGTCAAACATCGAATAATTGCAATTGCATGTTTATACTAACAATTCATTCAATGTCTACGTGACATAAGTCAAATCAAGAGAAGAAAAAAGTTACTCAATACAATCACACTCTATCTTCTCATCATGTACATCTCTCTTTCATCACATATTTCTCTGCTCAATGAATGATAATCATTAAGTAAGAGAATACAGCTTTATGTATGTTACAATCACAAGCATCATGAATGCAAAGAAAACATCTTTCATCTTTGAATTGAGAATCGAATCGAAATATCGTTGTATAGAATATCGTCAATGAAGAGCAAAGCAAAGATGATGTGTCATAATCAAACAGCACAGACACTCTCATCAAGAATTTACTCAAGCATCACATGTTGAATAAAAGCTATAGATTCATTACTTGATAACACAGTGTCAATCTCATTGTTTCAACTGCATGAAGCAGTTGTATAAATGATGAGTGATTTTCTTTCTCAGAGAATTTTGTTCACTCAATATAAATAACATAGAGTCTTTCATGAGTTGAGTCTAAATCGATGTCACAAGAGTGTATGAATTACAATTACAATTACAGCTTTTTCAGATCTTTAGTCATGATAATTTCATTTTTTTGCAAATTTGCTTTTTGATGAAGCTTATGATGATTGCTTTCATGTTGTTGATAATTGATACTTCTTAAGCAGTAATTCTGATCAATTGATTTGCTTTTTCATTCTCAATAATGCTCTTGCAACTCAATATTCACTGTATGCAAATTTGACACTGTTTCTAACTTAAATTGATCAAATTTTGTTGTATGTCATTGAATAATCTCACATTGACATTGCTTTTTGCATTTAGTCTTTGCAAAGTCATTTGACTGTCTGTGTATATTCAAATTTCGCTGTTTTTGAGTGCTTTTTCGCTGCACATTGCAATTGAATCATCAATAACTTACAGTTTCACTTTCGTTATGATGATTTTGTCTGAAATGTTTATCGCTTTGCTGCATCTAACGAGTTCATGCATAAATATCACTGTTGTTTCAATTTCTGTTTCAACTTCTGCTATCTTTTTTTGAATTTGCGATGCATCTGTGTACATCACTATGTTTTTCGTCTTTTTAAATTTTTTTTTTAATTTCTTCAAGTTTTACATGCTTATGCAGTTTAAGACTATGAAACACGATGCTATTTATTTAAATAGTAGCACTGAAGCGCTGTGTGTATACTAAATTACATGTAATCTAGTCATAATCGCTGCTGTATATCTTCTCATTGAGCAGTCAAATCGTTAGAGTGCGCATACGAGCGTGTGACATGTCTATATAATCAAGTAATCATATAGACAAATCGAAATTGTGAAAGCTGATCACTTCAATGTGAGCTTTCGAATTTGCTGTTTGATCATCTAGCTGAGCGAGCTAAATGAGCGATCAATGTATTGTGAAAGTTGATCATTTCAACGTGAGCTTTCGTTCGCTGTTTGATCATTTAGTTGAGCAGACTAAATGAGTTTTGATCTATGTAAATGAAAGTTGATCACTTCAACGTAAGCTTTCAAGTTTGCTGTATGATTACTCAGCTGAATGAACTAAATGAGCTTTGATTTATGTATTTGCGACGCATGTAAATCGATCAGAAAATCGAAAAATCGATCGATTTACTGCATCATGCAAGCGTGTAGATGCGCAAAAGCTGAGTCGTGTCTTCATAATGTATGTGTGTGTGATGTATATGAGTTGCAGCATATGCGCAAAGATATTGCTGTCGTTCTGTGTATATGAGCAAAGACTGTGTCATGTTTTTGCAGTGTATGTGATTGCAATGCATGTAAATCAATCTGATAAAGCAAAAAATCGATCGATTTACTGCACTTCGCAGACGTGTAAATGTGCAAAAGCTGAATCATGTCTTTGCAATGTATGTATGAATGTTATATACGAGCTCAATGCTGAGTCAAGCGCTGTTACTGCTTTATGTGTGATTACGCTGCATGTAAATCGATCTGAAAATCGAAATTGATCGATTTACTGCGTCGCACAGATGTGTATGTGCGCAAAAGCTGAGTCATGTCTTCGCAATGACTGTGTGAATGTTGTATATTAGTTGCAGCGTGTGCGCAAAGACGTTGCTGTCATTCTGTGTATGTGCAAGCTTCAACACGCTGATGATTACATTGTCATTGCTTTGCTTTTTGACTGTGTGTGAGCTCAACATGTGAGTAAAACGCTGTTACTGCTCTGTCGATGTTGATGAGATTGTTCAGCTCTTCTAACAAGCATAGCTTGCAGAAGATTCATAGTCAGCATCTTGTACAGATAAATCTTGTTGTCAATCTTGCGATGCATGTAAATTAATCTGATAAAGCAAAAAATTGATTGATTTACTGCATCACACAGACGTGTAAATGCACAAAAGCTGAATCATGTCTTCGCAATATATGTGTGTATATTGTATATGAGTTCAACGTGTGAATAAAGCGCTGTTACTGCTTTGTATGTGATTACGCTGCGTGTAAATCGATCTGAAAATGCGAAAAATCGATTGATTTACTGCATCACGTCTGTTTATATGTGCGCAAAAGCTGAGTTGTATCTTTGTAATATATGTGTATATGTTGTATATGAGTTGCAGCATGTATGCAAAGACGTTGCTGTCATTCTGTATATGTGCAAGCTTCAACACGTTGATGATCGCGTTGTTATTACTTCGCTTTTCAACTGTGTGTAAGCTCAATATGTGAGTAAAGCGTTGTTACTGCTCTGTCAATGTTGATGAGATTATTCAGCTCTTCTGACAAGCATAGCTTGCAAAAGATTCATAGTCAGCATCTCATACAGATAAATCTCGTTGTCGACTTACTAAATCTAGTACATGATGTGTAAATGACAAAAAGTCGAGAAAACACGCTTATATGTCTACTTCTAGATGTCAAAGAAGTCTTTGATCATGTTACGTTGAAACAACTGATCAAAATATTGATTAAATTGAAAATATTCATCAATTTAATCAATTGAGTAAAATGTTTCTTATAAAATTGAATTATTGACTTAGCATTTGACAACGAACGTCAGAAATCAAAGAAAATAAGCACAGAAATATCACAAGACTCATTTATCTCGCTCATTTTATTTCTAATTTATATTCGATACTTGTTTTCAAAGATTCGCGTAAAGTTCGAAAATTTACAGTCACTCAGCTATATTGACGACGTGACGCTATACAGTGAGGGAAGAAATATTGACAAGAATGTGAAAATGCTGAAAAACGCAGCAAAAATTGCTTTCACATAAGCTGAGAACAACGCAGTGCAATTCAATGACTTGAAATCGAAATTGATACACTTTGAAAGTCACAAGGCAACACTCAATCAAATGATTATTCTACTCAATAACATGATCATAAAATTAAAGACATGCATACGATGACTAGAAGTCTGACTGAATCGAAAGCTTAACTTCAAAGTTCATGTGCAAACGAAAATCGCGACAGTCACAAGAACGTTACACTCGTTGTTTAGATTAATGAATAGCGAGTGAAAACTAAATGTCAAATCAGAAAAGCAGTTATATCTGACATGCATCACGTCTATTAGCGATTATGACGTCAAAATATGATGAAATAATCAAAAAAGCTACTTAGTCAAATTTCGTAAACTGCAAAATGCTGCATTACGAAAAATTCTGAGTGTGTTTTGAACATCATCGATAGATGCTATGCAAATAGAAGTCAAAATTTCGTCAATGAAGATGTGATTAAATCAAAAGTGCAAGAACTATGCAATTTGAATAGTTAAGTTATTGAAAAAACACTCTATCAGAAAAAGAACATCTATTTCGTCCTCATCTTAATACTCTATTGAATTAAATTTAGATTCAAACGCATTGAAATATCTGAATTGAAACGAGATGAAGACGAATTTATCTTGAAAAGTCAAGAAGTGCAAAGACAGACTCACGCAGATATATTGAATATTAAACAAAGTGCAAAAAACACTGAATTCAATAAAAGAAATCAAAATTTCTCACTTCAAGAAATCGTGAGGTCAGAAAATTGAGCATTTAGCAAAAATTCAAATCGAATTTGCAAAAAGTGAAACTTGCGAAACGATCAATATGCACTACAGAAAATTAGAAAGAATTACAAAAAAGGCGAAAAACATAGTGATGTATATCAACGCATCGCAAATTCGGAAAAAGATAGCAGAGATTGAAACAGAAATTGAAACAACAGTGATATTTACACATGAACTCATCAGATTCAGCAAAGTGACAAGCGTTTCTGACAAAATAATCACAACGAAAGCGAAACTGCAAGCTATTAGCGATGCAATCGTAATATGCAGCGAAAAAGCACTCAAAAACAGCGAAATTTGAGTGTACATGAACAGTCAAATGACTTTGCAAAGACTAAACATAAAGAGCAACGTCAATGCAAAGTTATTCGATGACATACGACAAAACTTGATCAATTTACGTCAGAATCAGTGTCAAATTCGCATACAGTGAATATTGAGTCGCAAGAGCATTATTGAGAACGAAAAAGCAGATCAATTGATCAAAAGCGCTGCCCAAGAACTATCAGTTATCAACAACATGAAAGCAATCATCATAAGCTTCGTCAAAAAGCAAATTTGCAAAGAGGCGAAATTACAATGGTTAAATGTCTGGAAAAGCAGCATCAAGAAGGAAAATCAGTATCGAAAGCACATATCAAATGTGAATTTAAGTCATAAATCACTAAAAGAGCTGAGAAAAATCGATAGACTAACGTTTTCAATCTTTATTCAGCTGAAAATGAAACATGATTATTTCAAGAGTTATTTGCATCAATTATCAAAGAATAATTTGAACAAATGCTATGAAATATGCAATGCAAGACAAATGTTGAAGCATTTACTGCTAAACTGCAGACATTATAAAGCAAAGCAGAGAAAGTTTAAGAAAAAAGTTTAACTCAAAAACACAGACGTCATATTGACATTGTTCATCATCAAGATTGAAAGAATCACAATGTTAGAATATTTAAAAAATACTTAAATTACAATGAGAAAATGACTATTAGAAATGAAAGAGTAAAACGCGAAGAGAGCGAAAGAATGAAGAAAAATGAGAGTATGATTGCAAGAATTTGAGCGAGAGTGCTTGTATATGCAAACTATCGATGTGATTGATTAACAAAAAGATATAAAGCAGCGACTTTGATCAGATTACATGTAATGTAGCACATACACAGCGTCTAAACAGTATCATAGTCATAGACTGCATGCATTTAATAAAGAAATTAAAAAAAACACTTATCTTACTTTCTAAGTTCTAATCATAGTTCATAATCTTATAAATTCATAGACTGAATTATAATGCATTATCTTTTTGCATTATTTTGAAGAGTATTTAATAGAAAGTCATGATGAAAATCATGAAGTCTTCATAATAAAGACTGTTTGATCAAGTTATATACATTTATCTAATATCTTATTGAATCAAATTGAGTTTTTAAGTTAAATCGTTAAGTCAAGCTTTTCAACTCAACTTAAGTTCTTGAGTTCAACTTCTCAACTTAACTCAACACTTTTTCAAAAAAAAAATTTAATTCAACTCAATACTTTTCAAGTTAAGTACTTGACTTGAACTTAAGTACTCAACTTGACATGATCAGTCTATTATTCAAGCATTTGAAGAAAATATATGATGATTCAAATAAGAATTGAAAGTATCATCATAAGTATAATGCTTTGAAATAAATTAACAAGTCTTTCAATGTCTTTTACTTTAAGTTTATGAAGTTATTCAATTATCTCAATTACAATGATTGCACTCTGATGAATGATTTTCAGAATAAAATCAATAATCATTTGCAAGATATTTTATCAATTTGTCTTAAAAATTTTGTCTCACTCACTCATAATAATAATAATAATAATAATAATAATAAATTCATACACTCTTGTGACATCAATTAAATCGATTCATGAGAAACTTTATGCTATGTGTGTCAAGTGAACAAAACTCTCTGAGATAGAAAATTACTCGCTATCTATACAACTGTTTCACGCAGTTGAAACAACAAGATTAAGACTATGTATCAAATTTGTTCGCGTTGATCACATGTTAAAGAATGAATGTTTTAGTCACTTTAAATTGCTTCAGAAACTTCGTTTTCATCATCATTCTCGCTGCTGCTCTGAGATCTTTTATGATCATGACGATTATTCAATAGTTCAAGAAGTCAACGTCATGTAGCATTCTTGATTGCAAATGCGTTCAGTTTGAGCAGTGCATGAGTAGATGCTTCGCTGTCTGATGACTTCATTCGCAGTCGCATTGCGAACTATTCATGCTCGAAACATTTCTCAAGTGCAGATAAACATTAAGATCTATGCGTTTAATTTTGATGTAAGTTGTGAGAGTGCTTTCAATCTTTTGAAAATCATCATGCATCTTTATCATCTTGTTGAATAAATGAAATCTTTGTGCTGAGATTACATTGATGTTTGCAATGCATTTCTTGTATTTTTCCCATTGTTGCTTTCATTGATCTTTGTGATATAACACTATTGCAATGCTATCACTTATTGAGATCGTCATAAAGAGATCAAATCATTTGCATCTAGACTGCATTTTTGCATCTTCTTGAATAAATGTGTTCAGAAGCACTACTTTCTTGATGATAAAAAAGCGAAAGATGAAATGATTAATTTTCATCAGTTGAGCATGTATGAGTTTGCATGCTCATCTAGTCTCTTGCGTTCTGTTATCAACTCAACTGCGTAATGTGACTTTATTCTGCAGCATGTTCAGATGAACATGCAGCGAACTTATGTACATTTCAATCTTTAACGTTTCAATGCTTACTCTTTTGAATGCTTCTGCAACATAATGTAAAGTCTGATTTTACAGAGTTTCTAGTTTACATTTCTTGTTTAACAGTTCTTTCTTCTTGTCACGCTGATATCAGATTGATGCTTCAAATGTGATTTCTGATCTCACTACAGCTGAATACACTTGTTTCGCTTTTGTGAAGATTGCTTCTCATATGAAAATTTTTTAACGACTAAGCGCAAGCATTCTTGTAACGTGACTCACTTCTATCTGTTAAAGATGCACATCTCATTACAGTTTTATGTTCAGTTGCATCTATTAAAAATATGTTGTATATGTTGTATGCAACATACATAAAGCATGATCTTTATGCTGATTTCTTTCTTAAACTCAAGAAGTTACTAATTTCTTGCAACAAATTCACAGTTTAAGATAAACGAGATTTCTCACTGCTCAGATTTCAACAGTTTACTTCTTAAGCATGAATTGCAGATGTTTCATCTGCAATATGCATGCATATTGCAGTCGATTTCTTTTTTAATCACATTAACATGCATTACTGTTCTTTTGAGTTATACAGATGATGTTTTTAATTAAAGATTAATTTTATCATCAAGACATTCAAGAGTCAAAACTCAATGAAGAAATAAGATTCTTAAGATTGACAATCATCATCATTGTATATCATGCTTTGCAGATGCTCACTTTGCTTGAAAGTGTGCAATTCATCTATTTTGCATTATTTATAAAGATCTTTCTCATGCAGATTGATCATGTTTTGTAAAAATGTTTATATGTTACACTTTTAATCAGACAGTGTAGTTTAATCATTCTTTACTAACTTGCTTATATTTCTCTTCTTTTAACAAAGTTTTTTTGTCAGCATATTGCTTTTATATAGAATGTCTGTGTTTAAACATCTGTTAAATAATATTAATAAGATTCTTAAGTTTATTCATGTTGAACTTAATGAGTCTTGTGAGTTGCTCATGTCATAGTAACAGACACATAATTTTAACAAGATTTATACGTAATTAGCATGTAAATTTAAAGAATGTTCATGATTTAAATTCTTTTTGCTAATCATTTTCAACAAATCAAACACAAGAATGTTCTGTCTCAGTTTTCATCATTATGATAACAAGATATTGAATTGAATGATTTTCATAAATAATTTTTCTCATAGTTTTGCATTTTATTTGACTTTCTCATCTGTATGCAGATTGTTTATAACATGTGCATTGAGATTATTGAAGTTTGCATGATCGCGAAAACTTTGCATGCGATCAATGCACAACACTTCATCATCATGTAGCATTTTAATGTCATTCAAACTTTTGATAATTTTTAAACTTTACTATAGTTAAACAGTAAATTTGTAATCAGCATCATGTACAGATGAGTTTCATCACTGATCTTCACTCACTCATTTAAAGAACTTTCTTCAAGATGTAAATAATAAACAGCGAGTTAATTATCAGCTACACAATGAGTAATGAATCATCAAAATCATTGCAGTATTTGATAAATGCATAACTTTCTCGTCAACACTGTCAATCTTTATAATCAATTATGTTAAACTCATCATCTTTTTTATTCTTGAATCTGATCAAGTGAGAATGCTCATCATCTGCTATACATGCAAGATTTCAAATCATTTATTCAAGAATTAATTTCAGTTAAACAAGATTAATACTTCAACATCACATGCTTTCATCTTTCATTTACATAAAATCATCATTCTTAACTTTTAAGAATAAAAAGAATGAGAAAATGTTTATTAAGAATAATAAAACAAAAAACTAGTAACTTTCATTAAAGATGCAGTGAAAAATGTGTTAATTTCTTCAATAATAAGCATGTCAGATGATTTTTTTGCTTCTGAATCTTTAACTACTGAATATATACTTTCTAACAATGAAATTAGTTACTTATTAAAGTCATTGATTGATATTGAAGCTGCTGACTATTTATTCATTAATGAAGTGATCATGCAAATTGTTTGTGATCAGTTGCAAATCAAGTTTCTGACTTTAATCAAAGCAAAGTCAATATAAGAATTTGATGATCATTATGCAAAAAAACTTATTACTCATGTCATTTATTTGAATCTAATGATTCAAGATTATACAGTAAACATTGTTTTTATATTGATCACTCAATTAAAACAACATCAAATAATTCTAGAAAAAATATGAATGAATAAAATAAATTTAGTCATAAATATGTAAATCAACTTTCTTCAATTTTCGAATTTTAATTCTCGCTTGACTGTTCTTTTCTTAAGTGAGAAAACAATGATAAAACAGAAGAGCTTGACTTTTACTCATATATTAAAGAGACTTTTCTCTTCTGTTATCACTCAACTCAGTGAGAAATCATTCTCATTCAGCAAGATTGAAAAGTCATCAAAATCAGTTGAACAGTTAAAATCATGTAATGTAACTTTAATTAACATCAAAGATTTTGAACAGTTTTCAGATTCAATGAACATTGCAATGATAAAGATTGTAACTTTTAAAACTCTGATCAAATGATCAAAGATAAACATCTTTATCATTATCATCTTGAAAATTAATTCATTCATAAGTACAGTTAAGAATAAGTTTGAAAGTATGAATCTGCATGAATTTTTTCATGTCAAGACTTTTAAGCAGATCAAAGTGAAGCTTCTCTTCAAGTATTATGACTATTTAAACATCTTCAATTGAGCAATGATCAATCAACTATTATTTCATTGTTTCTATGATCATAAAATTGAGTTAATTGCTGAGAGAATTTCTTCTTGAAGCAGACTTTATAAAATGTTTGACTATAAACTTCAGAAGATAAAAGAGTATAATAATAATAATAATAAGATCGACAACAAGATTCATCTGTACATGATGTCAACTATGAATCTTTTGATTCTATTCTATGTTCAAATAGAAGTCAGAAGAGTCAAGAGATCTTAATTCAACGCAGTTTGAATGGTGTTAGAACATTGCATGATCAGAAAAGTCATCATGCAGAGTTTTCACTCACGTGACAACATTCTCTTCTAACAGTCACAATCAATCTACAAAGAAGATTAATGACATGTCGATGTCAGTAAAAGATGAAAAGATACTACTAGTGATTAAACAACTCAAATGCTGAGTCTGAGAGTTGTGATTGCAAGTGATCAAAAAAGTGATGACTTGTTGATCATGTTAATATACTGAAATGTTTTCATCACATTAACAGTGTCATTGAGTAATTGATGAAAAGATATTAGATAAAATAGTCATTTCAAGTATTGAGAGTCGTGATTACAATGTTCAAAGAAGTAGTGACTCGTTGATCATGCTGATATACTGAAGAGACTTGAACTCATCTTCTTTACTTGACATCAAGTCATACATTTATCTATGTGAAAAATTAAGAGCGCAAGAGAACGATCAGAACGCATTCTCTTTTATTGATCAGAGTCAAACATTGAACGATTGCAATTGCACATTTATATTAATAATTTATTCAACGTCTACGTGATACAAGTCAAGTCAAGAGAAGAAAAGAGTTATTTAATACAATCATACTTTATCTTTTCTTCATGCACATCTCTCTTTCATCACATATTTCTCTGCTCAATAAATGACAATCATTGAGCAAAAGAACGCAGTTTTCAACACTACAATCACGAGCATCACAAGTGCAACAAAATCAACTTCACGATTGAAGATTGAAGATTGAAGCATCGTTGTATAAAATATCATCAATGAAGAGCAGAACAAAGATGATGCATCATAATCAAACAGCACAGACATTCTCATCAAGAGTTTGCTTAAGCATCACGCGTTGAATAGAAGCTATAGATTCATTACTGATAACATAGTGTCAATTTTATTGTTTCAACAACGTAAAATCATCATGTAGTCAACAAGTGATTTTCTTTCTCAAAGAATTTTGTTCATTTGATACACATGACATAATTTCTCTCATGAGTCGAACTTAAATCAATGTCACAAGAATGTATGAATTCAAATCAAATCAAATCAATAATAATAATAATAATAATAATAATAATAATAATAATAATAATAATAATAATAATAATAAATTCATACATTCTTATGATATCAATTAAATCAACTCATGAGAAACTTTATGTTATATGTGTCAAGTGAACAGAATTCTCTGAGATAGAAAATCACTCACTATTTATACAATTCCTTCACGCAGTTAAAACAATAAGATTAAGACTATGTATTAAATTTGTTCACATTGATTGCATGTTAAAGAATGAATGTTATAATCAAATCAGCAATGAAACTTATCTGTACATGATGCTGACTACAAATTTACTGTTTAGCTACAGTAGAATTTAAAAATTATTAAAAGTTTGAATGACATCAAAATGCTACATGATGATGAAGCACTATGCATTGATTGCATGCAGAGTTTTCATGATCATGCAGACTTTGATAATCTTAATGTGCATGTTACAAAAGCAATCTACATGCAGATGAGAAAGTCAAATAGAATGCAGAACTATAAGAAAAATTACTTATGAAAATTATTTGATTCAGTATCTTGTCATCGTGATGACAAGAACTGAGACAAAACACTTTCATGTTTAATCTGTTGAGAATGATTAGTAAAAAAAACTTAAATCATGAACATTCTTTAAATCTACATGCTAACTATGTATAAATCTTGTTAAGACTGCATGTCTGTTACTATGACATGAATAACTCATAAGACTTGTGAAGTTCAATATGAGCAAACTCAAGAATCTCATTAATATCATTTAACAAATGTTCAAATACAGACATTTTATACATAAGCAATATGTTAATAAAAAAACTTCATTAAAAGAAAAGAAACATAAGCAAGTTAATAAAGAATGATTGAACTACACTGTCTGATTAAAAGTGTAACATATGAACATTTTTGTAAAACATGATTGATTTGCACAAGAAAAATCTTTACAAATAATGCAAAACAGATAAGTTGCACACTTTCAAGCAAAGTGAGCATTTGCAAGATGTAATATACAATGATGATGATTATTGATCTTAAGAATCTCACTTCTTCACTGAGTTTTAACTCTTAAATGTCTTGATGATAAAGTCAATCTCTAGTTGAAAACATTGTCTGTATAGCTTGAAAGAACAGTAGCATATGTTAATGTGATTAAAGAAAAAATCAACTGCGATATACATGTATATTGCAGATGAAACATCTGCAACTCATGCTTAAGAAGTAAACTGTTGAAATCTGAGCAGTAAAAGATCTTGTTCATTTTAAACTGTGAATTTGTCATAAGAAATTCTTTCTGAGTAATTTCTTGAGTTTAAAAGAAAAATCAGCATAAAGATTATGTTCTATGTATGTTGCATGCAACGTATACAACATATTTTCAATAGATTGAGATGAGTAATTTACATGTATCATGTCAAAGCAAAACTAGTGATTAAACAAAAAATCATGCAAACAATCATTGAATCTACTTGAAACTCATCAATGATAACAAGAAAGTAAATAATGATACACTCTCTGCTTAGTTACAAAGTCATCATATGATACATGTCACAGAGAGTGAAGAATCATTGAAAAGATCAAAATGTTAAGCTGAAATCAGTACAAGAAAGAGCATTGTGATAAATCATCAATGTTTATCATGTGATATCAACAGAGATTCTACAGATAGAAATAAACACAGTGTTAATAAATATTTATTTATGAAAGCTGATACAAAAGTCAATAATGAACATGAACTTTCAAAAATCAGATGAAGTTATTGAAATAATGATGCATCGAATTTGCAACGACTTGATACTCAAAAGAGATTGAAAATCAAAGTTATATAAAATATCTTTGCAACTGAAGTGAAAGTGAATGAAAGAAACACTTGAACAGATGAAAATGAAGCGAAGTCATTTTTATATGATGACTCTCTGATCAGAATCATTGAGAATAATTATAGTTGTAAACAAGAAAATGTCAATAAATCAACATTGTCTTGATATATTCACGTTGAAGCAAAGAGTTTACTTGAATGATAGCGACAGTAGAGAAAATGTTATGATGACTGCAATGAGAATTAACTGAAAGTTAAATAAAAGATTGAAAAAATCGACTTTAATCATTACTCATCATGAAGAACTGAAAGAATTGATCGCGAAAGTGAAACATCTTGCAGACATAACGACAGAGAATCAAAAGTGTCATGAAAAGATATACAAAGTATACAATGATAATCAGACTTCTTTGAAAACAGTGAAAGTTATGATATCAACAAAAGATCAAACACGTCTGCAATGAGTTCAAATCATGCATGAGAACATTTGATTTTAAAAAGTCATGCTGAAGTTACATTAAGTGATGAAACATGCAAAAGTACTTAAAAATGAAGTGATGAACAAGATGATTAACGATGCACATGATTTGTTTCTATCATTAACTGAGCATCAGCGCACTGAAGTGATGACAAGACTGATGCTCATACAGAAACAAATCAGATAAACATGAAGAATAGTCTGAAAAAAGAGATTCAACGCAGCTCATTTTTGATATTTAACATCAAAGATGACACATCAACATTTACAACTGCACAAAAATCATGCAAAGTTTTCCAATGCATTATTGATGCAGTTATGCATGAGAAAAATTAACTTCAATTAATTTCTACATGAAAGACGAGTACTTGATATTGTTATGATGATGTGCGAGTGTGACAGAGATCAAATGTCGATCAAGCATGTTTTATTAACATGTTTCAGATGAAAAGTAGAATGAAAAGCAATGCAATGAAAAGAGAACATCACGAACTTAAGAAAGTTCTTAGAAATCATGAGTGCAGCAATGATGATCATTCAAATGATACTCTTAATGAGCATACTGAATCAATTTTAAGCTGTGACATCATCAAAAAATCAGATGAAAGAGAGAGAAAATAAAGAAGAAACAGACTTATAAAGTTCTTGCATTGAGAACAGTTATAGTATAGAGCGCAGAAAGAAGCGATTTTTGATGCAAAAAGAACGCTATGCTAGCACAACGCTCGCTACAGTATATAAAATCTTGCATAGACTTATAATGAGTGTTGAATCGAGTAAGAATAAAAAAAATGTTATAGTCACTTTAAATTGCTTCAGAAAGTTTATTTTCATCATCATTCTTACTGCTACTTTGAAATTTTTTGTGATTGCAATGATTATTTGATAGTTTAAAAATTCAATACATTAACAAATTCTTAAGTGCTAATTAGTCAATCACACGCAGCTAATCATCACGTTGACATCATTAACATTGTTGACAGATAATCAAATTAAAAATTCAATCAAACATCATTAAATTACATCATTAATCTCATACTTAAATCTAATAACTGATAAATTGAATCATTTATCTTTGCATATAAATAATTAAATGATTAACAGCATTATTAAACAGTTTGACAACATCTTTGTTCTTTGCATTCTACATACTCATCATTCTACTCATCATTCTACATGCTCATCATTCTACTCATCATTCTACATACTCATCATTCTACTCGTTATTTTACATACTCATCATTCTACTTATCACTTTACATGCTCATCATTCTACTCATCACTTTACATACTCATCATTCTACTCGTCACTTTACATGCTCATCATTCTACTCATCATTCTACATACTCATCACTTTACTTGTCATTCTACATACTCACTAACACTTTACTCATCATTCTACATGCTCATCACTTTACTCATTATTTTACATGCTCATCATTCTACTCATTACTTTACATACTCATCATTCTACTCATCACTCTACATGCTTATCATTCTACTCATCATTCTACATACTCATCATTTTACTCATCATTTTACATGCTTATCACTTTACTCACTCATCTATTTACTCATTTACTCACTTTATCAATCTTTTTATCAAACACTTTATTAAACTCTCTATCAAACGCTTTATTAAACACGTCAATTGAATGCATAAAACACATTAAACAATGCTTCAAACAATGCTTTTTACATGACTTGAAAACAGTACTGTTATTTTTGTGATTAATAATCTTCGCTTTCAGTTGAAGATTGACGCTAGAAAATTCAGAGAATTCAGAGTATTTACTTCTTCTCACTTTTTTCTTTCTTCGTAGAACAGTTTCTACTTTTTATTTCATACGAAATAATGCTAACTGACTTAATAAAATACACTCTTCATGACTTGATATCAAACTTTCTACTGATTTTTCTGCTGAGCTTTCTACTGATCTTCTTACTGATCTTTCTACTGATCTTTCTACTGATCTTTCAATTGAGCTTTCTACTGATCTTTTTACTGATCTTTCAATTGAGCTTTCTACTGAGCTTTCTACTGATCTTTAAATCAAGCTTTTTACTGATCTTTCTACTGATCTTTCAATCAAGCTTTCTACTGATCTTTCTACTGATCTTTCTACTGATCTTTCTACTGAGCTTTTGATCGAGATTTCAATCAAGCTTTTTATCAAATGTTCTATTAAACTTTCTACATGCTTCAAATTACTCATTGATCGAGTGCATAACATGAGTTGAACAGTGCTTTTTACATGACTTCTTTCATGATTTTCTATCAAGCATTCTTCATGTTTTTCTATCAAGCACTCTTCATGTTTTTCTACTGAGCACTCTTCATGTTTCTTTATCAAGCACTTTTCATGTTTTTTTTATCAAGCACTCTTCATGTTTTTCTATCAAGCATTCATGTTTGACTTTCTTTATAATTTTCTATTGAATACTCTACATAGTCAACAATTCATTCAAATAGATGATTAAATAACTAATTAAATAATAAATTCATTGATTTAATATCTTGCTTTTGCATGCATTTAAACAAATAGAATTGAGCATATAGAATCAGAATAATCAATGTTATTTTGATGATTCATGTCATTTTGATGATTCATGTCAATGTGATAAACAATGTCAATATGATAAACAATGTCAATGTGATAAATGATGTTAATGTGATAAATAATGTCAATGTGATAAACGATGTCATTTAAGCTATTAGACATGCGTTTGCAGCTAATCACGTCAAAGTGATCTTATAAGAAGAGAGATTGATCAAAATGATAAATCATTTAATTTATTAACTAATTACGTGATTAAACACTTGACGAGATTTCTTAATGTATCATGTAGCATTCTTAATCACAGATGCGTTCAATTCAAGCAATGCATGAGTACATGCTTTGTTATTTGATGACTTTATTTGCAGTCACATTGCAAACTATTCACGCTTAAAACATTTCTTAAGTGCAGATAAACATTAAGATTTATGTGTTTAATTCTGAATGAATGATGCATGTTTGCAAGACTAGTTTACAAGATTAAATTGAAAAAGATTAACAAGTGAATAAAGATAATGACTTGACAGAAGATGAAAACTCTGTTAATTCTTGTATTTATTTCTTAGCAATTAATTCTATTATTAATAAAGTGCTATTTTATTATCTTTTACTACACAGTTTTATGCAAAGAGCTTTTGTCATTTCACAACAAGATACATTCTTTCTAATTTCATGATTATTTAAGCAAAAACTTAAATTGATGCTACTTTGTTACAATTGAATGACATCAACAGTTTGTAAAGTGAACAAAATTTTAAAGTTTAGTTAAAGTGACATTTATCACTTAAAGCAAAATAAAATTCGAATTTAAGCTGATCTTGTTAGATTGCGATCTGCTTTTGTTGATAAAATCTGTGTTTGTTCATATGTCTCTGAACTGTATCTCGCTTTTGTTGATAAAATCTACGTTTATTCATATGCGCTGAGCTGAATTTTGCTTTCATCACATATGTTGCATATATTGCATATGTTGACAATCACTCATTTACTCGCTCATTTACTCATCATTCTACATGCTCGCTCATTTACTCGCTCATCTACTCGCTCATCTACTCGCTCATCTACATGCTCAGCACTTTACTCGCTCATCTACTTGCTCACTTACTCGCTCATCTTCTCGCTCTATCGAACTCTCTATCAAATTTCCTATCAAACGCTTTATCAAATACTCTATCAAACGCTTTATCAAATACTTTATCAAACTTTCTATCAAACACTTTATCAAAAGCTCTATTAAACGCTTTATCAAATACTTTATCAAACTCTCTATCAAAAGTTCTATCAAATACTCTACTAAATGCGTTGATTGAGCGCATAAAACACATCAAACAATGCTTCAAACAATGCTTTCTACATAACTTTCTACCTATAATACTCATCATTTCAAATGCTCAGCTATTTATCTTATCTACTCGATAATCTTCGCTTCGAGCTTTATAGAGTTGACGTTAAAGAGTTCAAAGTTTTCATCTTCTTTCTTTCTTCATAGTTTCTATCTTTCAGAACAATAACAATCAAAATACTTACATGTTCAGCTATCAACTCAGCTATCATCTCAGCTATCAACTCAGCTACAGCTCAGCTATTAACTCAGCTATTTACTCGTTCATTTACTAGTCAGTCTACTCACTTCAAAACATGCTTTATGCAACGTGTTTAAACATGAATTATTCACTTCATGATTTACTTCATAATCTACTTCATGATTTTACTTCATTATTTATTACTAATTAGCTCAATAGAAAGCATTCTTCATGAATCAATATCAAACTTTCTATTGAACTTTCTATCAAACACTTTACATGCTTCAAAATACGCGTTGATCAAGTGCATAACATGAGTCAAACAATGCTTCAAACAATGCTTTTCACTAAGCTATTTACTGAGCTATTTACTGAGCTATCATCATCTTTCTACTGATCTTTCGATCAAACTTTCTATTGAGCTATCTATTGAACTATCATCATCTTTCTACTGATCTTTCTACTGATCTTTCTACTGATCTTTCTACTGATCTTTCTACTGATCTTTCTACTGATCTTTTGATCAAACTTTCTATTAAGCTATCTACTGAGCTATCATCATCTTTCTACTGATCTTTTAATCGAGCGTTCCACTGAGCTATTTACTGAGTTATCATCGATCTTTCTACTGATCTTTCTACTGATCTTTTGATTGAACTTTCTATTGAGTTATTTACTAAGTTATCATTATCTTTTTACTGATCTTTTGATTGAGCATTTTACTGAGCTATCTACTGAGTTATCATCAATCTTTCTACTGATCTTTCTACTGATCTTTTGATCAAACTTTCTATTGAGTTATCTACTGAGCTATCATCGTCTTTCTACTGATCTTTTGATCAAGCGTTCTACTGAGTTATTTACTGAGTTATCATCAATCTTTCTACTGATCTTTCTACTGATCTTTCAATTGAACTTTCTATTAAGCTATCTATTGAACTATCATCATTTTTCTACTGATCTTTTGATTGAGCATTCTACTGAGTTATTTACTGAGCTATCATTGATCTTTCTACTGATCTTTCTACTGATCTTTTGATTGAACTTTCTATTGAGTTATCTACTGAGCTATCATCGTCTTTCTACTGATTTTTTAATCAAGCGTTCTACTGAGCTATCTACTGAGCTATCATTGATCTTTCTACTGATCTTTCTACTGATTTTTAGATCAAGCGTTTTACTGAGCTATCGATTGAGCTTTCTACTAATCTTTCGATTGAGCTTTTCATTGAGCTATCTACTGATCTTTTGATCAAGCTTTCTATTGATCTTTCTACACATCATTCAAGAATCAACTTTGTTCTCTATCAAGCATCAAATATGACTTTATCATACATTCTACATGACTTCATATTAAACATTCTACATGACTTTCTATCTCATTAACTTTCTCATTAACCTTTTTATTGACTTTCTCAGCGCATATATTAAACTGTGTAAATAACTATTATTTAGATAGTCAAATTAATTATTCAACGTTACAACTATCAATGCTACAAGTGTCAAAATCATGTTTGTTGAATCAAACATTAAAGACACATACTGCACTCTTAAAAGTTCTAGAGATGTTGATACTTTTATGAATATGCATCAGCTAAAAGTGACGCAAATCTGAAACATAAAATTAAATGAATATTTGAAATATTAATCATTAAAAGCATTAAAATCTGTCTCTGTCACTCTTTACAAATTGCAGATGTGATAATGATGAAATACTCAAGATTAAGAAGATTAATAATAAGAAAGCAAAGCAAACAAGATAAAAATATGCAAAAAAAAGAGAAATTTCAAGTTTCTTATTGCAACATTTAACATGTTTGATGATAGTAACATCAGTAAGCAAGATCATGATGTTAAGTATTTAAAGTTATTGACTAATGTTACGATTCTAGTCTTCGTCTATTCTTTCTAGCTCTGACCTGAGTTTCATTCTAATTAAGTCTAGTGAGCATTCAAGTTAGTAGTGATGTCATTGAAACTCTGCATCATATGTGTAAGACGTCAATTCTTTCGAGTCTAGCACAGAGCTGAGAAACACACATATAAAGAATTGAGTTCTTTTCTGTAAATACTTTTCTTTCTTAGCATTTATTTATTAGTTAAATGACACTCATATGACTCGCTCTATGCTGATCTCTAACAGTAGATAAATGCTAATCAACTACTCTGCTATCAACATGTAGATGATACGAAATAATCTACTTCGTTCATTCAGAAAATTCGCAAGAAATTCTTTGAATTACTTTCATCAAATTTACTCAAATTTATCAAATCAATCACTCAATCTTATCATAATCAAATCTATCTATCTATCTTTATCTCTCTCACAATGACATGCGACTCTGAATCAGTCGAGTCATGAACAGCTCATCTGTTTAAAAGCATTGCTAGTAAACGAGTTTTTCTTATTTCTTTCGATGCTTCAGTGAAATCTCAGAATGTTGCTATCTCATGAAACATCAACATGAGTCAACAACTTCGTCAATGAACTATTGATCAGTCAGACGAGATCATCAAGATGCTGATCGAGTTAAGAGATCAACAAAACATGACTTTGAAACTCAATGAGCAATGAATTGATTTACAAGTCGATCACATTAAAAGACTTGATGAGCTAGAGATCAATCAAATGACAATAAACACTCAAAAAGAAACTGTCATTAAACTATGAAAGAAAGTATTGAGTCTCAAAAAGAAACAACGTTCAGCGAATTATTCTTGATCTCGACAGTCTACGAAGTCTCAAGCTTCTATCGAGAATCATACTCAACGAAAGTCGTTCACTCTATTCGACAACGATCATCACAAGTTCTTCAAGTTTTCGAACTCATTTATATTCATTGATGAAGATAAATCAACATGAGACAGCTGAAGAATCAAGATAAATGACAAGCTTCAGACAAATGTTAATCACTTCGATAATGAGAATATCTGTATTATTTATGTGATATCTAGACTAGAAGATGATGCTGCTGAGCACATCTTCGCTCAATGTTGACATGACGCTTCGCATTCATACATCTCGATCAACGAGCTATTTGAGCATCTGAAAGAAATATACGATGAACTGAATAAGAATCGAAAGTGCTGTCGTAAGTACAACGCTCTGAGACAAGCAGACAAGTCTTTCAATGTCTTCTACTTCAACTTTATGAAGCTATTCAGCTATCTCGAATACGATTATCACACTCTGATGAACGATCTTCAGAATAAAATCAATAATCGCTTGCAGAACGCTCTATCAATCTGTTCAAAGAACTTTACTTCGCTCACTCGCTTAAGAATCTTTCTTCAAGATGTGAATAGTAAACAACAAGTCAATTATCAGCTTCGCAGTGAATGTTACACTGTCATCATCAAAGTCACTGTTGTACCTGATAAACGCGCTACTTTTCTATCAGTAACAACTTTGATAATCGATTATGTTAAGTCAACTATCTCTTCTATCTCTGAATCAGTGAGATCATCAATTATCTGCTACATCTGCAAGACTCTCGATCATTTGTTCAAGAATTGTTCTCAGCTGAACAAGATTGACACTTCTGCACCTTGTGCATTCATTTCTTATCTACATGAGATCATCATTTTGAAGAATAAAGAGAATGAGAAAATGTCTTTCAAGAATAGCGAGACAAAAAACTAGAGACTTTCATCAAAGACGCGATGAATGATGTGTTAATTTCTTCAACGACAAGCATGTCAGATGATTCTTTTGCTTCTGAATCTTTGACTACTAAATGTGTACTTTCTAGCAATGAAATTAGTTACTCATTGAAGTCATTAATTGACATCGAAGCTGCTGACTATTTGTTCATTGATGAAGTGATCGCGCAGATTGTTTATGATCAGTTGCAAATCGAGTTCTTGACTTTGATCAAAGCGAAGTCAATTCGAGAATTTGACGATTATTATGCTAAGAAACTCATTACTCATGTCATTTATTCGAATTTGACTGTTCAAGATCATACGATTGACATAGTTTCTATGTTGATCACTCAATTAGATCAACATCAAATGATTCTTGAAAAAACATGAATGAACAAAATCGACCTAGTAATTGATATGCAAATCAATTTTCTTCGATTTTCGAATTTCAATTCTACTAGTCAAAAATCAATTGCTTTATTCTCAAGTAATAAATCAATCACGAAACGAAAGAGCTTGACTTCTACTCATATACTGAAGAGATCTTTCACTTTCGTTACATCTCAATTCAGTCAAAACAAGAAGTTCATTGAACAGTTAAAACAGTGTGACGTGACTTTGACTAGCGTCAATTCTAAATCGACGTTCAGTCTGAAATCATTCTCTTTCAGTTCAATGAACATAGCAATGATAGAGACAGCGACATATAGAATGTTAGTCAAACGATCAGATATCAAGATCTTTGCTGTTATTATCTTGAAAATCGATTGATTCATAACTACAGTTGAAAACAAGTCTGAAGAAGTGAATCTGCATGAGCTTTCTCATGCTGAAGCTTTCAAGCAAGTCAAGATCAAGCTTCTCTCTAAATATCACAACTATCTAAATATCTTCAATCAAGCAATGATTGATCAACTATCATTGCATCATTTCTACGATCACAAAATTGAATTGATCGATAAAGAAACATTCTCTCGAAGCAGACTATATCAGATGTTCAATCACAAGCTTCAGAAGATAAAGAAGTATTTGATCAATCATTTAAACAAAGAATTCATTTTCTTCAGCTTTGCATCATACATTTCGCTCATCTTGTTCATCAAAAAGAAAGATGATAGTTTGCGTTTCTGCATTGACTACAGAAAGCTCAATGCTTTGATCAAACGAAATCACTATTCTTTGTCATTGATAAATGAGACTCTCACTCATATACAAGAAAGCAAGTATCTGACTCAATTGAACATCATTGTCGCGTTCAACAAACTACACATGCATTCAGATAGCGAAGATTTGACTATCTTTATTATCCTTTTCAACTCATACAAATATCATGTAATGCTCTTCAAATTAATCAATGAATCTGCATTCTATCAACACTATATGAACGACATGTTGTTCAAGTATCTACATCAGTTTTGTCAGATCTATTTAGATGACATTATCATTTACAGCAAGATCTTGAAGAAACACAAGCGATATGTACGATTAATCTTGAATAAACTGCGAGAAGCTGATCTACAGATAGACATCAACAAGTGCAAGTTTCATGTTCAGAAAACTATCTTTCTAGAACTCTTGATATTAATTGAAGAATTGAAGATGAACTTACGAAAGATGCAAGCAGTTCTTGATTGATTTACACTCAATAATCTCACTCAGATGCAGTTCTTCATTGACTTCTGCAATTTCTATCAATGCTTCATCAAGAACTTTTCGAAGATTGTTCATTCAATGATTCAACTCACTCAAAAGAAGATCATATTTGAATGAAATGAAGTCTGTCAGATCATCTTTGATCATATGAAGAGATGTATGATCGAGACTTCTATACTACGTCACTTTGATCAAACTCATGAGACTATTCTCGAAATTGACTCATTCAACTACGTCAATGATGAAGTTCTCTCTCAATATGATGATGAAGAAGTACTACATTCAATTGTCTTCTATAGCAAGAACATGTCTTCTGCTGAATGCAACTACGAGATATATGATAAAGAACTTCTGATCATCATTTGAGCATTTGAACACTGATGACTTGAATTGAAGCTAACTGACATTTTTATCAAGATGTTCATCGATCATCAAACGCTCATCTCATTGATGAAAGATAAAGAGCTGAGCAGACGTCAGATGCGTTGAGTTCAGAAGCTCGCTGACTTCAACTTCAGAATAATGTATTAATCTGACAAACAGAACATCAAGATTGATGCATTAACTCGTTGAGCTGACGTCGTGCTCAGAGATTCAGAAGATGAGCGCGTTTGCTATCAATGAATCATTATTCTGACTTCAAATCAAATGAAAATTGTTGATCTAAAGAAGAACATCAGTGAATCAATCTATAAACAGATTCTTGAGACTAACGAAATTGACAAGAATTGTATGCTACTTCGCGAAGCAATAGCAAGAGACGAGACACAATATGAAGATATCAAATTGAAGAATGGTTGAACTTAGAATGAAATCTTGTATCATGATAGTCAGTTATGAGTCTTGTTCAACGAGCTTCTACAAATGAATCTGATTCGTGAGATGCATGATCAATCATCAGTTGATCATTCTGATATTCTTAGAACTGTGAAAGTCATAAAGCGAAACTACTATTAATCATTCATGCGAAAAATGATAAATCAATATATTTGAAACTGCTATATCTGTCAACGTTCAAAGACATCTAGAAATAAATCAAATAACTTGCTTCAATCTCTATTGATATTTGAACAGCGATGACAAGACATAGCAATGAACTTCATTATCAATCTATTTGATTCAAGCGAGTACAACGCTATTTTGATGATCATCTGCAGATTGTCAAAAGAAAGACATTATATTTCTTGCATCATTGATGATGAAGATATCACTGTCAAAAAGACAGCTGAAATGCTGATTCAATGAGTATATTAAACTCATGATTTATCAAGCTTCATAATATCTGATCGAGATTCGCAATTCATCTCTATACTATGAAAGTTTCTTTGCAAACGACTGAGCATTTTTCTTCAATTGTTCATCATTTATTATTCTCAGATCAATGATCAAAGTGAACAAGTCAATCAGAACATTGAGCAATATCTTTGATTCTTCTGTTCATATATGCAGAACGACTGATTTAAATGACTACTCATGATCGAGTTTGTCAACAATAACATCTTGTTCTCAGTTATCTTCTTGATTCTCTTCTTCATGAACATGAGCTTCAATTCTGACATCATCGAGTATGAAAGCATTCGCGAACGTTTGCAGATCAATCGAGTCAAGAATATATCTGAACAAATGAACAAGACATTAATCTTCGCTTGAGAAGCTCTGATCAAAACATGAAAACAAATGATGAATCAAGCTAATAAGCATAGAAAGAAGATTAATTACAAGATTGAATCAAGAGTGTTTCTGAATGAACGAAACATCATTACAGCGAGATTCTTCAAAAAATTGAATGACAAGATGCTTGACTCTTTTCAGATCATCAATTTCGTTGACTCATTCTATAAATTGAAACTACTCGAGACTATGCGTATACATGATGTATTTCATTCAGAGCTTCTTTGTTTCGTCGTCAATGATTCTTTGTCTGATCAGAAGAATGAATCTTCGAGATCAATAGTGATAAACGATGAAGACGAATGAGAAATTGATGATATATTGAACTCTCGATGATATTGAAGATGACTTCAATATCGAGTCAAATGAAAGAGTTATGACAATGATCTCAACTGATATAACGCTGACGATAACGAATTTATGAACGCTTAAGAGATGATCGATGACTTTTATATCAAATATTCAAGAAAAGCGCACTAAGAAACAACATTCATGCGAACATGAATATTCAAGAAAGAGAGATAATGTTATGATTCTAGTCTTTATTTATTCTTTTTAACTTTGATTTGAGTTTCATTCTAATTGAGTCTAGTGAGCATTTAAGCTAGTAGTGATGTCATTGAGACTTTGCATCATATGTGTAAAACGTCAATTCTTTCGAGTTTAGCACAAAGCTGAAAAACACACATATAAAGAATTGAGTTCTTTTCTGTAGATACTTTTCTTTCTTAGCATTTATTTATTAGTTAAATGACACTCATATGACTTGCTTTATGCTGATTTCTAACAACTAATTCTGACATTTCATTTATTGCAATCAATGTAAACATGATTAATTCTAAGAATGTTGATGTTTTAAATATCATTGAGTTCAATCAACAATGAGATTCATCTGTACATGATATCAACTATGAATCTTTTGATTCTATTCTATGTTCAAATAGAAGTCAGAAGAGTCAAGAGATTTCAATTCAACGCAGTTCAAATGATGTTAGAATGTTGCATGATCAGAAAAGTCATCATGCAGAGTTTTCACTCACATGACAACATCTTTCTTTAACAGTCACAATTGATCTACGAAGAAAATTAATGACATGTTGATGTCAGTAAAAGATGAAAAGATACTACTAGTGATTAAACAACTCAGATGCTAAGTCTGAGAGTTGTGACTGCAAGTGATCGAAGAAATGATGACTCGTTGATCACATCAATATACTGAAACATCTTCATCACATCAACAGTGTCATCAAGTAATTGATGAAAAGATATCAGATAAAATAGTCATCTCAAGTATTGAGAGTCGTGATTACAGTGCTCGAAGAAGTAGTGACTCGTCAATCACACTGATATATTGAAGAAACTTGAACTCATCTTCTTTACTTGATGTCAAGTCATACATCTATCTATGTGAAAAATTGAGAGTGCAAGAGAGCGATCAGAATGCATTCTCTTCTATTGATTAGAGTCAAACATCAAACGATTGTGATTGCACATTTATACTAACAATCTATTCAACGTTTATGTGACATAAGTCAAGTCAAGAGAAGAAAAGAGTTATTCAGTATAATCACACTCTATCTTCTCATCATGCACATCTCTCTTTCATCATATATTTCTCTGCTCAATGAATGACAATCATTGAGTAAGAGAACGCAGTTTTCGACACTACAATCATGAGCATCACGAGTGCAATGAAATAGACTTCACGATCGAAGATTGAAAATCAAAGCATCGTTGTATAGAATATTATCAATGAAGAGCAGAGCAAAGACGATGCATCATAATCAAACAGCACAGACACTTTCATCAAGAGTTTGCTTGAGCGTCACACGCTGAATAGAAGCTATAAATTCATTACTGATAACATAATGTCAATTTTATTGTTTCAACGACGTGAAGTCATTATGTAGTCAACGAGCGATTTTCTTTCTCAGAGAGTTTTGTTCATTTAATACACATAGTATAGTTTCTCTCATGAATCGAACTTAAATCAATGTCACAAGAATGTATGAATTCAAATCAAATCAAATCAAATCATTGAGTTCATAAAATTGATTGAAGAAAATGATAAAAATGATGTATCACTTTCATTTATCTTCACTGCAATTGCATTATCTTTGTTTATTGTAAATCAGATAAATAAGTCAATTATTAAGATCATGAAAATTATTAAATGCATGAGAAAGAAGAATGAAGAGAATGAGATTACTACTACAGATTCTGCAAAGATGAATAATGTAAATCTATTGTAACTACTATTCATTTACTGTGTTTGAGTCTTTTATTGCAACTAATTTAATAAGACAGAAGAAACTTTAAATATTCTTAACAGCTGATATTAAGATGAATGAGATGAATTGATACAAATGACATTAAGATGATTTGATCAAGAGATACTTGAGACTAGAGACTTTATCGTACTACGAACGACAAGTGAAGAATGCGAAGATGAGTTCTTTTTGATATCATGTTGACATCACTATTTACATACAACGACTTTAATTTCAACACTTTTTTCAAAATAAATTATTATCAATCAAACTTGAATGTTAACATCTTCTTTATCATGTTGAAACAGTTTCGTAAATATAACATGATCTTTCTACGATTAAATGATTTCATAGAAGATTGCTAAGATAGCTATTCATAGCATATTGATATCAATGAGCAATACATCGAGAACGACAAAGATAAATACAGTAGCATGACTGTTGCAGAGATCAGTCAAAGAATTTCAGAATCATACTGTGAAGCTCTTTTCATAGCGTCAAGCGCTGAGCGCGTATTGATGAATTCAAGATCTGCTCATGCCGCTCACTCAGTCGACTATTCTTTCATCAGAATCACAAGTCACGATATTGTTCAAATACTGAGAACTCGACAAGTGTGCAGACACAGATGACACAAAATTGTCAATAGATTATGAAGACATGAAGACACAATCATTGAGTTCTATACAAAATGCACATGTAAGATAAGATAGATAGTATCAAGTATGAAGTATCATCAGACTCATCAAGTCAGCTGAGTCAATCAGTCATCAATGACAGTTCGAAAGCTATTTTCAACTGCAGAAGATTAGCATGTGCAGAAAGCTCTGCATTTCTTGACATTCATTTTTGTGTTACTTCACGATTTCTTTTGTATGAGAAATTCGAAAATTCAATCTCATCGTCTTCTCAATTGCTCAATTTGCCCAAAATTGAAGCTATTCAGACCTCTTTGTTTGTTGACGTTCTTGTAATCGTTTTTATTCAAAATGTCTCAACGTCAAAGTCAAAATCTATCTTTAGATGATTCTCTCACTTTCTCTAGAGCATTTGAAAGGCGTAGAAAATCGACGACTCAAGCTGAACAGTCGTCAAAAATCACTGATCGAGCTGATCTTCTTGATTGAGCTGTTTCTCTCGATCATCATCGTAAAGAAGCTCTCATTTCATCAAATGTAAATGAATTTCAATTGTCTTCATCTTCAACTTCTTCGCAATTCTCATCTTCTGAATCTCAGTTGTCTTCACTTTCTTGATGATCTGAATCTTCTCAATCTGAATCTTCTTCACTAAGACATTCATGATCTGATTTATTTACATTGTCGTTATGTTCTGAATATTGAAAGAATGAATTCAACATTTCTAAAGATAAAGCTGAAAGATTAATGACTTTTTCAGCTGCAGAAGTTGCTGCGCATGCAAAGCTTCGAAAAGAACAACAGAATTAAGCTGATGCTGCTCAAAGATTGAGAGACAATAAAGCTCGTGAAGAGACTTTATAACAGACAGAAATAGATGAGCATGATGAACAAAAGACTATACATCGTTGTCATCTGAATTGTCAGACTAGAAAGAATTTAGAGAAGTTGTTTATCTCTGAGCTTGAAACTATGAACTTTGAAGATCGAATTGATGATTCTAAGCTGTTTATATCAGTCTGTCTTCATGTAAACTGAAGACTTGAGTGATCTAGTCACATTGCTCAGATGCTGACTTCAAAGTTTCAGATCTGAAGCTTTAAAGAGATCTTAAATGAGATTATTAAGATCAAAAATGATGATGTTAAGAGCTGAATTATCACTAATTAAATGATCATCATCAAAGCTAATAAATCAAGAATCACTTGAAAGCAGCAGTTTATTGATGATTTTGATGAGTTAAAATGAGATAAGATCTTGCTCGCTTTGACTGAGAAGAGAGCTACTGACTATACAATCAAGATAGAGATCAACGTGAAGATTGAAAAGTCTACTTGTAAAAGATTTGCTGAGATTGTTTCTGAAGATTCTGATGCTGATGAAAGATCTCGTCAAAGATGCACTTGCATTGATCAGCTTCTGAATCGAGCTTAAATCAGAGCAGATACACTTGCTGATGTCAACAATTTTGATAGAGCATTGCTGAATCACTGACAATGCAATGATGAGCATTGTAGAAATCAGAATGACTTCTGTTTCGTGAATTTCACAGACAAGCACTATAATATAAATCACACTCAGCAGTCTTTATGAAGTAAGACAATATTTAACGTCGAAGCAAACGTCAACATTGAATGATTTTCTATCTCTTTATATAACTTTTGAAGTGATAAACAGAACTTTGTTATCTTGCTGTCTCGTCGATCAGATATGCATGAGAAAAGATTGAATGTCAAAGCAAAGTGAGTGAAAAAGAAAGATTTTATGACGAGATTTACGAGATTCAATGAACAGCAAATGAAAATGCGAATGAGTGAGACAATAACTGATCAGATAAAATGAATGAACTTGCATCAGAAAGCTTCAGAATCTCATTCATCATCTCAGTAATCTTCTCTTTCGTAGTGATCATCATGACAACAATCATTTATTTATTCTTTCTATCAGTTGTTTTATCAGTCGTGACAGCAGTCTTCACAGTCTTTCTCGTGATAACAGTCTTCACAGTCTCTCTTGTGATAACAGTCTTTACAGTCTTCTTCGTGACAACAGTCTTCGCAGTCTATTTAGTGACAGCAATCTTCATCATCTCAATCTACTTCTTCTTTTTCTTCTTCTTCTTCTTCTTCTTCTTCTCTATCATCTCAATTTGCAATCACAGCTCAGCGATCAAGTCTCATCAAAGAGTCAGAAAAGACAAAGAAGATATTTGATCAGTTCTTCATCTGAAAGATAAACAAGATCTCACGTCAAACAATCAAACAAAAGCTCGCAGAGATGAGAATTATAATGAATGCTCAGATGTGATTTACAAATGATTTGAAAAATATGACAGACTTAACGTCTGCTATCTATTGAACTGCTATACAAGTAGAGATGTCAGATGAAATGACTTATGTCTTTAAGAAAGATCTGAAGCTCTTCAAGTTGATCTGACGTGAGATCAAGACTTTATTAGAATTGAATTATTAAATAAAGTCAAATTTCTGAATCAAATTTCTGAATTTCTATCTTCAATTCTCATTTCAAAGCTCTGATATCTGTTTCAAAAATATAATTTGAATGCTTGAAGTGTTGTCTTGAATATCTATCACATTCGCTTCGTTCAACAGCGTAATGAAGAAAGTCATCAAAAATGTCTTCAAAATGAGATCATGTTTCGTTAAAATGTTTACGAACTCAGATCTTTAATACGCTGAAGATGAGTTCTATAAGATTGTAATTCAACGAGTAGAAAGACAAATATCACATCTGACATTATTAATGATAAATCATCAATTCAACGAGACAAATAACTTATCTGACATTCGTGTGAGATTATGAGTTCTTCAATTCAACTATTGCAATGAACATTCATGTTATTCATGATGATCACACTTCTTGAAGTTGAAAAGAAACTGCATAGAGATAGCAGTTCATCTGCTAGTCATTGAAAGAAAGTTTCGTCGTTGAATTAATTCTTGCGAATATCGATGCAGAATAAATATTCGTCTTTCATATAAATCAAAAGAACACTTCAGCAATGTTCTTTCGTTCTGAAGACTTGATAGCGAGCTGATTGATCAACGAAGACATAGACTTAATGACATCAATCTGTGATCTTGTTGAATAAAGACTCATTCATGAACATGAGCTGTTCAATCATCAAACGAAGCATGTCTGCTATTCAATTCAAACGAAGCTCATCGTTTTATCTGACTTCTACACGCTGTTCTTTCTTATTATTTCAGCATCTTCTCTTCAGAATTCTTGATATCGTGAATCGATGCACATTAATGTCTCACTTCTTTCATATGTATCAGATCATCTCTTTCTGCATGACTCATGACTGATCTTCAAGGTAGGCTATGAGGTCATTTTCAGCTGTCTTAAACACTCTGCGAAGGGCTTCTTTGAGACGAAACTGAGGTTTAAATGATGACGAATACATGAAGATATTCTCTCGAATGCTATACATCGTTCTAGAACAGCAGTGAACTTCTTCGACGATGGCGGGGGATTGCCAATGAAGTAGTAGAAGCCGTACGATTCTGGAGCGAATCGCTGCAGGTAGTGGGCCGGTCATAGCTGGAAATGCGTTAAGAACGTCAACAAACAAAGAGGTCTGAATAGCTTCAATTTTGGGCAAATTGGGCAATTGGGGGGGCGGTGGGGTTGAATTTTCGAATTCCCCATACAAAAGGGACCGTGGGGTAACGCAAAAATGAATGTCAAGGAATGCAGAGCTTTCTGCACACGCTAAGACTACCAAGGTAGAATACCGTAATTTACATGCAGTACCTTATCGTTTCGCCCTTCCCACCACAACAATACAAATAACTTCTCCATTCCATCATCCTGTCGCTGTCTTCGTTCATTCACTCAGCAATAATATCTGTCACTTTCAACAACAATTTTCGGGGTTTCTTCCCACCGTCTTTGTTAGAGCGCAACTCACATCCTCGCCTCAACAACGCGCTGAGCCTTCCTCTACTCAGAGTCACCCAACATGTTCAACTCTGGAGTCACGCACTTTCTGTTCTTTCTGTTCCTTTCGCTACTCTCGATAACTACCGCCTCTAATGTAGACGCCGCTCTTCAACGCCGACAGATCATAGGTGCTCTAAGCACAGGAGCCTCGTCCACTCCCACACCAACCTCATCTGCGAGCTCTAGTGCTACCTCAGGCTCTTCATCATCTCCATCTCCTTCAACAATATCCCCAAGCTCTTCGGTGTTAACAACAGCAACCTCACCCTCAACTAGCAGTTCAGACAGTACGACCATGGCTCCGTCATCTGTGCCGTCGTCGACCTCTCAGCCCTCTACAACGAATTCCCAGTCCTCATTATCCTCAACGTCTGGGCCATCTACCGGAGGAGTTGCATCTACAGATTCCAAATCCTCAGCTTCCAGCAAACCAACCGTGTCCGTCTCAACGTCTGTCAGCAGCAGGACTCAGCAGATAGTTACGACGGTTGTTACGGTAAGCGGGAGCAACACCTTCACCTATGTCTCGACCACGACTGGTCTTGTGGCGGTTTCGACTTCTTCAACAACATCCACAAGCGCTCCGACCCTTGACGGAAGTAACGGCTCAAGTGGTAGTTCTGGCCTCCAACCATCTCAGAGGCGGATCATCATTGGTGTTGTCGTCGGTATTGGAGGTGCAATCCTCTTTGGTGGACTTGCGGTAGTGGCGTGGAGGATTTGGGGCAGGAGAAGACACAACGCTGACGAGGATAATGATCTCATGGATTCCCACCCGGGGTCCTCCGGTTTGGAAAAGAGGAGCAGCGTCAGTGGCACCAGTCCATTCAGATCGAATTTGGAGCAGTATCATAACCCAGCTGGACCGGTCAACACGGCATCAAACTTTTAGCGGCTGTCTTACTTGGATGGGAAAAGGAAGGAGTCTTCTTTTTACACAAATAGCGCGTAATGTTATACGGGGTGTTTTGGTATAGAGCGGGTAACGCGAGTATGGACGAATCTCACAAGCTGGTACAGGTTTACGGACCCACTACTGTCAATCCACCGTCTGTAGATACTTATAATGGTTTGAGTTGAGAACAAAGTGCATAGCTCCTCGGTTTGTAGTGGTCCTGAAATCCTACGAGGCAATTACCCTATGCAGTAAACATGCAGCTTCAAGATCTTGCTTTGATGAGAAGCATCCAAACACGTTGCTGTCTCCACGCAAAACAATGATACGACTGCGTGTCGTGATATAGGTTAGTCCTCGAACCAAGGCAGAGTCGCACCCATATCAATCCCCTTCCGACTCTAATCGATAAGGTATTATAATTCCATGACGCGAACGCGCGCCAGATCCAGACTCACGATAACTTCTGTTCATATCGAGCTCTACCTGATTTGGACTATGTTATCCATCAGTGTACACTCATACGTGTTGGGACACGCGCCTCTGAAGCCATCGCCACTGACACTATGCAATCCTTATGCTTGTCAATATTCTCCATCAATGGCGCCATTTACGAAAGTGGCCAGTAAGGCAACTAACCATAAACAACGCGCAAAATCCCGATCCTTGCTGCTACAAAGGGGTGGTGAGCAGGATCGGCGACGTCAAGTCTTTTTGACCAAAGTCAAGCGAAATGGGGATGACCGAAGATGGGACTCACGTGCAGACCAAGTACCGCACACTCTCTCCATGTCCGATACCGTGTGGCTAACGGTATGCATATAGATACTCAGAAACGATTTCCTTTCACAACAGAAACAATGGGAGATAGAGCAGGCTCGTTCTGCCCCAACAGTTCCGGAGGAGATGGAAGTTGAGCTTGACCCCGCTTCTGGACCAGGTAAGAATTTCGCACTCATCGTTACCAGATATGCTGTCTCACGGCCTATCTTAGAGAAGAGAGTAGTGGATGATGTGCTATCGCAAATGGACAACGAATATGAAGCTTCAATATACCTAGTGGAACAGGCTGCCCAGCCAACCGACGATCATGAATTTCTTACGAATGAATATGGAAGTGAAGATGAAGATTATGATGGTTTATTTATGCAGCTTGTCTCAGAGGTAGAGGGAGGAGACAAGGGTACTGATGGCTGTTCGACATCAGCGAGGTGTCCAGGCCAAGAGATGGATATGTCAGCGGATTAGTGGGATTCAGTAAAGTCCGACTGTGAGGTTCGACCTGTGTAAGCGCCAGAGAAGATGGCATGGATAGGATACGTTGGACTGGTGGAGTTACGGCGCAATTCGGCATGTTTGTTGGAATACCCATGTCTTGTACATCTTGCTGTACACATCATGGCACGTTTGTCGACGTGTCAACCTTGTCATTGTTGAGCGCAACCTGTATCAAGATCTCCCAAAGCTTCCTGTGCTGCATTCATATCGCCAACAAGATCTGCTGGAGGACTGCCAGCTGCCTGCATCTGATGATCTGATTAACCCTGCGGCAAAATGAGTTTGGGACGCACCACTATACCTGTTGCATTCGCTCCACAATGTACTCCCTATCTGCAGGATGCGAGTCTGAATACCCGTCACCTTCAAATTTCCCAACAATTTCTCCTACTAGTCTCTGCTGTTCTTCATATCTTATTAAGTCTTCCTGCTTTGTACTATCCTTGTTCTTGCTCATCCAAGCAGGAAATTTACCATGTAATTCTTTCATGGGCTCATACAGTATCTCTTTGTTCGTTAATTGCTTCATCATGCCCATCAATATTGCGGAGAAATCCTCCTCATTTCCGTGACCTTCGATGCCACCGCCTTGCATTTCCTTGAGCATCTGGGCAAGGACATCATCTTGATCTTCTGATGCTGCCGCCGCAGTGGCCTGCTCGCCGGAGGCTTGCATTCGTTCCATGGTCTTACGTATTGTTTCTTGAAAGGACTCTTCTGCGCCAGGGACGGCACTCTTATTCTCAGGTCCGACTTCCAACTCACTGACACGCCCAGGGTCCGCCGCGGCGCCGAGCTCCTGCATCATAGCCTCAATTTCCCGTTTCATTTCAGGCGATTCGTCCGCATCACCTATGAGCGCCGCCATCTGCTCTTGAAGCTGCTTGCTGAACTCAGTAACGGCCGTATCCGAACGGTCGAGATGGGATTGTTCCGGACATTGCTGGTCAGATCCTGATGGCTCTTTGCCATCTTGGAGCGTGTCAAGCTTTGCCGTCGAAAAATCGTCAAGCAAGTCTGCTGCAGATTTAGTTGCTGCTTATTTGGTAGGAATAGGCCACCAGATTGTACCATCTAGATCATCCAGGTCGTCCTCGTCTGGATCTGGGGCGTCTTCTGCTGTGGGATGTGACCTAATTGCCGGTACAGGCTCGGCGTTTGCGTCTTGTGTGTCCCCTCGGCTTTGCTTCTTTTCCATAATTTGGTAGCGTTGTCGCTCATGAGCGACTTGCTATCATTTTATGAGCAATCTGTGTTTGGGTCGTTCAGATTACGATCTAGGGCCAAAGGGATATTGCAATACAATTCTTGCAGCAAGTCATGACATGCCGAGGCTCTAAACCAAAGTTCGACCTACAGGCATGAGGTAGAGGGGGGGTTCGGCCCCTGCTCGCTTATACAGGATGCAAAGACCCGTTTTGCTTTCACTCCAGTAATATCACAAACAAACACCGCAAACACTCAACTACTCAGAGGCTTATTCTCAGTGAATTCCCCACTGATCGCCTCTCCACACGTTTTCTGTCTTACCTTCATACTTTACTACAATCGAAAGCACTCTGTCACCCAGCTTTCCAACATGTCGCTCTGCCAGAACCGTTTACAGGAAGAGCGGTACGTGAAGGCGCCCTCTGAGACTGAGACGCAACCGAGCAATCGTTCTAATCTCACTGTAAATTCCAGGAAGCAGTGGCGCCGCGACCATCCTTTCGGTTTTTTTGCGAAACCTGCGCGTACACCGCAAGGAATATTGGACCTCAAGAAATGGGAATGCGGAGTGCCGGGGAAGGACAAAACACTTTGGGAAGGTGGGCTGTTCAAGCTGGATGTTCTATTTCCTGATGGTATGATCACAGCAGGCCGTATGACACGGTAAGACGAAGCTGATATATCATTCTAGAATACCCAAGCAAACCGCCCAAATGTCTGCACTGACCACTATAACTCTGTTAGAAGATTGTCTGACTTATCTGTAGGCAAATTCATACCGCCTCTGTTCCACCCAAATGTATATCCTTCGGGAACGGTTTGCCTGTCCATCTTGAATGAAGAGGAGGGATGGAAGCCAGCGATCACAATCAAGCAGATCCTTCTTGGCATTCAAGATTTGCTGAACGATCCTAATCCCGAATCGCCAGCTCAAGCTGAAGCCTACAATCTCTTTAAGAAGGATCGCCAAGCCTACGAAAAAAAGGTTAAGCATATTGTTAAAGAAAATCCAGCGCCATGAACTGCGCGGATTGAGTCCTGCCTCCCATTTACCAGCTCTCTGTTCGCTACCTCTGAGTTTTCAAGGGAAGGGGATATTCCACTATGGGGGCATTGACCAAGGATTTTTTTCAAGCCTAGGAGTTCCGGGGCGAAAGGTCAAGGATTGGAGGGACTGAAAATTGGGGTTTCAAGGCGTTTGCACGTCTTCAAGCTGTGCGAGACTGTGGTTTGGGATATCCTGAATATGGATGAGCCTTGCCGCGGCTCAATTGTCGCGTCCTACCTTATCTTCTAGTCTGTAGAATGTCGAGATAGTGGTCCTACCCTTATCTTATCTAATCTCCGACCAAAATTGGCTCTGGCCAAACATGCCTGTTTCTAAAAAATTGTTTTACCTACACCAACATATACTATCTCCCTGCTTTGCAAACAATCGTCCAGGTTGAAGAGGGTTCAAGTTTGCAACTGCATACATTACTGGTTAGTAATCTGAAAGAAAAGACATGTGCGGCATATTCGCATGCCACTGGTTAGTAAACATGTCTGCGATGCAGATAATGCATAAGCCTAGAATATTTTAACATGTTGCAGCCACCCAGATGTGCAGAAGTTTAAGCCTACCGCGTTGCGTATGGCTAAAGCGTGAGCCTTCTTCAAAATGCTTATCAACCAAACATGTTAATGGGATTTGCAGAGTCCGCCACCGAGGTCCCGATTGGAGTAAGCAAGTCTAGTGGCACTGGTGAGGATGAACGTTCTGATAGCGCTCAGGCGGCAACTTCATAGCGAACACCACAAGTAAAACGTCTCTTCACCGCGTTGAGTGAAGAAGCTGATGAGAAAGCAGTCTTGGCACATGAGCGGCTCAGTATTGTCGGCGTTGGTCAGTAGTATGATGAGAATATACGCATAACGCTTACATGTGAGCAGAGAGTGGAGCTCAACCTCTTGTCAACGAGGATGGCTCGCTGGCGCTAGCTGTTAATGGTGAAATATACAACCACAGGGTTCTGCGGAAGCAACTTAAGGAACCCTACAATTTTAAAACTCATTCAGATTGCGAAGTCATAATACCCTTGGTATGCTCAATTAAAGCATTAGCTGTGCCATGGCTAATGGGCTATAGTACATGGAACATGGAACCAACTCCCCTAAGTTTCTCGATGGCATGTTTTCATGGGTTTTGTACGACAAAAATGCAGACCGTATTGTGGCTGCGCGGGATCCAATTGGAATCACCAGCTTCTATCAGGGATGGTCAAGTCAAACCCCTGGTGCAGTGTATTTCGCATCCGAATTGAAATGCTTGCACCCTGTGTGTGATAAGATCATAACGTTTCCTCCGGGTCATATCTACGATTCAAATACGAATTCGACAGTGCGGTATTTTCTGCCTGCATGGTGGGATCCACTCAATGTCCCTTCGACGCCTATCGACTACAAGCTGATACGGAAGTCATTGGAACGATCTGTGCGCAAGCGATTGATGGCAGAGGTTCCCTATGGTGTGCTTCTGTCTGGCGGTCTGGATTCAAGTCTGGTCGCTTCAATAGCACAAAGAGAGAACTTGAGACTCCGGGCGTCGCAGAATGGTAAAGCCAATGGGCATGGCGATCATGAGCAGCAATCACCCGAAGAACTCGTTGGAATCAACGATGAAGACGAGTTATCGACAGTGACATGGCTCCCTCAACTCCATTCCTTCTCGATCGGTCTCCCTAATTCACCAGATACCAAAGCTGCTCTGGAAGTGGCCAAATTCCTTGGTACAAAGCACTACAGTTTCACTTTCACTACTGACGACGGTCTCAATGCTCTTTCAGATGTAATCCTCCACCTTGAGACGTATGACGTAACAACGATCCGTGCCTCAACGCCAATGTTTTTATTAAGTCGCAAGATCAAGGCTATGGGAGTAAAAATGGTCCTCAGTGGAGAAGGGAGCGACGAAATGTTTGGAGGCTACCTCTACTTCCACGCTGCACCTGACAAGAAAGCATTCCATGCCGAAACCGTTCAACGGATCAAAAACCTCCACCTATCCGACTGCTTGCGAGCTAATAAATCCACAGCAGCTTGGGGCGTGGAAGCTCGAGTACCGTTCCTCGACAAGCAAGTTAGTAAATCTAGTATAGCCACTGTGAGACTTACTAATAAGGTTAGTTCTTGGATGTTGTGATGAGCATTGACCCTGCGGAGAAGTTAGTTACAAAATCTCGCATTGAAAAATACATCTTACGTCAGGCATTCAATACCAGTGATGAGCCGGACTCGAAGCCTTATCTCCCAGATAAGATTTTGTGGCGGCAGAAGGAACAGTTCAGTGATGGAGTCGGATACGGCTGGATCGACGCGTTAAAAGAAAATGCGGAAACTCATGTATCTGACGACCAGATGAAGAACCCTAAGCCTGAGTGGGGCAACGACATCCCAGAAACCAAAGAAGCATACTGGTATCGCATGATGTTCGATGAGCTTTTCCCACCTCAATGTGCCTCAACAGTAATGCGATGGAAGCCTACCTGGACAACACAGACAGACCCTAGTGGACGGTGAGACATCTGACCTGTGATATGAAATGATGCTAAGCATTCATAGTGCTATTGCCACACATGTCGCCAGATACGATGATAAGAAATCATGACCGGAGTCTTTACCAAGTTCGGCCTATTCTCGAATCCCCTCGGGATTGCCTGGAATTTGTACATACTAGTACTAGGCTCTCTTGATGTCGATAGCACCACGGTTTTGTCGCACCTCTCAGTTATGCATGCCCTTTCTCTTAAGATGTTAAACTGAGCTTCAAGTTTCTCCTGGTCGAAAATTTTAGAGGCAGCAAGCCGGTTGCGGCAGATTATCTTCCATCGTGTGACGTTAAGATGGTGGGAATGAGCAAAGCAAGCACCACAACTCTTGAAGCATTCATTGGGCTAGATCTAGAGCCTCAAGTATTGAGCAATAATTCGACTACCCAAGCCTTTGAGATCGAATCTGGAAAGGTGCATCACGCTTGTCATTAATGTTAGTTTTTAACTGCTCCATTTGATAGTCGAGCTTGTAGAGTTCTGGTTCATAATGATCGTAGTCATTCGCTAACGCGTCTATCAATTGAGGTCGCTTATAGGCGCATGAGAACACAACCTTTCCTGTGTTGGAAAGGTTGAAAGGAGGTAGTTCTAGGTCTCGGGCCGATGTGACCCGGAGTAATACCAATTTTCGGGTTTCTTTTGCTTACCTCTTTTCAACTTTTGAGAGATTGACAACAACAGGAATCCTCAACCAACAAGTCGAACTTAAGTACCGGCCGCAGGTCAGAGCCGCCACAATGTCTATCCCAGCGTTCTCCGATATTGCCAAGCCGTCCAACGATGTAGGTTCATCGTCCAAATGCATGCATACATACGCTAACACCTAACACTGCAGCTTCTTAACAAAGACTTTTACCATACCGCAGCTGGCATGTCGATATCCCAATGATGTCTCCACATTCCATTCAAGCTGACCGAATATAGCCGCGCTTGAGGTTAAGTCCAAAGCCCCCAATGGTGTGAGCTTCAACGTCAAAGGGAAATCTGCTCATGATGGCCCTACTGGCGGTGCAGTAAGTTGTCCCTTGTAGGATGATTCCTACCTCCAAGGAATTACTGATGACCAGATTGTGTTAGATTGAGGGCAAATACACGGATGCAGCAACTGGTACACCTTTCAATTACTTGCGCTTCGTTACATACTCCCAAAACGTCCAGACCTGCAATGTTCACTATCAGATTACCATTGAACGTGGACACGCAGTATTGCTGATAATTTACCGTTCTACAGGATTGACCCTCACCCAAGCGTGGACGACGACAAACCTACTTGACACAAAGTTCGAGTTGACCGACCCTCTCGCTAAAGGCTTGAAAGCTGAAGTCTTGACGCAATTCCAGCCAAAATCGCAAGAATTCAATGCCAAGCTCAACCTCCAGTTCAAGCAGCCTAATTTCCATGCGCGTGCCTTTTTTGACGTGCTTAGAGGCCCCACCGCCAATATTGATGCTGTGCTCGGCCATGAGGGATTCTTGGTCGGCGCAGAGGCAGGTTATGATGTGCAGAAAGCTAGTATTACGAGATATTCAGCGGCCATAGGATACTCTGTTCCTCAATACAGCGCTGCCATTACAGCTACGAACAACTTGAGCGTGTTTGCGGCCTCATACTACCACAAGGTCAACTCAGAGGTCGAAGCTGGAGCTAAGGCCACATGGGACTCCAAAAGCAGCAACAATGTCGGACTCGAAGTAGCCAGCAAATACCGCCTGGACCCCACCTCCTTCGCTAAGGCATGATCATCCCGTTCAAAATTTTGACATACATTCAGCTGATTGCTTTCGAACACAGGCCAAAGTCAATGATCGGGGTATTGCCGCACTAGCCTACAACGTGTTACTTCGACCAGGGATCAACGTTGGTCTCGGAGCTTCCCTTGATACTCAGAAACTCAATGAATCCGCCCACAAGGTACGGATCTCACTATCGGTCTGCAGTGACAGTCGCTAATGATCGACAGGTTGGTATGAGCTTTACATTTGAATCTTGAACGCAGATATTATGAGATGTTTGATCGTTGTAGCAGCTGGTGCGGCGTAAGGGGACAAGTAGAAGCCACAGCGCGCTTACCTTCGTTCTGATATCTGATAGATTGTTCATACCGACTCTTCTTTCATTGGGATGACGTGGGCTCAAATCGAAGATCGCCGTGTACATAGCGGTCCTTGATTTTGTACTGCCGCGTCCGTAGGTCGCACTTGACTTTTTAATAAGCAATTTGGGACGGCAGCATAGAGCAGGTAATGTATGGTACGAGTCAGTGGATAATATGTTACGTATGTTCAGAACTAGCCTCCCATGGATACAGGAACAAATTGAGCTTGCCTCAGTTCTCAGACGTGTACTAACCCCTAACGGGGTTAGCTGGTGCTTACTACGCACAGGGAGTAGGGTCAGGATTGTATTAAACATGTTTATTGCTTAACCAAATTGGGATAGTCAATAAACGTGTTTAATACACGTTTATTGAAGCAGGTATTAAACACAGGGGTATATATAAATAGCATCAATTATTTGGGTGCTCCATTGCCACCTCACCGTCGACGATGCTATTCAGAAACTCCTCCAGCACCTCATCGTTTGAAGGATTTAGCCTAGCCATAGCAACTTCCTTCTGCAGCAGTCTATCTTCCATATTCAAAAGCTTCTCCTCATCAATTTTAATGCCCTGTGTATAGCGAAGATTCTGCTGACGAGTGACTTCGAACGTCATTTGACGGTGACAGTATAAGCACTTCACTGCAGAGACGATTCGATTTGGCAGGATTATGCTCTGAAAGGCATCAATAACAGCCTGATTGCGAGGTTTGCCACCGCGTTGAGGCGGCATGGCTGGTGGTAGGAAGGTCTATCTATTGCTGGCGACAGCTAAGGTAGGTCAAACCCCCCGAGCTAAACCAGCTGGGTTTAGCTTGCTTATATAATAATAATAATAATAATAAATTCTTACACCCTTGTGACATCGGTTAGGCCGACCCATGGGGGAAATCTATGCTATGTGTGTCGAGTGGACAAAACCCTCTGGGGTAGAAAACCGCTCGCTATCTATGCGGCTGCTACACGCAGCCGAAACGGTAAAGCTGAGACTATGTACCAAATTTGTTCGCGATGACCGCACGTTAGAGAATGAGTGCTCTTGCCACTCTGAACTGCTCTAAAAGCTCCGTTTCCATCATCATTCTCGCTGCCGCCTTGAGGCCCTTCGTGGTTGCGACGATGACCCGGTAGTCCGTGAAGCCGGCGTCTCGAAGCATATTCGACCGAAGGTGCGTCCAGTTTGGGCAGTGCATCAGAATATGCTTGGCGGTCTGATGGCTCCATCCGCAGTCGCATCGGGGGCTATTCGTGCCCGGAACGTTCCTCGAGTGCAGGTAGGCATTTAGCCCTATGCGTTCGGTTCTGATGTGGATTGCAAGAGTGCTTTCGGCCTTCTGAAGACCATCACGCATTCTTACTGATCTTTTGGATAGGTGGGACCTTTGGGCGAGAGTTGCGTTAATGTCTGCGATGCGTTTTTTGTAGTTTTCCCATCTAAGGTCCCATTGGCTCTTGTGAAACTGTGCAATCGCATGTTCACCCGTTGGGGCCGGCGTTGAAGGGTCGAGTCGCCTGCGTCTAGGCTGTATCTTTGCTCCTTCGCGAATTGAAACATTTAGGAACGTCGCCTTTTTAGAAGCCGGAGAGCGAGGGATGAGCTGGTTAGTTCCTATCAGGCGAGCACGTATGATCTCGCATGCTCGCTGAGTCTCCCGCGTTCTGCCGTCGACTCGACTGCGTAGTGTAGCCTGGTCCTGTAGCTCTTGCTTATATAATATAAAACCAATAAACAAACATGAATAAACCGCTAAGAGGTATTAAACACGTTTATTGTAGAATAAACGGTTTTTTCCTGACCCTAACAGGGAGTCCAGGACCCTGTATTTTCCCCAGGTTCGAGTAATCGACGTCGACGACATCTCGCGCGTTTTCTGATAGCATCACGATAATTAAGTGCAAAGAATTATACTGTCGAAGACACATCTTTATATGCTCTATCTAACGTATTTATTGATTTAACGAAATATGTGCTGTGTAAATAATTTTCAAGACTTTCGATCATCATTCAATCCCCCACCAAACTTTCCTATCGAGCTTTCTATCGAACTCCCAACATGCTTCAAAATACGCATCGGTCGGGCGCATAACACACGTCAAACAGTGCTTCAAACAATGCTTCCTACATGGCTTCCTACCTACTTGTCACCCTACATGCTCACCTACCTACTCACCTACATGATCATCTACCTCGTACCTACATGGCTTCCTACATGGTTTTCTACCAAGCTTCAAATTGCTTCATATTCAAAAAACAAATTTGATCCCTACCGAGCATCAAATATGTGTTGGGACCGTGCCTAGAATCTAGCCTCACTGCAGTGACGTAAGGCCTAGCTGGCTAGAATATTTGAGTCAATAGAGGTAGCTATAACTAGGATACTAAGAATACAGAAGGAAGAGCCAAAGGAGAATCCGAGCTGTATTTATTAGAGCAAACAAAGAGGGCTGAGTCTTCTGTAGGCTTGCTCGGGTACCGGAAGTGTTCGGATAGAGTGTCGGAGCTAGAGATTAACATGTGCCGAAATCCCTAGGGCTTATTGGCTAGGAAACCCTACTCAATCCCGACAACAATATGACTCTCTTCATGGCTCTCTACCAAATTTACCTACCTACCCACCTACTGAGGGCCTACCTACCTACCTGCTGAGTATCTACCTACCTGCCTGCTAAAGGTCTACCTACCTACCTACTGAGAGCCTACCTATTTATCTACTGAGAACCTACCTATTTAATAAACGATCGAGTCGTTACAGAACTATATTTCAACCGTTGAAAAGTCTTCGAAATATGCTCGGACAGTCGAACGAGCAGCTGAACTCACCGAGCAATGGAAAATGAACCTAGCATATCTTTGAAACTTTGGAAATGATGTTGGAAATATGGATAAAAACCAGGTCATCATCGCGCACCAGAGATTATATTAATCGATAGAATAGATATATTAGTATTGATTTCAGTTGTCGATATTTAAAGAATAGATGTGTTGCGTTGATGATTGCGTCTCGAAGTCGAAAGTTGATGATTTTTAACGTAAGGTAAAAAATTTGTACGGGCGCGCACCAAAATAAGGCAGATCTGGCAAAATTACGGAGTTTTGCGCTCAGACGTGTTACCCGTATTCAGGCCGCGAAGTCATCCAGAGGGTCGCTAACCCAAAGGGGCTTAGGGGAAGAGGTTAACCCGAAGGGGCTTAGCCACGGAAACACGTCTGAGAAGAGAAAGATAACCACAACACCATTGTACCAGCGCTGTTAGGAATCGAACCTAATATAATTAAATTACCCAACGACTCGAGTCTGAGGTCCTGAGGCAACAAGCTCATAGGTCTTCCTTGTCCTTTCCGGGCCCTTTTCCGAACATCAAGGGCAAAGAACCAGCCAAAGCCACCACACCGCTCAGCATGACGAAGTTAATCCATACACCCCCACCACTTCCACTGTACAACGCTTCATCCTCAAGTCTCCGCCGCCTCCTTTCATCCTGCTGCTCTTGCATCTTATGATGCGCATCTCGGTCAAAATGTGGTACGTCGTTGTCCCGGCCGGCTTGCGCCCCACCTGGCCCGAAACCTCCACCCGGACCCATTCTCGAGCCAGCTTTTATAGATCCTGCAGCCGTATCAGCTGCTCTAGAAGCTGTAGATTCTGCCTGTGACCGCCTCTTCGCCCCTAGGTTTCCCCAACCGCCGCTACGGTAAAAGCTCGGTGGTGGGCCTCGAAATTGGGCACGTCTTCTACTTAGTCCACTTGCCGGTCGAGATCCAAATGGGGCGGAGCTTGAATGCGAGCCTTGGCGTTCATGTATTTGGGGCCCATCAGAAGCACGTCTGTTTTCTCGATCATAGCGTTCACGCTTCTGGGGGCTACCGAGGATGGCGTAGGCTTCTGAGATTTCGACAAAGCGGGTTGAGGCTTCTGGATCGTTTGGGTTGTGGTCGGGGTGGTGGACTTTTGATAGGGAGTAGAATTGGCTGGTAGACTTAGAACAGCAATCTATGTAGCTCCTGGAGAACATGAGGCCCCACATACTTCTTGATGTCTGAAACAGAGGCAGTTGAGTCAAGGCCTAGGACCTTGTAGTGATCTGAGGTATCGGTCCTCCATACTGCTCCTGCGTGGAACGGCGCCGACTTCGTACGCCACAGTTGTGGTAGGACACAGCTGACTCGAAAAGATGCGTAGCGTGGTGGCATTCCTCATGCCGAATAATCTTCGGAATATATCTGCTTCAGATTGAATGAGATAGGAGTCATTCTTTGAACGTGGTATAGTGCCAGTGTGTGGGAGTACTCTCTTGGAGACTGACATACAGTACCTTACGGTGTGCGGTTACGCGTAATGACGTTGTCGGTACGGGTACACTTGAGTGAAGTCAACCAGGGCAAGTCCTGCCGAGTCTTGACCCCACCATAAAATATCATACGTGTGGCCTTCGTAACAACCGACAGACTTCGAATAGAACATCAAAGCTTTTCCAAGGATCGAAGCTACGAGATAACATGGCATCTCAGGTTGCCGATGACCTCCAAAAGGTCAAACGTAAGCCTTCTCCAGTATAGTCGTCTTGCAAGAGCCTCAACTCAGTCCAGGTAGTGAATAAGTGCAAAGATGCCAATGGGCAGGTCAACGGCCACTCCGTGACGGTTGGGGTTGATGGAAATGACCATGAGGACTCCGATGACGACAAAGAAGACGCGGGATGGGCTGGCGATGGAGGCGGTAAGTACATGGTAAAACTCTTGAAGCTATATAAAGATGCTAAGGTTCTTCAGCTGTTAAAAAGAAGAAAAAGAGAAAGCCAAGAAAGAAGAAGGGTGGAGCGAGTGGGGCGAAGAGGCAGAGCTCGCCCCCACGGGTTGTGCTATCTAGTTTATTTACAGACGGCCAATATCCTGAGGGTGAAATAGTGGACTACAGAAATGAGAATGCTTTCCGCACTACCAATGAAGAGAAGCGCCATCTGGACCGAATGAATACGGATTTCCTTAGCGATTACCGGCAAGGTGCGGAGATCCACAGACAAGTCAGGCAGTGGGCACAAAGGAATATCAAGCCGGGGCAAACTCTGACGGAGGTTGCTGAAGGCATTGAAGATGGTGTACGAGCGTTGACAGGCCATCCCGGTTTGGAGGAAGGAGACAATATTAAGGGAGGCATGGGATTCCCTACAGGTCTCAGCTTAAATCATTGCGCGGCACACTACACGCCTAATGCAGGAAACAAAATCGTGCTACAGAAAGAGGATGTGATGAAGGTGGATTTCGGTGTTCATATCAACGGCCGGATTGTCGATAGTGCATGGACGATGACGTTCGATCCAGTATACGACAACTTATTGGCCGCTGTCAAAGATGCGACCAACACCGGAATAAGGGTAAGCGGGCAATTCCCCAGATATTTGAATGATTTATCAAAATCTTAACAGGAAGCCGGGATCGACGTTCGAATGGGCGATATTGGTGCGGCGATCCAGGAAGCAATGGAGAGTTACGAGGTTGAAATTGGCGGGCAAACGCTACCCGTGAAGTGCATTCGGAACCTAAACGGTCATGACATCGTGCAGTACAGTATTCATGGAGGCAAGAGTGTACCAATAGTCAAAAGCTCGGACCAAACAAAAATGGAAGAGGGGGAGACGTTTGCCATTGAGACTTTTGGGAGCACCGGCAAAGGTTACGTGCGAGATGATGTAACAGTTTGAGCTCTTCAATGTTCATTCCGAAACTCACATTATATAGATGGAGACGTCCCATTACGCCAGAAAAGCTGATGCGCCAAATGTGGCGTTGCGGGTTTCCTCGGCGAGGAGTCTCTTGAACACCATCACCAAAAATTTCGGAACCCTACCCTTTTGTCGAAGATACCTTGACCGCCTAGGGCATGATAAATACTTACTTGGGGTTAGTTGCTCGACTGTTATCAGTCGGAGGAATTGGAATTACTGACAAAGTGCAGCTGAACAATCTTGTCTCGAGTGGAATCATTGAGGCATATCCACCACTATGCGATACCAAGGGCTCTTATACTGCACAGTTCGAACATGTAAGCACATTCCAAGAAGTCCTTTCTCGAGGTCACTGCTAATCTTGCTCCAGACCATCTTGCTGCGGCCCACTTTTAAAGAGGTTATCAGTCGAGGAGACGATTATTAGGTAGGAATCATAGAGACAATTTCTAGTGATGCTAAAGACATCGACTGGGTTGAGAAATTGGGCGCAGGTCTCCCGGATATGGATGAGGCATGATTGAAATGATATACCGAATATTATCCCCGAACCAACACGATTGGATAGATCTACAAGAAATCTGACTTTTCTCAAACCGTGCCTTTCCAATAATTCTGTTTTGCGTACTGTACCCTGAATGTTCCAAATTTGGATATTGGCGCGCCTGGCGCCTAAAGCGGTTCTGGACCCTGAATGTTGACCCCACAGAAATCAACAGAGGAAAATACGTTTATGGACATGCCTTATCTTCATTGATAGTTGTACATACCTCTTTTACACCCCCTATAATGCCTTCTTCCGTGGTCACTGCCACTGTGCAGTCCATCAGCCATCCCAAACCGCCCCTGCAACGCTCGCTGGATCAAGCACCGAGGACGTCGAACCGCGATGATTTCTTCTGGTCATATACAGAGGAGCCACATAGAACACGGAGACAAGCAATCATCAATGCGCACCCGGAGGTGATTGCTCCTGACCCAAAGGAGCTGCGCTTAGCTTTATGCTAATGCCGCTCCAAGGTAACCAAGCTATGCGGCCCAGAACCATTGACTAAGTACTGCGTACTCGCAATCGTTACTCTGCAATTGATGTGTGCGGCCAGCTTACAAAATACACCAATACTCTCCTTGACGTTCTTTCTCACAGCCTACATCGTTGGTGCAACGGGTAACCAGGCCCTCTTCCTGGCGATTCATGAGATCTCCCACAACCTGGCCTTCAAGTCCCCATTAGCGAACAGATTTTTGGCTATGTTTGCCAATCTTCCAATCGGAATACCCTACAGTGCGGCATTCCGAGTAAGGATCCTTTTCTGGACCAAATACCCTTGGCAGACATAGCTAAAGACATTACAGCCCTACCACCTAACCCACCATAAATCCCTTGGCGTCGACGGCCTAGACACGGACCTCCCCACCACCCTTGAAGCCTTTTTCCTAGACTCAGTCTTTGGTAAAGCCTTCTTCGCCACCTTTCAAATCCTGTTCTACGCTCTCCGCCCCATGATGATCTACCAGCTCCCTCTCACCACCATTCACATCCTCAACATTCTCGCTCAAGTTCTGTTTGACTGGCTCCTTACCCGCTATGTTGGCGGCCATGCCCTGGCTTACCTTGTCATGAGCTCTTTCCTAGCCGGCTCCTTACATCCCTGCGCCGCTCACTTCATTGCCGAACATTACATTTTCGACAAACAACCAGAGACCGCAAAAGACCCTTCTAACCTCACTCTCGTGCCCGAAACATTTTCCTACTATGGCCCCTTAAACATGCTTACTTTCAACGTGGGCTTACATAACGAACACCACGATTTCCCCGCCGTCCCATGGACGCGTTTGCCGGCATTGCATGAGATCGCAAGAGAGTTCTATAAAGAGTTGCCACATCACAAGAGCTGGATTTGGGTGATTTGGCAATTTATCTGGGATAAGGAGGTCGGTTTATGGTGTCGGGTAAAAAGAAAAGAAAAGTGGAGAAAAGTTGGGGCGTGGAGGGAGGAGATTGGGGAGAATGAGCGGCAGAACAGTGTTTTGTGAGGGGAAAACTGAAAGACATTCAAGCGCTTCCAGGACGCGACTGTTGCATCTACGATGTAAAGGTGGGTAAGCTTTTGTTAATTCGATTCCCATAGCATGTTTGAAATTAGATTTAATTGTGATTCGGCGTGAATCAACAAATTTTGGTTTCAAATATAAAATACAGTGCGTTAGGGAAACGATCGAGGATACCTAGAGTCAGGGTGTCTTTCCGCTATAGTTCCATGGCAGCACTGCTAGGGTTCCCTCCTGAACCGGTACGCCCGAACGATACACCCGAAACTCTCTTCACTTGCTCTCTCACACCTCGACCCACCGTCATAGCCCCGATTGCACCAAATTCTGCGAAAGCACAAGAACGAAGCCCTACCGATCAGAAGAAAAAGTAAGCCAGGAGGAAGCTCAACAAGCACAGGGCGGCCACAATCTGCACTGGAACACCGTCCGCCGGTTGCTGCTGAATACCCATGCCTGTCGTCCCGGTCGTGATACGCTCTCTCGAATCCTGATTGACAGCGTCACTCTTCCTCTGCCTCAGAACTTGGTCTTCGGCTTGCTGTTTCAGCCTCAGAATTTGCCCTTTGGCTTCAGAAAGCTGCGCGCGCAAGTCTTCGGTAGAAATCGGCACAGCATTGGCGACGGTTGATGCGGCGGCGCCGAGCGTGGACTGCCTGTTTGACGAAGAAGCATTACTGGCCGGCTCTGCGCCTCCAAGACCCTTGCTATTCGTGATAGAATGAATCTGAGGTGTGGTGGCATCTGGTGCGGGGGAACCGAATGAGGGCGAGGGGGAGCCATAAGAGGGAGGTGGTGCTTCTTCCCCAAGGTGCTAGTAGATCGAATGTTAGTACACCCGGACACTAGGTGGTATTTAAGGAAAAGTCACTTACAGTTCCGTTTACGTTGTTGTGAGTTGGAGTCGCTGTAGACCCTTCTGCTGGCAGGAAAAGCACCCGAATCTTTCTCTCCTCGATGGAGCCTTTAGCAACTTTTTCGATATTTTGCCACTGTGGAGTGTCAGCGGCAGGCACTCAGATATAGCGAACAAAATCGCTAACAATAGCTGTGATGTTTGCCAACTCTCTATCTGGCGTTATAGCCACTGACTGGACGAGGAATTTATCGCGGCACCGTGCATCCGGTGGTGGGTCTTCTCGCATAGCCTGTAGAAGCACTGCAAAATGCCGTCAGCTACCCTCTCTACACAGACCACAAGATTCTTGATATACCCTGCACTTCGACTTCGCTACCAGGCTCGATGCGCCCAGAGTTGGGGCGAACGCAATATCTAATGCTGCGGTTAGCGCCAGCCGACGGCCGTTTGACCGAAGACATACTGTTTTGGAGCAGTGGTTTTGACCTGTTGTATTATGCCCGGTTAGCATCATGGAGACGAAGAATATGAAGGGCATAGGTGAGATTACTTTGAAGGCTATAGGATCGCCGTTTGGATTCGATAGGCGCAGTAGCTGAGTGACCTCGTGGGTGAAGGGTCCTGATTCAGTCAGGCGGACACTTCTCAAGACGATTTGTTTCGGACACATACTGCGAAAGCCAAGCTCTGGGGGATCGAGCTGGACAGACATGGTGAAATGGTTATTCTCTAAGTCGTCAAAGTATCGCGTGTGTACGGCGGAAGGGTTATGTAGGCTTCCTAGACGATTACTTCCGACTAAGCTCTAAGTTGATAGAGGGTTCTGTTTATGAGAAGTGTGCGAGCAGAGAGCAATTGCAGTGTTGTATCAGAAGAAGTGTCGTTGCAACATGGCTGGTAGGACTTGCGGGCTGGGGGTTCACTGGTCTCACTCAGGCTTTCGCTTGATTTCCGGCGGCACAAGTTTATACTGGACCCTGTGAATGACGTCGACTCTCACGGTCTCACCAATTTCCATTGTTTAACAAACCCATCACAGCCATGTCATTAAAACACAAGAGAGCCAGAGCGTTGAGAGAGTGACTGAGCAACAGTTATAACCAACATCACAGTGGCTGTTCCGTATAGATTAGATATCTATTTTATCAGCTTGAGCAGCTGAGCTCAGCAGCATCCTTTGTTGGGTACTACCATCCACAGGCTCGTTTATCGCCGAACTGCTTCCTTTCCTAATACCTGCTTAGGTTCCCCAACACTTCAATTAGCCATCATGGCGCCCAGCGATTTGGATGCTCTCCTCGCTATGGGTTTTGACAATGCCAGAGCCGAGCTGGCCGTTAACAAGTCAGGGGGCTGTAAGTAAATATTCGTTATACGATCGTACCATGTGTATCTCTGCCTGTAGAAACTTGCTTACACAATGTACAGTACAAGGAGCTCTCGAGTGGTTGGAAGCGAGTCAGGATAGAACAATCGAGGAAATCAACGCCTCAGAAGCTGCCGATTTAAAGGATGAAACCGATCCGAGCGTCGAACCTATCGCTCTCAAACCAGGCGAAGTAGCTCACAGTCTGGTGTGCAACGATTGCGGGAAGAAATTCCGGAGCCAGGCGCAAGCGGAAATTCATGCTTCAAGAACGGAACACGTTAATTTCGCCGAGTCTACGGAAGAGATTGCACCTTTGACAGAGGAGGATAAGAAGGCCAGACTCGCAGAGCTGAGACAGAAGCTCGCCGAGAAGCGAGAGGGGATGTCAGAACAGGATAAATTAGACAAGAAAAAGAACGAGGTTTGTACTACGGTACTCTATACCTAATACACGAAAGCTTGCGCTGACCTAGTCTATTAGGAGATACGTCGGAAAAGCACCAAAGAGGTGCAGGATATTAAGGAAGATCTTCAGAAAAAGGAGCAGCTTAAAGAAGCTGCTGCTAAGCGGAAGGAAAAACAGGACGAAATAGCGGCAAAGGCGAGGATTAAAGCCAAGATTGAAGTAGACAAGGAAGAGCGAAGACTCAGGGCCGAGAAGGAGAAAGCGGAACGGGAGGGGCGAGCACCACCAGCGGCACCGGCCGCCGTGCAACCACTAACAAGTTCAAGACCAGTAGCATCGAAGCCAGCGTCTACATATACCGAGTCCCGCATAAGATTTCAAACCTCCGGCGGTAACATTCAGAGATCATTTCCGGTCGAAACCACACTCTTCGAAGTCGCTTCGAAATTAACTGAAGAGACTGGATCCGAGGTACAGAGTTTTACCCAAAACTATCCAAGGAAGGTTTTCGACAACGTCGACTTTGGTGCTACTTTGAAAGAGCTTGGACTGGTGCCTAGTGCATCGCTAATTGTCAAATGATGGCATTCACGCCACTTCTTCACTTCTGGACGACGGTATTTCGTTTGAGTGGTTGGATTGGCTACTGCGAGGTGTTGGAGGATAAGTCATAGCAGGTGTTCCCGGGGTCTTTGTTCTTTTTCAAGACGAGGTTAGATGGACAAGGGTGACAGTCGTTCACAGTGTACTTCTTCCCAACCTCACGACCAATAGGCATGAACATGTAGCATCCTACGACTAAAACGCTGTCAATACTGAGTCCCGGTAGCTCTCATCGCTTGTTGAATTAGATACGAGTATGTAAGGTAAAGTCTGAACATCATGTCACATGACTAGCATAGGTTTTGGGGTGATGCTACCTACAGTACTGGAGAACAGTTGGTACGTTTAAAGAAGATATGACTGTGAAGATTAAAGACTTTGAGCAGAAAGCTGTTCCTGATCTTTTAACAGAAGCTGGCCCTGAAGATGGACTTATGAGGAGTAGATGCGCATAGGTATCGAGGAATATATCTTGGTCTGAGTTACCGTAGATGTTCAAAGCATTTGCGATACCGAAGGTACTCTAGGTGAGTACCATAACTAATCTATATTGTTTGTGTGGTATTCTTAACTAGTACTGTAGACTACCAGTAGAGATTTGCCATCGAGTTCGTGTACTTGGGAGTTTTAATATCACGTGATAACGCGGAAACAGGCTAAGCTTTATCTAGCCCGCGCCTACCGCGAGTCGTGACGGTCTCAAGCAACTAAGAATGAGGTGTTTTGGTGACATGCTGAAGCGTATAGAGCAATCATGATGCCGGGGTAAGTGCCAGATTCCTTGAAATTTACTCTCTGATAAGAAGCAGGCCCGGGGAACAGCACAGAGCTGCTGCTACGTCAGTCAACCCGTTCGAGGAAGTGAAGTCCCACATCAGCGAGTATACCGCCAAAGAAATAGCTACGCTCTCGAGTCGCCTAGAAAAGCAGCTAGGGCCTGAGTACATCTCTTCCAGACCAGGAGCTGGTGGAGGAAAAGTACACTATCTATCCGCAGACAAATGTATCAACTTGGCAAACGAAGTATTCGGGTTCAATGGATGGTCAAGTGGAATTATGAACATCCAAGTGGACTTCGTAAGAAGGTGGCTCTAATGACGGATCGATAGGAAGACTAAAAGTTAAGGCAGGTCGATGAGCACCAGACTTCAGGCAAAATCAGTCTTGGTTTGTCGGTGATTGTTCGTGTTACACTTCGAGACGGCACCTACCACGAAGTATGGGGTGAAGAATCCCGTCTCACAGGAGAATATGCTGATCAGGTGCAAGGATGTGGGTTATGGACATATCGAGAATTGCAAAGGCAAAGCTGCGGCCTTCGAAAAAGCGAAGAAAGAAGGCACTACGGACGCATTGAAGAGAGCCCTTCGGAATTTTGGAAACATATTAGGGAACTGTGTTTATGACAAAGACTACGTAGCGAGAGTCACGAAGCTCAAGATTGCACCGGTACGTAGCGCGGTAAACATCGGAACAGGTGATATTGACTATGTAACAGTCGAAATGGGATCCGAAAAATCTTCACAGACACCCTGACTTCGCCCCTATGAAGAAAGATCCCCTTGAGGACAGCCCTGCAGGACAGCCTGACCTCCCTCTGGCCAAGAAAGAGATCTTTGCTGTGTCCGGCTCTCGTAAGGTGGTTTTCAACTATGATGGATGTCTGGCACTAACGCATCAGTCAGACACTATGGGAGAGCCTGATGACGAGTTCGGGAGTAAACCACCTCAACGACCCTATATTCTATAAAAGCGCTAATCAGGTCAGGCGATGAGTTCGATGAAGTTGACCTAAGTGTCTCACACGGGGAGCATCCTGATGAGATTGTTCTCGAACCTTCTATGACCGCTACTCATTTCGAATGTAGGCCTAGTCCGCCTAAGATTACTCGAAGTGATGCGGCCGGTGTGACACCTGGAAAAGATGTCCAACCGCCGCCGCCGCCGCCTGCCCAGAGACGGCCACTGGCTTCCGTTTCAGCCCCAGGATTATACACATGCTTTAGTGCTGGATCTTTAGATCAAGCGCAATCGAGCAATCTAGTACAAGCCCAGAAACAGCCGCACAGAGCACCACCATACCAGCAAGGACAGGCAGTATCCAGACAGCCCCAGAACCCACCACAATCGCTTTCCCCTAATCATCCACAGAACATTAGAGCCACAGTGCGTTCTGAGCCCGGTTCCTTGAGCCAGCAATGTGATCGACAACCGCAAAATTTGCCTTCTGACGGCGCATCCTCCACCGACTCCTCAAACACTGCGGACCATGACCCACCCGTAGGCTTCTTCACCGCCCGAGCCGCAGAATCGGTCCAGAGCGTCTCAGGCAGGCTCATCAAAGCCCCAGCATTCGACCCCCACCTAGAGAGCCCCTCTATCCGCAAAACTGCCGGTGTCGATCACACGAAGACAAAGCCAGTAGGGAGGGAATTGATCGGAGCGGCGCCGATGCCTGCTCCACCATTTCGATCTAACTTTGGGAATCCTCAGACAGACAAGACGCGTCGGGTGGGTATGCCAGGTGGGGCGGCGAGCCCGTTGCAAAACCGGGGGTCCTACAAGCCGCCACAGATGAAGAGACCCGCAGAAGGGAACTTGGTGCAGTAAGTCTTATCGAACCCTCTTCTGCCAATCTCATTTGCTCACTGGTGTTATTCTAGTCCCCAACCACTCAAGGATGTGACAGCGGCATCAGTCAATGTTCCGCCTGACATAGGCCGTGATGCTAAGCGCCAAAGGACCGGACCGGGCCTACAAAACGCAGAGTGCAATAAAGGCGTTATCAATGGCTAGAACAGCAATCCTGTGAAAACAATATATATTGGGCGATATAGATGTGGTGCTAGGCGCTTTTTGAGAGGGTTTGAAGGGGTCTGTTTTCGATCAGCGTTTGCATGCCTTCTCGTAGCTTGTCTTTCATTCTTCAATGGCGCCAAGAGGTTTAGAAGATTTAGGATGCTTTGCGGAGCCTGGAACATGATTGGGCGGGAACATATCACCCGGCCCCTTTGCATACGCTTAGACCGTTCGTGGCCCTTTGCCCGTCGGTTCTTTCTGTGAGACATACGAGAATTCAGTAATTGGATCGACAGCAGCAGATTCTCATCCTCTTAAGCATGGAAATCTCCTAAAAAACCGCAGGTTTGTTAGACCCCAACACACCTTGATTTTAATGACTTCCTTGTGACTTGTGAGCACCGCTTCTACACTCTTACCAAGCTTTGCTCTGTAGCGTTACACATCCTGGGCCATTCAACCAAGCGCGTAGGAACCTTGCCTGCCCCATTGCGTCCAATCAAGTCTTCCATTGAGCTCGAAAACCGCGTGGCTAAGATCCGTCTTCATGCGGCTTGTCTTCAGATGGTCCATTCCAGTTTTGGTATTGTAGGTGAAGGGAGTGCATCGGGGCTCGCCATGTATGTGTTGGACGAGGTCATATGGGGCATTTTGGTATGTAGGTTGAAGCTTGGTAGGAGTCTATCTAGGAGCGAGCAGGTAAAACTCTACTAGCGGGCCCCAGCCCTATCAGCCCTATGAAGGCGGAGACTACCATCCCCTATTTCCGTCTGCTCCGGTCCATTCCGAATTAGCACACGGCTTTTGAGGCCACCATGAATCTGAATGTTGGAAGGGGGAAGCTCCTGTTGAAGCAATAGGAGCTGTACCTTAGTAAGAGCAATAGTAGGAGCAGGAGGAGTAGTCCTCCAACTAAGAACATAGTTCCTGATTAGGAACGCTTCCCGCTAGCCTATCTGGGGCTAGCGCCAATTGCGGCACAGAACGTAAGATAGATAGCTTCCTACTGTACTCCGTAGAAAACATACCTACCTACCTTTCAGCAATAATCAGATTTACACTTCATCAGCTCCTGCTTTAGCGTCTAGCTTGTTCAAAAAGTGGACCTCTCAACATACCGCCTTCGAAAGGACCAGATGTGTTGTACGAACGAAGCAATAGTGTAGGTTCGTTGGGTGCGTCTTTTGAGTAAAGCATGGCGGGTTCACGGTTGTTTGTGTGATGCTGGGTGCTTGGGGGCCTGGGGACGTTTGGTGAACAAATGACAATAGGAAGCATGAGCAGTGTTCATCGGGCTGGAAATCCTATTGAACGGGGTCAAGGTAGCTTGCTTCGAGGCCCATTTCTTCCATTTAGCACCTGATACTCGGAATCATCAGAACATTTGAAATCAAGAATCAAAGTACATTGCATCGCATTTTCTGTGTCTAAAGTTGATCTGAATAAGACACCTTAACGTGCCACAGCCGAAAACAATTGCGTACAAACAAGCTATCTAAACTGAAGGTGAAAGATCAACATCGCTTTTTGGCCTCGAATGAGAGACGCTGAACGAAGTCGTAAAGTGGGTTCGTCAATTGCAGGGGTACAAAGGAAAGAAGTGCTGCACCACAAGCTATTATGGTGCCGTATCTCTTCCATGTGATGGAGGAAGACTCGCGTTCCTGGAAAGTGAGAACACGAGCATGGATGATAGACCAGTCGCTCATATGAGCTCATTCCCTTCAGCGTGGCAATTTGCTCTGGTAAGCGTATGAGAGTTTGGGCAACTGATAGCCCGACGAAATTCGAAAAAGTGAAGTAGGGTAAAATGGGAATGGCCTTGGTTGCGGCTTAAGATCACCAATGGCATTTTAGGTAACCCACTGGTTCGTTGGCACCGTGTTTTCATTTTCATCGTCATCCTTTCTTAGATAACCCACCACGATTCCATATCGACTGCCCTACCCCTGGTCTGATGACACCGCTGGACGCAGCGGTAGGTATGCAAACTGCAGCGCCACGGCCGCGGCCATGACCTGCAACTGTCGCTGAGGCACCAGCTGGGAGTTGGCGGGTTGGGTTCGGGGCTAAAGCACCTCCGCGGGCTCCACCATGTTTTTGAGGAGCTACGTCTCTTGTGGGGTCATCGCGAGGTGCTGGACGTGATGGTCCAACATCTTGACCGGTTGATGCTTGTGGTACAGTGTGAGCGGTAACGGAGCCTGGTGCGTTGATGACTCGCGCCTGAACCTGAGACCTAACACCAGCACCGTGATCATGAGGAGGAGCATGGCGTGCAAGGTGAGGCGGCATAGGAAGCGTGGCGGCTGGAAACGTGGATGCTGACCGTCCTCGAGGAGCCCAGCGAGACTTGGATAAGGAACCGGTGAAAATGTGGTTCGTGGGATCAAAGCCGTCTTGAACGGCTTTGGTGAAGTCGTCATGACTTCTTTCAAGCTGTTGAGCCGTCGATTGAGGGACCTTTCGAGCAGGTCCTTCATCTGCTTCAGAAGTCGATGAGTTGGCCCGACCTTTTCCTTTTACTGCTACTGCTTCAGAAGTCGACTGAACAATATCTTGATCGGTTTCCTTAACTGCTGTCGCTTTATAATACTCGGTGATGTGCTTCTGAGCCGTCCCTTTCTTGGCCGATGGGAATAGATTGTGCAAGTCCGTCTTCATATATCCTTCCCACATTCCTGGTTCTTTGGTCTTTTCTTCCGTCCGGAGTGATGTAATAACAATTGATGACTCTACTAGTGGCGAGCGGAACATATCTCTCTCGGTTTCCAAATGCGCCGAACCCTCGATCATCTCAAGCCCTCGGAGATCTCCCACGTGCAGGGTTGAGTCTGCTTGAATGGAGGTTGATGGACCAGGGGCATTGGCAGCATCGCCCTCTATGAACTTGAAAAGCGCATCTGCCGCTGCGACCCCTGTACCCAATGGTGCAGCTCCGGTAGCACTGGCCTGTACAGTGCCGCCCGTGATTAGCTCATCCTCTGCTGGGCCGTCAAGAAGCGAAGTTGATGCAAGGAGACCATGGGTCGTTAAGGATGCCATAAAGTCACTAGGAGTTGCAAGCTGGCCGTCATAGTGGTTAGTCCTACTTGTGATCAGCTGAAGGAACTGCTTGAGTTCCTGACCCCAATTTACCTAAGCTCTCTAACATTGGCAGGAACCTCGTTTCGTCGACGGAATTGCTCGCGACCTTCGTTCGAAGAAGTAGCCGTGCTTGAACGAAGAGCCTGTAGAGCAGACGCCGCAGGTGGCAACCTCACCACTGGAGATCTTGGCAAAGGCTGAGCAATGCCTACCGAGGGACCTCTTGACGGCCGAGTGCCTCTTCCACGAGTGCCAATCACTCCTCCTCCACGGCCACCGCGAGCTCTGGCACGAGTTCTGGGAAATCCTCGTCGACCAGCGTCTCCCTCACCCCGGGTGATGTCGTGGCATTGAGGAGACTGGTCCATCAGCTTCGCCCGGTGCGTTTGACCTGCGGCAAGATCTTGAAGACCCTCATCGGCAGTTCCGTCGTCTTTAAGAGAAGCATGCGCGTCTATAACATTCAGTAGAGCTAATTATTACACCATAGCAAAACTTACTATTCCACAAAGACAGTTTCTCCGCTGTTTCTGGAGCCACTCTACTCTCTGCAGTTCCGCTCTGATTGATTCTCCGCCGACGTTGGAGGAAGTCTAGATCGACTTCAATCATATTCTCCGGGTGATCCCTCGTGCTAATATTATGTCGACGACCGGGTCCCAAAGCCTCCTAGGAGGGGAAAGTTAGTGTCGGTAGAGGGAAGTGAAAGATATCACGAACCAACTGAACTTCTATCATGCGATCATTCCTGGCTTTTTCTTCTGCTGGAGACTCTTGTACCCCTTGACGAGGAACCGATCGAGGAGGTCCGTCTTCGTACTCGTCGTCATCAGTCACACGCATCTCGCGTCTTCTTCTATCCGCCATTTCCTAAACCTGTTGATGCCTACAAAATTGCGGGCTGTGTTGAAAAAAAATGGATGAGAAAGTGGAAGATGATGTTGATCTGGTGAGCTTGAATATTTATGTAGAAGAACCTTCATTCATCGAAGGAAAAACAACAGATTCATAAAGCTAGCGGGGGTTTTCAGATTCATTAGAAACTGTCCGATGAGGGGATGCCACCGGCGAATGAGGTCGTCCGATTTTGCGGGGGCGGAAGGCTGGCGTGGAGATGTGTGTGTCGACCTCTGGGGCGGAGCTGTGCGTCGCAGCGCGCAGGATGGAGCTCCTGGCGGCTGTAGCGGATTGCAGCGTCTTAAGCGGCAGAGGTGCTGTATGGAGGTCTAATGGTTGGAAAGCCTTGCGTGTGCTGTGCGTTGAGCGGAAGTCAGGACGATAGATGCTCAACGAAGACAATGTTTGTTTACCGTAGGTACCTTATCTAACTTGAACCAATGTTTGAACGATGCAGTCCGGCAATTCTCGTAAAAGGACAACGGAGAAGATGCTGCCCCGGTCTTGAGCACATCAAAGACTTCCGGCAAGAAGAATGCCGGATTCTGGAGAAGTTGTTGAGTTTTGGCGATTTGTGGGATGGAAGTGGATTACTTCATCGCAGATAGATCTTGCTCATCTCATTCACCGGGAACGCGCCCATAGTCTCTGTTGCAGATACCGATGCTTCCCGGCTACTCAACTCTATCTTGGTGTTTACACAACAAACACGAGCCAGATACATTGGTGCAGGGCTCTGGCAAAGGATGGCGGGATTGTGCATGTTAGGAAACCAACAGGTGGTAGCAATAGACCTAAGGCTGAGACTCTACAAGGAATCAGAAGTACAAAAGGAAGGGCATGTACTGAAGAGGTGGGAGATATTCTAACCAGTGTATCGCTGGACTTGGCTATGAGATCCTTTTTCTCATAACATAACTTTCTGTGCATTTTCTACAATTAACAACGGTGTCTCGCAACATGTATTGCTGTAATAACTGTAGGAACTGGTGGCAAGGGAACATGTTACCGTTCTTAGTCGCTGTCGTTGTGAGATCAGGTTAGTCAATTGATGCCGGACCATAATCTGGAATGCTAGATGTGGAAGTTGTCGCTACTTAGTGCAATCTAGTACTGGGCATGGTGACCAACATCATGGCGGTGCAGGAATGCTGGGGTTGCTCTTGGGATTCAAAGCTTTCGACTATTCACCTCGGACTGAGCCCTTGCCAAAGCCCTCACACAGGGAGTATCAAGGTTGCGCGACTTACCTTCAAGCACGCTGGACAATAGCCCCTGACAGGTAGGAGCTGAACATCAAATACAGTAACGAGCAGTGATGCAGATCATAACATAGAGGTTTGTGTGGGGAGGGGGGGGGAGCGACAGAGCGCCATAGTCGTTTCACCTCATCCATGAAATTCAGATGGGCCGGACAACGAACGTCGGGAGCCACGGGCTTTTCTGGGAATGCGCTGAGTGCTTGATTAGCACTGTCCTCAAGAACGAAAAGCCTATTTGACTGGTATCCTGAACAAAACCTGCTGCTCGCGCGAAGGCTTCTAGAAGTAGCTGTGATCTAAATAGCGACAAGAAGCTCCGCTCCGCCATAGCCATCTATCGACAAGTCTGTGTTTCTCCTTCATCTTTGTGCCACCAGCTATCAGTAGCTACCGTTGCGCACTGGTCGGAATTACTTACTTCTGATGATCTTCGCCACTGCTTGGATTAGACTAATTCCCATAACAGCAGTTCCAAACCCAACACAAATCATTGCTGGAATAGTTCTCCAGCTTCGGGTACTTAGCCTGATGTAACAAAGCGGAGGGAGTATGTAGGCAAGAGCGCAAGCACTGGTGGCACCAATCAATTCGAATACCGCTCCAAGATCACATGTTAGCAATGACAGCGTCATGGCCGTGACTACGAGAGATGTAGAAAATATTAGATGCCGATGGGGATTCCATGGTTCGTCGTGAAACCAATAATTAGTCATCACTTCGCGGCAGACGAACGCCTCGAGAGGGAGCGTGGTGAGCATGTTGAGTCCGAAGCAGCTAAGCTGTCATCAGCATCGCAAGAACGTCTGCAGGGCCATATCATCTCTTACAAGCGAGCGATGTTGACCATAATGTTATCACTTGGGAAATTATTCAAAAGATTCCCTTGAGTTTTGTCCCCAAACGTCAAAAACCCTGCAAGAGCCATCACCAAACATGCCAACATGGAGATGATGGTGGAGTAGTGCGTCACGCGCGCGAAACGATCCATAGTAGGCTTCTTAAGAGAACCGTATATCAAAAGGCTATTGTGGTCTGATTGATTTGTCAACGAATCACACCCAAAGGAGGGGAGACTGAACATACGGCAAACAAAGGCTGGAAACAATCAGTACAAATCACAATCGACGGAGACCCAGGGTCCTTACCAAAAGATATAACGCCAATGGCCTGGAACACGCCGTCTCGAACGAAAAGAGAGCCCTTGATGTTACCCCGAAGATCCTTGGAAACCCGTGCTCCTTGTGTAATTACGGTGAGGATAATAACAAGCATACTTATCAACGCGAAGGTAGATGCTTTCGCTAACTGGTGCTAGTCAGCTATAAGCTCCCCAAGACCCAGAGGGTTTTATCATACTTTAGCAATATCGCGGTACAAAGAAAGAGGGTAAGAGACACCCAGAATGAAGATAATTATGATGGCTCGTCTATCCGTCAAAAGCCATAAGAAAGGTGTACTTGGTAATGCAGGGAAAAGTGCGCTCATGACGTGGGGGATACTGTCGCCAACGATGATACAGAAGGCTATCATGCCGCCGAAAGCACTGAATTAAAACGTATCAGCTTTACTCAAGAGCTAGGAATTGATTACGTACAAAGCCCACTGAGCAATCTAAATCCAAATGTCAGTGATTGTCATTGGCAAAGGGGGATGAACGTACCGATATAGCAACGAGCCCGGGTTTGCCAAAGCAGTGTTCCATAGTAGCCTGGAAGGAGTTGGCGCCACTGAGCTTAGAGTTGATTACAATCAAGCGGATGGTCCAGTCAACCTATTCCTGAGGATCAGCACCGCAATACTTCGACACATGAGCTTTAAAGCATTTCTACCGTAATAGTCAGGGCTAGGAGAAGTATGACACCCATCATCAAGCCAGCTTGCCGGAATGCGTAGGCCTGGCCTTCCCTTCCAAATAAGCCACGGATCTTAGAATCGAACGAGTAAAGCTGTTTTCATACCAATGATACCAGCACCGCTATAAAGACATCAGTATGTGGGCTTAAGTCTTTGGACTGGGGGCAGTATCATCTTCCTCCGTAGCTTACATGATACTATTCGCCATATTCATAAAAGCATTCCTCATCCCACTCTTCGGCCGAGCACTTTCCAGCAGATCCTCTGCATTGAACCCTAGATCGGCGCTCGCAACCGTCACACTTGGAGCCTCGACATCGGTAAGAAGAGGTGCCCTCTGCCCAGTACTACTCCTCCTGCCAGCAGAAGCTTGATGTGTATAGTCCTCCTCATCCATGAAGTGTTCAGCCTCATCGCGGGACGCACGTGGATCAATCTGTACAGCCTCGCTGATTATCCTATTCTCGAGATTAAAACGAACACGATTTGCGGTCCGGGGGGTACGAGGCGGGTCATTTGTGGAAAGGCGAGATAAAGATGACTGCCGCATGGAGATCAAGGGGATTGGAGGGCTTGGAGTGCATTCATCGTCTTCGTCGTTGATCGAGCCCGACAGTAACGAGCGAGCTTCCTCGTGGTCCTGGCCAATGATTGCTCCATTATGGCCGTTATGTGACTTGTCCTTGGGCATAGCGTTATCGCAGCAACATGATGAGGTTTGTTCAAGTCAAAGACTTGATGTACGACGTCGGCGTAAGCAGCTCGCTAGCCTTCTACGAATTCATTCCTTCGCTTTATGGGTTATTGTATTCCGTAAGGCTGAGATTACTTCAAACGAATAACAGAAACCGCCTTGCGCAGTGGTAACGGAACTACTAACCTACCATGTTCTTGCTCTGCAACATAATAATAATTGTTACTACGGTTGCATGCAAGTCAGCAGACCTAATCTATCTAATGTATTGATTCTTCTCTTTGCAAAATGTACCCGGAAGCTCTAGTACAGTATAACGAAACCCAAACAGCAAACTCGATTAGCCATGCATCAAATGTCGCTTGTGAGATATTGTCTATGTACACGAGTAGACGTTAAGTACAAAGGAGAGACATAGGAGTAGATTCCGGAATTGGAAGCTATATAGACTAGCCGCGGAAGCTGCGGCGCTCTGCCTTTGGCTCGCAGACGTCGATGATGGGGGGCTTCCCATAATTGTGGGAGCGTTTGGAGTTGTTTCAGATGCTGTTGAAGACTGCGTAATCTGCGAGGCGGGTAGGAGGACCGTTGCGGAAGATGGGGTTCCTGAAGAACTGATACTGTTGGGGCTAGTTGCAGCCACAGACGAGCTGGTTGTGGAGGATTTTGAGCTTGACGGTTGAGACGAACTCGAGACGGCCGATGATTGGTTTGTGTTTCTGATGCCAAAACCTGTCAAACAGTTAGCCACAACAAGTAAAGAGAGAAGGGATCTGGATTTTCTTACCGATTCTATTCCTATCAAAGTCGAAGACGGTATATACGTTCTTTAGGAACACATCTCCCAGTAACCATTGATCTGGCCCAAAGGTCTGCCGAGCTATGATATTACTAGAACACATAGATCCACCGTTTACAGGACTACCAATATAGTCCTTCGAAGACACGTTGTACACGGTGTTCGAAATGGTGATTTGTATAGGCATACTCGAAGAACATGGCACTTGGAATCCGTCGCTAGCCTGCACAGACTTAGGGATTCGATCATGAAGCGTTTTTGCGTCGTTCGGTGGCAACAGCATGAACGAAGTCCCGCTGTCCACGATTCCTCTTTTGCCAGTAAAATGGCAAGATACACCATTCATGGCGGTATCGCTAATCGGAATCTCCCACAGGGAGCCATTCGAGTCGGTGTCGGTGTACAACAGATCACCAGTATATTTGGTCGGGTCTGGTGCTCCAAAACTCAGCTCGCCATCGGTGCTCCCGTCACTATTCCGCTGTAAAGAAACTCCGAATAGATTTTGTGGGAGCGCTTTGTTAGCCTTTACGATTTCCATGACCGATGGAGAGTCCATATCACTCGATATCGGACGTCCAAGACCGAGTATACCGTCCATTGGGTACGTCGAAAAGTCGTCTGAAGTCGTAGAAGCCAGGCCAAATGAAAGAGGAAGGGTGATTCCAGCCATCTTGACGGTATCGTTGAAGATCATCCCAGAAACAGTACCGGTACCATAAGTTAAGTTAAATCCGGACTGGGTTGGTCTCAGCGTTGTAGAATCAGCTGGTCCGAAGGTATTGTGAGAGGTACAGGCCTTTGTGGTACAGCCCGAACCAATGACCCAAGTATTGGCTGAGCCAGTATCGATCAGCATGTAAATGCTTTTGCCGCTTGAACCAAACTGGAGGGTGGAGAAGTAGAAGTAGTCGGTCCCGTCTTCATCAATTGCCATACTGCTGGTCTGTGATGGTGTTGATGCGGTAACGATGGTGTACGTGTTGTCTCGTTTAACAGCGGTCCCCAATGGCGCAAGCTGTTGTTCTTCACTACCATCTACGCCTGACTCGCTTTGCGAACGTCTCCCGGAGATGGCGTTCGTCTCCACAATGCTCCAGATATGGGGATTAATATTCGCCTGATTAAGTAAGATTAGTCTATCTATGATAATTCGACCTGGGGTCGTTCTTACAGGAGGTGCTTTGCGTTTCATGCTCAGTTTGATCCCGCTCGGCCGAGTATTCTCCATTTGCGCAGGCTTTCCAGATAGGTAGACTGCAGTAGTCGGTCCCATAAAGTAGCTTGCCCAGAAGAGCCATAAGAAACAATGCATCCTATTCCGAGCAAGGACGGTGAAGAGGTAAAGTCGGGGTCCCGAACATTCGCAAAATCTTATTATTCGTATCAATGCACTAACATCTCCTTTCGGCGTTACTCCCTAAAGACCAAAAGGCCACCATGAGCCGGAAGAATCCAGATATCCAAATAAACGATTGAGATCTTCTATCGTAACTTCAAAAACCTGAATAGTACACTAAAGAAGCATATGAAGAAAACGGTTTAGCTATAAGAAAGAAAGGTGCGTGATGGACACGACTGTTACCAGGATCTCATCAGAACCGAGGTTGATATAAGAGATATTGGAGAGGCTCAAGGCCTTTGAAATCACCACTCATTTCATTCGAGGCTCAGAATGGAAAACGAATTGCGTTGTGGTACGCAGTAGCCTGTAGGTTTGTTTGTGGGTAAGAATTGTTGTTGGGTGCACAGCCTGACAGCCGCCGAGCTTTTTCGAAATGGACAACGCAGCAGTACTGATTCTATCCTTTTCAGCCAGGTCGGTTGGATCAAGACAGCTAAACTCAAGTGAGCCAAAATCTCCGGCGCATAAATTTCTTTTGCAAATCAATCCACTGGGTCCACCCATGCGCATACAACGTTCAACGGCCGATGGAGTGGGTAAAGTACTCCGTACGTTCCGTACTTACTGTGCAACTCAGTTTGGTTTGATGACTCGGGAGGGTTGTGTGGGGCCGTGGGCGGATCCAACTGCTCAGCCCCTTTGCCTCGGATAAAGTACCTTAAAGTACCTTAACGTACCTTAACGTACCTTAAAGTACCTTAGGTTACCTGCTTGTGCCGGCTATTATCACTAGATCATTATGAGTAGCTCGGGGACTACATACATACATAGGTACCTTACGCTTCAACTTTCAAGTGAGGCTTGCGCTGTGACGAAGCACTCCCCTGCTGAGGCCTGAAGCAGGGAATAAGCCTCAGGTTGTGCTTTGTTGACGCGGATGTTTCATAGCAGCCGCCGTCTGTGCACAGCCGACTACAGTAGATATCATACTCTAACCGATCAAGAATTACACAGCTAAGATGGAAGCACGGGAAACTTGCGCATCTTGAGCATAACGTGGGATGCTCCCTCCCATTTCACTGCTCCTGGCCAATGTTAAGCACGCCGTCCTCGCTAAGCCACCACAAAGTCATAAGAAAGTAAGTAAATGCCCCTTCACCAATAACAGAAACGTCAGGGCCAATGCACGATCCAATGCCGAATGCCTACACCCTTGCCATTTTCCTTGACCCAAGCAAGTCATCAAGGAATCCATCCCAAAGCTCCTTTACCACTCCCGGCTCCTTCAGCTTCTCCACTGGCATTCCAGCCATCTTCGCCGCTGCTGCGGTGACTTTACTCGTCAGATCGTACGGATCAAGCTCAATGGCATGATTATCCGTAACCTCACTCATGGCTGACGGGCTAGCAATATGGGTGCTGTCTGCGCTGACTGTTGAGATCTCCGGACGGATGACGGACTCGATAGCTTCTTGGTGAGCTTGACTTCTGCGAGGTGGGAAGAAATTGTTAGGCAAGAGAGGAATGCGTATGATTTCGGCGTGCTTGGGCTCCATAAGCTCGTATTGGGGCATGAAGGCGAAGTCGATGGGCGAGCTGTCCTTTGGTGCTTCTACTGGTTGGGTAGTGTGAAAGAAGCGTGTCGAGGACTGATACCTGGAGCTGCAGCCATTTAGGCATTGTACGACTGAATCCCGTCGGATAAACGCCTCTCACCTTCTTCCATTGTGGGATCGGAGGAGTGATTTACGGACGCCCAGGAATTGCTTTTGAGTGGACGAGGTAGCGCTTGATCGATATAGGTTACGTAGGCCCGGTGCTCGAAGGGACGCCATAGTAATGATGGACTGACTCGACGGCAATGGCAATGGCAATGGCAATGGCAATGGCAATGGCAATGGCAATGGCAATAATGCAATGGGTCTAATGGGTGATGGATAATGGAGACAGCAAGTTCAAGACAGATCCCATCTTCACCGCATCAATGGAATAGCGTACTACTGTGAGCGTACTACTCGTACTCCGTACTGTGATACCTTCTACGATGCAACTATCAGGTATTATTGAGCTTTACCCCACCTGTCAAGTCGACTCAACGCTTCCTCAACCGATTGCAGGGTTTCCCCTAGCGCATGCAGCCTTCGGCGACTTTCGCTTCAGGACCGCTCGTCTTTTTACATGATCTATTGATACGAGTATTAGACTATCTGTAAAGTACTTCCGGATCAATGATACCGACCTGTTCGTGACGTCAATACGTACATTTAGGTGAACGAACTTTGGTAAGATAAGCTCGTTTTCGATATCTTTGAGCTGCACTCATGGGAATATGCAGGGCTGATGGGGTTGCTTACTCGAGCGGAGGCAACATGCTTATCCAAAGCCCCCGTACATAAGAGTCCCTGGAGTACGACTACAAGTACTCCGTACAGTAAGCTTCCTATTTTACCTATGTACTTTACGTACTCGGTAAGCTAAGGCACTTGCCAATGTGAGTACCCGCTGTTCGCCTTTGCCAAGACGCCGTGACCAGCGTACTTTCTATCCTTGTGCATTAACCAGTGTGTACAGTACGGATACCTAGTACAGCATATACATCTAGTACGTGTAGTCATGAGAAGGTGGTTGAGCATTGAATGCTGCTTCAGCTGGTTGACAGCAAACCACGATGGGCAAGCACTCAACGGGTATCAGATCTCTACAAATCTTACGAACTTGGTAACGTCACCTGCTGCACTCCGTCCGTGACCGCGTCAATCGGTTCCTTTCCGACATCTGCAGGTTTTGCTCCCTTCGTTGCAGTTGCTTCAACGCTCTCCTGCCCCGGTTTTTTGCCCTTCTTTTCTGCTTTCTTGGCTTTAACCGCAGTCTTCTTGGCGGCAGCTTTGGCAGCTTCTTCCTCTTTCTTCAATCTCTCTGCTTGAGTGCCGCCATACATGTTTCGCCATTCCTCTTCCTTCTTCGGATCGATCTGAGTAAAGAGATACTCGGCGTTACCAATTTGGTGGCCTGGCTTGATGTCATCCGCAGTCCAGTGATCGGGGATGTAGAGAAACGGCGCGTTCAGTTGCTTCAGTATTGACCGTGATGTCGCTGGTAGATATGGTTCGAAGATGCTTGCGCAGAGATAAATTATGTTAATAGCTATGCCAGTGACTGCGGCCGCTTTCTCCGGCTCATTTGCTGCGAGCTTATTGTCAAACCCGTTGCTTTGCAGGAAATTGTTGCCTGCTTGTGCGATTTGCATGGCGCTTAGGATTCCCGCTTTGAGACTGACGCTCTCCATATCCTCAAGATACTGCTTCAGATGTTGATTGATTTCCGCTTTGGCCTTGTCGAAGATTGAACGTGAGTGCATCGCGGTATAATCTGGGATAATGGAATTATAAATCTTGCTATTGACAAGCTTGATCACGCGGTTGACAAAGTTTCCGAGTTTCGCTAACAGCTCACTGTTATTCTGCTCGATGAAATATTTCCACTCGAACTGACTGTCACCAGTCTCTGGTCGATTCTTGAGGAGATAGTATCGCCAAACATCTGCGGGAACACCAGTGTCCTTTGCGTTGTTTCCAAACACACCAACGCCACGAGACTTCGAGAACTTGCCGTTCTCATAATTCAGATACTCCGTTGTTGACAGATGATGCAGCATAGTCCACCGATCTCCTGTACCGATTTGAGACCCAGGAAATATTACCGTATGAAATGGAACGTTATCCTTGCCCATGAATTGATAAAGTTGCACATTTTCTGGATCATACCACCATTTCTCCCATTCGGCTGTGTAGTTCGCTGTAATCGATACATACCCAATACATGCATCAAACCAGACATAGAAAACCTTGTACCCGTATATCTCTTTGTCTGATTCCTCCGAGAAAACGTCCAACGGTATGGGCGTTCCCCACTTGAGGTCTCGGGTGATTCCTCTGTCTCTAAGGCCCTGCTTCAGCCAAGACTCTGTAATAATCCTGCCGTTTTTGGACCAACCGCCTTTCTTTGAGGCTTCTTCAAACCAATCCTCAATACTAGGTTGTAGCTTATCAAGCTTGAGATGGATGTGTCTTGTTTCGCGCGCAACTGGTCTTGTGTCCGGATCGACCTTGCATCGTGGGTTTACAAGATCCAACGGTTCGTAGTCCACAGATCCGCATGAATCACACTGGTCACCACGAGCATCGTCATAACCGCATTTTGGACAAGTCCCTTCGATGAAGCGATCGGCAAGGAAGGATTTATGCTTTTCACAGTACGGCTGCCGCGAGGTTCTTTCAATCAGGTAGCCATTCTTATACAGCTTTCTGAAGATGTCTTGCGTGATGTCTTTCTGCTGCTGCGTAGAAGTTCTGCCGAAGATATCGAAACCTATCTCAAACCACTGATATATGTCTGCATGGATTTTGTTGTATTTGTCACATAGCTCTCTAGGGGAAACCCCTTCCTCCAGTGCCTTGGTCTCTGTAGCAGTACCATACTCATCAGTGCCGCAAACGAAAAGCGTAGGACGGCCGCGGGCTTTATGATATCTATTAAAGTGTTAAAAAGAAATTGTCGGGTATGGTCGAAGCCAACCTACCTTGAAAAAACATCAGCACTGAGTACGCTACCTACTATATTACCTAGGTGAGGAACATTGTTGACATAGGGCAAGGCACTTGTGATTAAGACATTTCTTTGACCCTTCTTGGGCAAAGTCTTAGTCGGAGACTCCATCACCCGGGATGCGGAGGGAAGCTATTGGATTCTATCAGGTGCAGTTCCTCCGACTCAATAATCACCTCAACGTTAAGCAGTAGAGATTCGTCAACGGTTATAGGGCTGCTAAGTTTCGCGGCTAGTAAATCCCTGCAGAACTGTAATCATAAGGTACCTTACTGTGTACTTTATCTGGAAGATGACGCTAAGGTATTCCTATCTATATTAAGCGCCTTGGGATTGGACCAATTCCAAAGAACTCTACACGATGTCTTCTACTTCTAACCCTGATGTCCAAAATACCTCTAATCCTGATGTCCAAACTACCTCTTCTCCTGGTAAGCTTTAGGTCTTCAGTAATGTTCTCAAGTCCTTTCCAGTCAAGCTGACGTGGAGGTGTGTTTAGCCATTCCCAAGACCAAGAAGCACAAAAGGAAGAAAGCGGGCAACAGGGGTAAGCCAAATGGGGATACTGGAAAACCAAATGGCATCAAGGTCGACGAAGACCATGAAAACGAGGATATTGAGGAAGAAGAGCAAGAGCCTAAGACACCCACAGCAACAATACAACCTCCACTGAATGAAGAGCCGCCTTCCCAAAACCAAAACCCAGCGAATGGTAGTCATCCAACTTCCAGAAATCCAACGTCACCTGAACCCGTCGAGGCCATAGATTTGGGAAATTATGCCGCAGAGATGGGCCGTTCGGAGAAACTTACATCACTGGATCGGACAACACAGAATAACATGCCGTTAGCATCATCAGCTGATACAGAAGCAAGGTTAGACGCGTTGGCGAATGAGCGGACCGCTCTCCGAGATGAAGTAGCTCAGCTCCGGATATCATTAGAACAGATCCAAGGAAAGCATGAAGAAGAGCTTGGCAGTATTCGAACGCAGCTTGAGGAGACACAAGGCGAGAAGGAGCACGCTGAGGCGCAGTATCGAAATTTGCTGGGAAGGGTCAATACCATAAGGTCACAATTGGGAGAACGACTGAAGGCAGATGCTGTATGTATAGGTAGCCTTGCACCTCGCCCACGGAGCTCATATTGAAATAGGAAGACTTGACACAAGCTAGAAATCGAATTGATGAACTTGAAGATCAGTGCGGAACCTTACGCGAACAGAACGAAGCTCGGACTGCCGAGTTGGCTTCTATGGCGGAAGAGAATGAGCAGCGATCTAAGGAATTGTCGGGTCTTCGAAACCGGAATACCTTATCTCAGCAAAATTGGTCCAAAGAAAGAGAAGGCCTTATCCAAAGAGAAGCTTTTGCTAGGGAAGAATTCGAAGCTGCAAAGCAAGCTATGCAGGATTGGGAGATATTAGCGATGGAGGAGCGATCACAAAGGGAGACTTTGGTAGAGAGAGTTGCAGATCTCGAAGACCAGGTCTCAAGTCATCGTGAGGCCCACGAGAAGGCAGCAGCGGAGCGTGATATTCAGTCGTTGACCGTAGATGGTTTGCAAAGGGCATTGCAAGAGATTCAAGATGGTATGTGTTCTACTAATACCCTTGCGTCATTGTGCTTACTGACAAATCTTATTCAGCTCGGAAACGGGAATTGCGAGAGCTGGTAGAGAATTCTCAAACCCAAATCGAAAGCCTGCAGAAACAATTAAAGGAGTTTCAAAGCAGAGCCAACGAGGCTGAAGGCTCGCTTAAATCTACGAAGAAAGAGCTTGAAAGCGCCCTGCCTTTCGAAAAAGAAGTGAAGGAGAAAAACTTGCTCATTGGCAAACTACGGCATGAAGCTGTGATTCTCAACGACCATCTTACGAAAGCTCTGCGATATCTCAAAAAGGGCAAACCCGAAGATAACATTGACAAGTCGGTAGTGTCTGCTCTTTTTACCCCACACGACTGCTAATAAATCTAGGCAACTCGTCACCAATCATTTTCTTCACTTTCTCGCTCTCGAAAGAGGAGACCCCAAAAAGTTCCAAGTGCTGCAGATTATCGCAGCTTTACTCAGTTGGACCGACGGTACGGTAGCTACTATCTTTGGCTTCTCCATGAAGGCTGACTGGCGTAGAGCAACGAGAGCAGGCAGGTCTAGCCCGGCCTGGTGCATCAAACCCAAATCTCAAAGTTCCAATATCACCGTGGCATCGGACGCCTAGCACACCAGCATTATCTACCGACTTCTTTCCAGATGGTGGGACTAGAAAAGAGTCACTAGCTGAGCTTTGGTCGGATTTTCTGGAGCAGGAAGCTCAAGAGGGCGCGAAATCTTCAAGATCGCCCAGTGTTTCGAGCTCGGCCAAGCATTCATGAATCTCTTTTCGTACACATCTCTCTATACTCCCATGTGTTGCTTCATTGCTCTGCGGCCATGAGGGTCACTATTGGTGAAGCACTGCATAGCACCTTGCTGCGATATTTCCGAGGGGCTAGTAATGTCTAGATTCAAGACAGCACCTTTCATTCACCTTTGGCAGTGCCATCAACTGCTACCGTATGTATATTTTTATTATACTTACAATACCCACATAGCGCAATACATCTCGGAAAGTCCACCAAAGAACTCCGAACGCTCACCGCCTCAAATTCTGCCACAATTGATCTTGAGCTCAATTCATTTTTATCATTGTACACGATTTTTCATACAGCCACGTTGTGCCAGCGTATGCTTTTGCGCAAGCCATCGTCAATTCGCGCTGTTTTAGCTACTCCGTTACGACCAGCCCTACTTTACTCACGCTGCAACTATTCTACGAGACACCTCACTATGGCCCCCTCAGGTAATCAGCAGCTCACCTATTCCCATTCGGTTCGCTGCTAACCACCGCAAGTACCCACACAAACATTGCCTACCGGAAAACTTCAAAAGTACCGCCCAATTGTGATATCGGGTCCCTCCGGATCCGGCAAATCCACAATTATCACACGTCTTCGCGCCGAACACCCCAATACATTTGGCTTCTCCATTTCGCGTTCGTTCTTCTGCACAACCTTCCCCCTTGGCAGCGGTCACTTATTCTCCCCCCTTCAGACACGACCCGATCACCACGCCGCGGCGAACAAGATGGCCGCGAGTACAGTTTCACAGACGAAGAATCGTTCCTGCAATTGGTGGATGAGAAAGGCTTCATCGAGCACGCGCAATTTGGAGGCAATTACTACGGAACAAGTGTCAAGGCAGTGAAGGACATAGCTGAGAAGGGCCTGGTCTGTGTGCTGGATATTGAGATGGAAGTACGTACCCCTCCTCTCCGTTTCATCATTCCCGCATCTCTCGACCTCGACCAATGCTGATATTGCTCTCTCAAACGATATAGGGCGTTAAGCAAGTCAAGAAAAGCGATCTCAATGCCCGTTTCCTCTTCCTATCCCCCCCTTCCCTCCATATTCTAGAACAACGCCTCAGAGGCCGAAAGACCGATAACGAAGAGGCAGTGCAGAAGCGACTAAAACAGGCGGAAGCGGAGATGGCGTTTTCGAAGGAGGCGGGCGTGCATGATAAAATCGTTGTAAATGATAATCTAGAGACGGCGTACAAGGAGGTGGTGGAGTGGATTGTGGATGGTGGTAGGTTTGGGGGGGAGGTACAATGAGGCAGAGGGAGATAGCAACGCGATTGCACTGTAGAATTTTTAGACTTGGAAAGGATAGATCACATGGTCGTCGAGGCATAGCGAATCTCCATATCAGAGATCATATAGAACAGACGTTTCCCAATTCACAAGGTGAACCATGCGCTGGTGAAATACATTCTTCAAGCTTAACACCTTTTGGTATCTCCCCACAGACGGACGTGTAACGAAAAGGTACTGGTAACGCAGCCGCGCTGAAATACTACATTGGGAATGTCGACAGAATTACGCATCTCTCCCGTCATTCGAGGCGCGCTTATTGCTTCCATGGAATGCAAGAAATTATTGCGCTCTCTAGTAGCCGTTCATCGTCATCCTCTGCGATTGTCTGCTAAGCTCCCGTTCCGCAGATGGGCTTATCGGTCTGCTCCCCATGTTTCCAGCAGCAGAACTATTTTCTTTCAGTGCCAAAAGCTGCTTCGCGCGGAACGTCTCGTAGTGGATTTGCGATGTAGTCTCAATTAGATCTTGAAGATGTGTGCGAGTCAGAAAGTTTCTTAGCGAAACAAACTCGCAATGGTTCTCGTCTTCGACATTTATGACACCCCAGCGGTTTTGGCGGCCTCGTACTTGGCGCCCACCAACGACAATCGAGTTCTCGGAACCCACGACGGCGAAGGGGATAAGGTCCTTAATCGCGGTGTTTGTGGCGCGCTCTTCCTCGTCTTGCTCATCGTTATCGTAGGGATACATTCGGAGGTTGTGAAAAGCGAATTCCTCCTTGATTCTCTCCTTGAATGCCATGCGTTCCTCTAAAGTCAAAGAGTCGGACTTGGCTATTACTGGCACAACGTTGACGACATCGGAGAGCTTTTTGAGGACAACAATATCGATTGGTTTGAGACTGAATTATAATTAGCTTCTGAAGCGCTAATGGTGATGCGTACCTATGTGATAGAAGACTTACGCATGACCCGACGGCTGAATAAAGAAGAGGCAACAATGTACACGGGTATCTTGAATATAGCGCTCTCGCTGTGCTGTAAGCTCCTTTCGCAGATATGCTGAATGTTGGTCCTTAATGTACTTGACAATAGGGTCCCAGCTGCAGCTTGTTAACTTCAAGCTTCAAACTTCAAGCATTGTGGACTTCTCATCATACCATCTGTCGTTGTTGACCTGATCACCATAGCCAGGAGTGTCCACAATGTTGAGCCGTAGGCGAACGCCATTCTCTTCAATCACTGTCGGGTCTCTTAGCAGAGCATTTACCCACACCAAAACTATGCTCCCTACCATGTGATACCGCTTGAATCTCTGTGGTCGTTCGCACAGGGTCGGAGGGGGTTAGACGGCCTTTGGAGTCAATGAGGTGAGATGCGAATATGGTGTTTATTAACGTCGATTTCCCCAACCCCGTTTGACCTATGTCGACTTTCAGTAAATCGAAATAAAGCACTTAGCAGGGTCTAGCATACCAACACAAATGACATTGAATTGAAACCCTCTCTTTAGGAGCTTGCGCTCAATCTGAGTAGTGATGCTGTCGAAGCCAACATGGCTCTTGGGCATCACAGGGTTTTGAGGGGTCGACATCACATTCGCACTCGCCATGGGCAGTATTTGGTGGTTCAAGGGTATTCAAGGACAGCTATGTAATTGATTCCGAGAGTAAATCTGATCCTGAAATACTATTGAGATATATCTAGCAAGAGGCTCCAGCCGTTTCGCCAAACTTTTAGGGGTAGCGCGTTGCAGGCCGCTAGCTCGATTTAGATTACATTAATTACCCAGCAACGACATGCACTTCCAATGAGACGCTGGATGGAATTCTAGTGATCTCCATATAACTTTCCGTGGCCGCTGGACACCAAGCATGGCGCTGCGTCAGGTTATCCTTCCCTCGGTGCTCTCGAATTTACAAGTATCATCGAGTGCCACCCCTACGCTCCGATCAAGGGCGGCTCTTTTTCCCCAACAAATCGCTCGATCACTGTTCGGGTTCCCGCTCGCAATACCCCTATCAATCAGCCTTAACGTCCCTCCGATACTGTCTGAGCTGTGGGAGTCCATCTTACGAGCGGTGCCAAAAAAGAAGACATCGCACAGAAAAAAGCGCCAAAGATTCATGGCGGGAAATGCTCTGAAAGACGTGACGGCTCTCAGTAAATGTTCTGCATGCGGCAAGGTCAAGAGAGCACATCTATTGTGTCCGTACTGTGTAACAGGTAGTTCGCGTTCCAGGCTGAAGGTACTAATTGAGAGGCTAATCCATTGCGCGTAGAGATTAAAAATATGTGGAAGGGAAAGGATTCACTAGGGACGAAGGAACAGGATGATGGGGTTTAAATCTTAATACATTGGTTGGACTCGCAGTATAGCGCCTCTAAAGCATGGCCTGGGCGTTTAGGGCAAGGAGGAAGACAGTCCCGGCGATGGAAGCTCTAGCAATTGAACAAAGGCAGTGTTTGGCGGATTGAATGACCTACTGACCTCATGTATTACCACAACACAACCAACTTATGACGGCGCAGCTGTACATCACATCTTTACTAGAAAAGCCTGATGCCAATTCTGCCGTATTGGAGATTCGCTAATCGTAAGACTTTTCCTCCAGCACTTGACAATGTCATCATGCATACAACCACAGGCAGCATCACTCCATACTAGTTGTTCATAGATAAGGGCTACGTTAGATAGTATCTCGCAAAACTTGTGCAGAAATGGTATGCTCAGAAACAGTTGTGCGGTTAAGGAAATTCGGTTTGACTCTACCTAGTCGAAGCAATACCTGACGACCCATGCGATCGATAATGGTTTGATTCCAAAAAGCAGGATGGGATGTCTGATGTAGATGCTGATTACCAAATAGCCCATATCACCGACATATACTCGCTAGCGGTCACCCCAAATCAGATCATCTCTGCCGCAGGGTCATCCGCTCTCAAAGTCCACTCAACTACCGAGCCTAACGTTGCACTTGCTCAAACCCTAGAAAGAGCACACAAGCTAGGGTGCCATCATTTGGCTACAAGTAGAAACGGATCTATACTTGCAAGCGCAGGCTTCGGAGGGGAAGTCACTGTTTGGACGAATCAGGATGAGCACTGGGCCGAGAAGGGATCAATTGTAGGTACGAGTCTTCTGCTCTACAGATGCAAAGTCCGTGATGCTGATAAGAGGTAGATGGCAACAAGGCCGGTGAGATGTGGGCCATAGCATTATCAGAAGACGGCCAATATCTCGCTGCTACTTCGATGGATGGACATATCAACGTGTGGGACAATCTTGCAAATCGAGCGAAAATCCGAGAATTCGAGACGAAGGGTAGCTTTGGATTGTCTATAGATCTTGTATGCTGTAAATCTATTTTCCGGTATAGAATTTCTAACGATTTCCAAGTCTCGAGATGGAAGACTCACTGCTTCCGGGCATGAGAATGGAGGCGTTTACATCTTTAATAATGACACAGGACGCCTTTACCATTCATTGCCAGGTCAGTTTGGTGAAGTCTTGTCTACTGGATTAGGTTGCTAATTTCCCTTTAGGTCTAGTCAAGCCTGTGCGCGCAGTTGCATTTTCCCCTGGAGGTAGACTACTCGCTGCGGCCGGGGACTCGAAGGTCATCGCGCTCTACGACGTATCCTCCGGCGAACAAATAGCCAACCTCATGGGTCACAACGCCTGGATATTCTCTCTCGATTGGAGCGACACTGGCGAATATTTATTGAGCGGGTAAAACTCCTGAATTTCAGATTCAGACGCGGGCAACTGATTACAGTCACAGAGCATTTGATGGCAAGGTAAAGGTATGGTCCATCGATCAACGTACATGCGTAGCCACCCACACGGAAACTGAGAAGACGCTATGGAGCGTCAAGTGGCTGCCGAAGACAGGCAAGAACGAAGGATTCGCCACTGCAGGCGCGAATGGGAGTATCTCTTTCTATAGGGAAGCTACTGGTGGTTGAGTTCTTTTGGACTAAGCATGGGTTCTCTTGAACGCTTCCCTTTCGGCTATTCCCTACAATTGTCTCCGAATAGCAAAGAGAAGCTACTTTCCCGAAAGGCCCCGAACGGGACTGCAAGGGAAAGGATATCACACACAAAGGGTTCGGAGATCCTGCACAGGGAAGATCTCATTCCGTGAGAAGTAGCTGCCTAATCTTTTGATTCGTTGAATCAACCTGGATGAGGTTGGATAGTAATAGTGAATGTGAAGAATGTAGAGATGATATGTTTTGTTGACTCGGAAGACTTTACGTGTGTGTTATTTTTGGAGGTACGCTAGATTAACGCAAGACAGGGATCTCTCAGTACCTTACCTTAGCGCCTTTCTCCTGACACGTTCCAGGGGGCCACTCTGTTGCAAATCCTCTTCTTCTCTTCATCGCTCTTTCTGACACTCGACAACTTCAACGATTTCTTTATTTGACCACAGTCGCTCTTTAGCATACAGTTTCTCTTTCCACGCGCTCACGTTTCGTTTTTCCAACTACGCTCGCTCATACTCGCCTTTGAACTTCGCAACATAATCAACTCTACCAATCGCTTTTCAACTTCCAAAATGTTCACCAAGTCTACCGTTCTCCTCGCGCTTTTCGCCGTGACTGCTCAGGTGGCCGTTGCTGCTCCCCCAGCATGTCTTTTGGCAGCTCTCAAGTAAGAACGTCTTGTCCTTAACTGTGAAGGGTTTCCTAACACATTTTCCAGCACTTTCCAAAGCCCAGCTGATCTCCCCACCCTTTGCGGCACAGACTCCTCCAAGGTACAAGCAGCTATCAAGAAGATTTGCGGTGATAACACCCAAACTGCTTTGGACGCGTACGCAAGCACCTGCAAGAGCGCTGGCAAGACCGTCTGTAAGTCATGATTCTCTTATAATCCGAGACACCTCGATCCTCGGCTTATCTGGTGATTGTGTAGCAATTGCTTCATCATCTGGCTCCTCCACTGCGTCAGGTTCTGTTTCGGCATCGGCTTCCGGCTTAGGCTCCGCCTCCGGAACCGGAGCACCGTACCCTGTCGTCTATATATCTACTTACTACGACACCGTCTGCTCTTGCACGAAAACTGCAGCAATTAGGTAAGAAATAAGAAGATGCATCCGTCTGGAGGTAATGTTAGACTGATACTCTGTAGCTCCACTGGCGTCGCTGGCTCCACTGGCTTTGCAACTGGTACCGCTGCTCCCACTGGGACCTCCCCGTCCGGTTCAGGCGCCGGCTCCGCAACCAGTCCAGCGGCTACTGGCTCACCAATCCTCCCATCTGCGACCAAAGGCCCCGGAGGATCGACGACTCCTCCCAAATTCACCGGCGCTGCCACGAAGAACATTGGCTCTTTCGCGGCCGTCCTCATTTCAATCGTTGGTCTTGCTGTGGCTTTGTAGATTCCTGGTCCGTTCCTGATAGATATTGCAAACTGTGTATAGAATATCTACAAAGACATCGATTTGATAGAAGTCTTATGCATGTCTGGCGACACTGCAAAGCTATGTTTCGATTCTTTGCTCTTCCTCGGGTGATGGCTTGTGCTATGGGCAGCTGCAGAATGTTATAGACTGGTGTTAGAAGTCAGCGGTGGAAATTCTGACGCATCAAATGGCGTTTTCTGTTATCCCCATCCTGCTGTCTTATTAGTACCAATTAATCCTTTCGAGTGTGACCTACTTTTCTTGGCTACGCCATAGACGCTTATCAACTTACCTGTAAACGAGTGAAGGCTACTCTCTGCCTGATATACTTCAAATACTGGAGCGACGTCCAAGTCGATTGCAGGTTCAAACCCATCAGCTGGACTACGAATAGGTACTGTATGTATCCATGGTGACATGTCCAATGGCTTTCTAGGTTAGACCGTAACTAAATGTACTGCCTCAACCATAGGTAACCTCTCATCGATGACTTGAACTATATGAGCTTTGTTCGTCTTGAATGTTTCGACGGCTGGCTTAAGATGTGGGTTCTTGAAGTCTAAATTTGGTACAAACTGTGACCTGACCTTGAACAAATGTCTGTCCTGCGTGCCAGCTTTCTACTAGGTGATATACAGGAGGTATGTGAGGTATTCTTTACCGTCCACCGGAACCCGAGCTTCTAAATTCCATGACTGCTCCTAAATCCCATCCCTCTGCTCGAAATTGCTCTATCATCACACGACTATCATATATTCGTTATACAACACATCAAATTAAGACACTCAAAACTATTATACCTTAGAAGAACTCTCTCAACCCGGAATCCAGGGCCGAATATCAAAGGTAACATTCAGATCTCTTCATAAACGACTTCTCATTCAGAGGCGTTATAGAAAGAAAGGAGATTCACTACTGGGCCATTATACAAAGATACTTCCGAGACGAATAGGAGTATAGTAGCTTACACTCATCATCTTCGCGTATCTACCACTATTCCCTTATCAGCCTCATCATTCTTTATCGGTTCTTACTATATATTACTATATATTACTATTCTTCTATCATTTAACAGAATTTACGCCTACGTGCTTTTCTAGAAGCGTCCGGCGTATAATTTACTATAGCCATAAGGGTTATATTCCCACTTAGAGGAACATAAGGCCAATATACGGTCTATACATTCATCTATAAGAAATCTCTTCTCAGATCATATCTTACCGCCCTTCACTATTCCCATAATACTATCATTTGTTATCAAATTCACCTGGGTGGAATGATAAGGTGCCGCTACTTGCCCTTTGAAGCAGGACTCAATGTCCCAATTCCTGCAAACCTTGTTCATTTCACAAATTTCTGTCAAGCTGATTTGCAGTTCCAAAGTGCTCGAACCAAGCTGACCTCCTTTTCTAAAAACCTGAACCAGAATGCCTTTACCTAGGACCTTTTCTCTCATTCATATTCTTGTTATCAAGATCCTTCTACGTCTTTGTGAAGCCAATCCACCCTGCACTGATCTAGTCATCCCCATCACGGCTGGGGCCTCGAACAATGTCTTCCCTATACCCGGAAATTTCAACTACAGCGATCCCAATGCTGTGGACGCTTTGATCTATCAAATAGGTTCTAATGAGCCTTATCCAGTCCAATCTACCCGCGGAACGTTTCAGCTCAGTGCCCGATACTGTGCACCCCAAGTCAATATCGCTAGCCGGGCAAAAACCATCCAACTGTTGGTGCTGGTGCACGGCGTTACTTATAACAAACTCTGTTGGTCTGGCTTGAGCTATCCTGTCGGATATCATGGGATGCATACTCATGGATTGCCTTTGCATCCGCGCAAGGCTTTCCCACACTGTCGATCGATCGCCTCGGAGACGGCAACTCCACGCACCCATATCTCATAACCCAATTGCAGATCTTTCTGGAAGAAGCTGTCCTTCATCAGCTAGTGCTGGCGCTAAACTCAGGGGTGGGATCGCAGGAAAAGCACTCTCAAAGGTCATCTTCGTTGGTCATTCGCATGGTCCTATCCTCGGAGGTTGTATGGCGGCCGATTGTCCAAGCGACTTCGCAGCCATTATACTTACTGGCTTCGGAAATAGTGTAGCTCCTACTGCAGCCAGCGTCAACCAGACTACGTTGTATCCTGCTTCAAAGTACGCCCCAAGAGTCGCCGGACTTTGGCTGGGCTATATGAGTATGTCTTCCAAGGATGGCCGGCGTAGCTACTTCTATGGTCCACCTAGCTCATTCGACCAACGACTTTTCCTTCTGAATTTCAATACCGAGGATGATTTGGGTCTTGGGAGAATTTTCTCGCTTGGTGTGGGTCTGAAAACTGTTGATTGACGAATCGGCCAAAATGTGAATACACTTCGGAACAATCCTATTCAGGTATGTATAGCATATTTCAACAAAAACAGCATCGGCCTATACTGGACCAGTCTTCGTAATTACTGGCGCGGAGAACGATGTCTTCTGCATCAACGCTCAGTGTGGAACAGTCGCCTCCGGCCATGGCTGGTGGTCTATTTTCAAAGTCGTCAAAATTCTCCTATTTCCAGCCTGCCAGTATGGGACATTCGATCAATTTGCACTATACCGCCCAGCAGTCTTTTCAGCCGGCGTTCAAGTTCCTAGTCGGTAACGGATTCTGATACTGCCCTTGACTACCTCTCACTTACGAGATTTCAAGAGGTCGGTTGCCAAAAAATCAAGCTTTGACTAGGAGGCTTGAGATTCTGGTGAAATATTAAATTCTGGATCTGAAAAATTTAGTTCTGATCTTTAGGAAGAGAGACAAGTAGATTCATTGGCTATTTGCTCTAAAGATATACACTGGATTAAACCGTATACTTTCTTGACATATTGAACACATAGTGTGAGAAAGGACTACTATGATGTGTCTTTTGTCTTTGCACCAGGCCTTGGCGAGCTGTGTCCTCTAAAAGCCGACTTTTCTCCGAACTTTGATCGAACGTAATCTGAATCATGCAACTGTTGAGGGCGCAGTTCAAGGCCACTACTGTGCTGAAAGTCTGTGAGATCCCTAGAATTCAGTCTCCTTAATATCTTGCTAAATAGCTTTAGAACGCCAGAAGTGCCCCGCATCGTCATGCCCTCCAGCGACGATTCCTTGCTACTGAGGCAGAACCAAAGATTCCCACCAATTCTGACGTCGGTTCACGAACACCACCATACTCCAAGATTCTAGCTAGGCTCCGAGACGTCCGGAAAGTCCTGGGCACAAGTCGAAAATTGACTCTTGCTGAGAAGATCCTTTACTCGCATCTGGAAAACCCTGAAGAATCCTTACTATCGAACACGCAAAATGGCGCTCAGATCAGGGGCAATGCCACTCTCAAACTCAAGCCAGATAGAGTGGCTATGCAAGATGCGTCTGCACAAATGGCCCTGCTACAATTTATGTCCTGTGGGTTGCCATCTACAGCGGTTCCAGCAAGCATCCATTGTGATCACATGATTGTTGGAGAAAGAGGAGCGGACGTTGATCTACCCGCATCAATTACCGGAAACCAAGAAGTATTCGACTTCTTAGAGTCGGCGGCGAAGAAATATGGGATTGAGTTCTGGCCACCAGGTGCTGGCATCATCCACCAGACCGTTTTAGAGAATTATGCCGCTCCCGGCTTGATGATGCTTGGAACAGATAGCCATACGCCGAACGCTGGTGGCCTGGGTGCAATTGCCATTGGCGTCGGCGGTGCAGATGCTGTTGACGCCATGGTCGACGCTCCGTGGGAACTGAAGGCCCCAAGGATCCTCGGTGTGAAGCTCGAGGGCCAATTGAGCGGCTGGGCCACCCCGAAAGACGTAATCATGAAGCTTGCAGGAATTCTGACTGTACGAGGTGGTACTGGATTTGTTCTCGAATACTTTGGCGATGCAGTCAGAACCATCAGCTGTACGGGTATGGCTACGATATGCAATATGGGTGCGGAAGTAGGTGCCACAACATCATTATTCCCTTTCACACGGAGCATGATCGCGTATCTGGAGTCGACACATAGAGGCCCTGTGGCGAATGCTGCTTTGGACATCGTTTCTTCTGCTGAGTCTTCTAGGCTTCTTCTCGCCGATGAAGGCGCATCTTACGACGATATCGTCACTATAAATCTCTCGACGCTCGAGCCCCATATCAATGGCCCCTTTACGCCGGATCTCTCGACACCCCTTTCAACATTCAAGGACGCAGTCAGAGTTAACAATTGGCCCGAAAATTTCGGTGCTGGTCTTATTGGCAGCTGCACGAATAGCTCCTACCAAGACATGACCCGAGCCGAAGATCTTGTCAAGCAAGCATCAGCCGCTGGCCTCACTCCAAAATCCGACTTCTTCATTACCCCCGGAAGCGAGCAAATCCGCGCTACCCTTTCGCGCGACTCGACCCTCGAAACCTTCTCCTCCGCTGGGGGCACTGTCCTAGCCAACGCTTGCGGCCCCTGTATAGGCCAGTGGAAGCGTACCGACGGCGTCTCGCGTGGCGGATCCAATGCTATTTTCACTTCCTACAATCGCAATTTCAGAGGCCGTAATGACGGTAATCCCGCCACCATGAACTTCCTTGCCTCTCCCGAAATTGTCACGGCTATGTCCTATGCCGGCTCAACAACTTTCAACCCCATGACGGACACTCTAACCACCCCCTCTGGCACCCCTTTTCGTTTCTCTTCTCCCCAGGGCTCTGAGCTTCCATCCTCCGGATTCGCTCAAGGCTCCCCCTCTCTCGAACCCACACCCGGTGTCTCATCCCCTTCAACCCCCATTATCATATCGCCAACCTCCGATCGCCTCGCGGTCCTCGAGCCATTTGTCCCTTTTCCCGAAGGCGACCTAGTGGGCCTCCGTGTCCTCTACAAAATTCGCGGTCAATGTACGACCGATACCATCTCCGCGGCCGGCCCGTGGTTAAAATACAAAGGCCACCTTCCCAACATTAGCGCTAATACTCTCATCGGCGCCGTCAACGCCGAGACAGGCGAGACCAATGTAGCTTATGATCACTTCGAACCCGGCACGCCAAAAACCGGGATCCCGGAGTTAGCAGCAAAATGGAGGTCCCAGGGACAAGGATGGCTTGTTGTTGCCGAGTCCAATTATGGCGAAGGCAGCGCCCGCGAACATGCTGCGCTTCAACCCCGGTATCTTGGCTGTAGGGTCGTGCTTGCGAAATCTTTTGCGAGAATCCACGAGACGAATCTCAAGAAACAAGGAATCGTCCCCCTTACGTTTGGAAATTCGGAGGACTATGACAGCATCGGGGCGGGGGATGTGGTGAGTACGGTGGGGTTATGGGAGATGTTGAAGGCTGGTGGGAAGGGCGTGGTGAGGCTGAAGGTGGAAAACAGGGGTGGAGGGGAGGTGCTGGTGCGGTGTAGGCATACGATTAGTAAGGATCAGGCGGGATTCATTCTGGCAGGGAGTGCACTAAACCTTCTGGCAAAGAAGGGACGTGGAGAGGCTTAGAGACGTAAGCATCCGTTGGAGGTCAAAGACTTGAAGATTCAGTAGATCGGCATGGAGAGGGTCTACCCAGAACAGCCGGGGAAGTATAGGAAAGCAGGTAGACACATCAGTTTACTGGGAGGCACTGTATGGGCTAAAAGCATATAGGTTGTAAGCACGAAGCACAATAGATAGCTAGATAAATCCCCGCATCACACGTCGTTTCGCTTGATCTTGGTGAGATAAATCCCGCCAAGGGTCCGAGGGGAAACACACCTGGCCTCACACAGGTCGCGAATTGGAACTTGGGAGTGTTTGAATAGGGTCCTTGGGGTATGCAACATCTAGCACTTGGCAAGCACAGAGTGCTACAAGACTATAGTAGATTGGGTCTGATGAGCCACGCAAATCCTCGACGCTGGCTCCTAATTGGTCTCCAATGTTCATCAGATACCATAACGCATATCGTGGTCTTCAGCGGCGCTCCGACACCACGTAGGGTTTGCGGAGCGCCTAAGTGCTTGACTCTATGATTGTTATATCATCACCTGAACAGCCTTTGAGAACCCGGCTTGTCCGACCAAGCATTCCTCACCATCTCCTTTCGCTGGCTCCATTTGCGTTTGGAAGACAGTACAGAGCCAAGCCAAGAGGAGACCCGAGGACGGACTCTTTGAAATTGAAAAAGAAGGGGACTCCTCGCCTCAAGAATAAGCCCCATCGAGTTACCCACTTCGTTCCTTCCCACTCCAAGGAGCAGGGAAGACGAAAAAGGCAATCGCATATCTATCCATCTCGACGAAAATTTCCTCAAACCCACCTGGTTCCCTCTCCTCAAACCGGAAAGCCACAACCCCGACCTCCTCCCCAACAGCCCCACCTAGTCCTCAAAAGCAAGCCAAAAGCCCAAAGCGCGGACTCATATCATCGTCCATGCGGTCTTCGAGCAGACCCAGCCGATGAGTCTCAAGGCAGAGAGACTGAGGGAGTGCGAACGGCCAGGGAAGGGGGTTAAGAGGGTGAGGGAGGTGGGATTTGGGGTAAGCCGCGAAGGTTGCTTTTATGGCGGCGCGTTTCCGCGTTCTCTTCTGACGAAGAGATGTCCGGGGACTTTCTCCCAAAGCAGTTTGTACGGAGTGATGCTTCCCCACAAAGAGAAGATCTGTTTGTAAGCTTTGATTGCGATTCTTTGAGCGGGGAGTGAAGAAAAAGGGAAGTGAAGCTGGAAGAAATCTTTTAACTTAAGTAGTACGCTCAGTACGGTAGGGCTTAGCGAGGTTGAGTGGTACTACGACTAATGCGGGATAGTCGAGCTTCAGGCGCGTGTTGAAGCTTTGACGCCTGAAGTTGACTGCGAAAACTGGCGGTGGTTCAAGACGATGCTGTTGTCTCTCATCCCGTCGGATTGAGATCCTCTTCTTTTACCTCAGCCTTTCGTCTCCTTCACAGTCTGCACAATGTCTCTCTTTGGCAGCAACGCGTCCACTGCAGCTTCCGCAAACAATACCAACGGTGACATTTCTAAGGATGTTCCCCTCGCCTCACCGCCAGATGATGGCATCTCAGATCTTTCGTTCTCCCCAGTATCAGAACATCTAGCAGTGGCCTCCTGGGACAAAAAGGTCCGCATATACGAGATCAACGCCCAAGGAGGGAGCGAAGGAAAGACTCTCTTTGAGCACGAACAACCAGTCTTAAGCTGCTGCTGGTCAAAGGCAGCTGTCCTCCACCCATAACCAAAGCTGTCGTTGCTAATCAGCCTACAGGACGGCACCAAGGTCGTCGGCGCTGGTGCCGACAAAGCTGCCCGTCTCCTCGATCTCGGAACTCCTGGCGCAGCAGCCGTTCAAGTCGCCGCCCATGATCAGCCGATCCGCTGTGCCCGTTTCGTCGATGTCCCCGGGCAAGCTACCCCCGTCCTTGTGACCGGGTCCTGGGACAAAACAGTCAAGTACTGGGACTTGCGACAATCGACCCCAGTCGCCTCGCTGAACTGCCAAGAACGCGTATACAGCATGGACGTGAAGAACCAATTACTCGTCATTGCCACCGCAGACCGCTACATTAACATCGTAAACCTGGAGAAACCCACAGAAATCTACAAAACAATGCAATCCCCGCTAAAATGGCAAACCCGCGTCGTCTCCTGCTTCAGTGACGCCTCCGGCTTCGCAGTCGGCAGCATCGAGGGCCGCTGCGCCATCCAATACGTCGAAGAGAAAGACTCTTCCGCCAATTTCAGCTTCAAATGCCACCGTCAAACCCCCCCAACGCAGCGCGACGTCTCCAACGTCTACTCCGTCAACGCCATCAGCTTCCACCCTGTGCACGGCACTTTTAGCACCGCCGGCTCGGACGGCACCTTCCACTTCTGGGACAAGGACGCCAAGCACAGATTAAAAGGGTATCCGGAGACCGGGGGGACGATTTCGAGCACGGGGTTTAACCGGACGGGGAATATTTTTGCGTATGCGGTGAGTTATGATTGGAGCAAGGGGTACTCGGCGCATACGCCGCAGATGGAGAACAAGGTCATGTTGCATGCGGTGCAGCAGGATGAGTGCAAGCCGAGGCCGAAGGTGACAAAGAGGTGATTTGGAGGAAGAGGATGTTAAGAAAGTTGGAAGGAAGACGAAAGAAGCTAGGAAGTTTCAGGTAGATACCATGGCAAGGCGTTAGGTGAGGCGTCTTTCATGAGGAAGTAGTACGTTGCTAGGAAGGCACTGCGGATGTAAAAGCCAAGGGACATCATTTCCATAGTCGAGTAGAAGAAATCTACATCAGAATTGCAGCGTAGTTCGAGGAAGCGGCTTAACGCCGGTGCAGAATATCTCGAAGGCTGTGGTGTTGGTCCAATGCCAGCTCTGTCTGCAATTCCCAAAGTCCATCTACAAGATTCCCCCCCCCTCCCCCCCCCCAAAAATCTATTTCTTCATCAAGTGCGAGGATGCTTGGGCCGCTTTGGTAATGTGAAACATTCTGCCACTTCTCATGCACGTAGATGGAACTTTCTTTTGAGCAATAGCTATTTTAGCTGCACCCAAAGACACATCCATGGCGCTCGCTGGTACAACCTCATGCATAGATATAAACGCCTCCATTTCCATTGCCATGGCCATGCAATGTTTTTAACCCCCCCCCCCCCCCCCCCCCCTCTCTATCTGACCCTCCGGTTAGCATGCCCATTAACCTTCTCATCCTCTTCGTCACTGTCCCCACCAAGACTATATCTCTCTTCGGCCGCCCCCTCCCCCTCCTCCCTCGGCTCCACAACATGCAGATCATCCAGCTCGCTCTCGTCAAAATCCGCAGCCTCAACATCCCTCCCGTTCCTGCCGCTTCTGCTATGCCCACCTAGCCCCATGCCGCTGGGAAGGAGTTGGCTGTCAGAGCCGCCAAAAAGGCCGTGGTAGCCTGCGCGGCGGCGGCGGTCGCGCCAGACGTACCAGCCAAAGGCGCTAGCGAGGATAATGACGACGATGAGGGCGACTTCACCGGATTTGTAGTAGGCGGCCCACCGCGCTTCTTCCAGCTTGTCTTTCTCCGCCTGCTCGGCCGCTGTGCTGTTGGGATGTCCGCCCACGCTCGTTTCCACGCCCTTTTCGCCGTCGATGCGCGAATCCGCGGGCGTGCCGCCGATGCTGGCGATATCGACGTTCATGAAGCGGTCAAGCATGTCTCGCGAGCGCCGTGGATAGTCAAAGGGAACCATGTGCGAGGAATTGTAAAAGAGGACGTAAGTGAGATTTCGCGCTTCCTGGTATATGCCCGCTGGCTCCCCCTCAAAGGTCCAGTCTCTCCGGGGAGCCAGCGTGCCGGGGGAAATCTCAAATCCTTTGCCGCCATTCCATTCCATATTGTGAATGAGCTGTTCTGTACCGAGGTGGTTGCATATGAGGTCTTGGTCGCCAGAAAACAGCACGACGGGGACATGTTCTAGAAGGCCTGGGAGCATCGTGATAGAGGGTTTAGACTTGGCGGCTTTGAACTGCCCGGTTACAGCTCCGGCGCATTCAGTCCAGCCGGTTTTCTTGTCGGTGTTGACATTGAGGGCTTTGACGACGTCCGGGCGGCGGAGATAGGGGGTTACGCTCGTTAGGTCTGGAGGCCAATTCATGCCGCAGTCTGGGTAGGTGTCGTCGAGGCGAACGTCGTACATGTTGACGCAACGGCCGTCCTTCTGGGTTAAGCGGAGGAATTGGACCAAGATATTCTCACAAAGTGAGATGTCAACGTGGTCAATTGCTCCAGGTTTGTTGAGCTCATTGGTGCAATCGGCCTCGAATGCCTCGAGCTCCCTGGCGGTATCAGAGCCGCCTTGGACAATGCCAGACTTGTAGGCCATGTCTAGGTAGGCGTGATACTGTTCGGTTGGTGATATCCAGCCATTACCGATCAATAGCCCGGATAGGTTCCACTTGTGCTTGATCGGTGAAGAATTCCGGTCGATGATAGCTTGTGCTATATATGGGATATGCTGTCCAGCGTAAGATTCACCAGCGATGTAGATCTATGCACGAATTAGCAGATGTGGCATTTACCTACACCTCTTATAACCCACATCGCTGGCCTCATACTCTGGAAACAGCGCAAAGAACTTTTCCAAGAAGATCACCATCTGATCAGCCATATCTTTGAGTTCATGCACATAATTGTCCGTATTGACATAACTAAAGCCCGTTCCCACTGGGTTGTCGACGAAGAGGACATTTGCGAACTCGTCCCAGGAGCCATCCTTGTACTCCAAATGTTCCTCATCTTTTAGTCGATAAGGACCTATTTCCATCAAAGCTCCATCCATCGAGCTGCAGCCGGGCCCACCATTCAGCCAGATTACGGTTCGTTTTCGATTGGCGATATGGCGGTTCTGAAAGTGCCAGAAGAACATGTTGCCGTTATGCTCATGGTTTACCTCGATATGGCTTTTCTCCTGGTTAGCTCATGCAAAACCCGGAGGCATATTCACTTTGGCTTACCCAGCGTGCATCGTAAGCAGTGGACCCTCTGGCTGTCCAGGCAGAGATTCGACATAGTAGTCGGCCGCTGTCTTATCTGCTATCGAGGCTGTGGGCCAGAGCAATAGTATGCCCAGCCATAACGGAGTCCTTAGCAGACTGGTTCCAGTCATCCGCCGCCCGAGCAATCCGTTAAAGAGACGCATTCGGAAGAGCTTTTAACGATCCGCTTTAAAGCCTCACGTAAGACTGTTATAACTCTTTCAGTGATCCAGGAGGACGGTATGCCCTTTGCTACCTTGGATATGTCTTCATTCGGTCAAGAAGAGAGCGACTGTCAGAAGATTGTAGGATGAGCTGCAGGCTCCGGGTAGAGCTCGGGGATCTTCAGAGCGTGAGCACACTCCTAATGCTGTGAGTGGAATCGTTCTTATAGTTCAAAGGGGGACTCGAATTACGATTTTGCGTAGTGAGAAGGATTAACGAATGCGACTGTGTCCAGAGAGTTACAATCATGTCCTGCATGCCTGCAAGGCGCATGCCCTGCCCCCTACGGCGACGCTAGCCCCATCCAGTGTTCTTTATTTTGCGCGACAATCGGAACCCCCCCCCCTCGAGCTACATACTTTATCCATGCTCCGAAACCTTGTCAAGATGTCCGAAACTGCTGCCAAACGCCTCAAAACCTCTCCGCCCTTGATCGGAACCCATAAGTAAAGCTCCTCCCCTCTCCCTTCGCTTTTCCAAGTCTCCCATTAATCCCCGTTCCACAGCGGCCACTTCCACGCCGATGAAGCCCTAGCAATCTACCTCCTTCGCACTCTCCCAACCTACGATCCTAGTAGTCTCGTCCGCACCCGTGACCCCTCCCTCCTATCGAACTGCCATACCGTCGTCGACGTTGGCGGCGAATACTCCCCCTCAGCAAACCGCTATGACCACCACCAGCGCACCTTCACCACCACCTTCCCTTCTCGAAACACGAAACTGAGTTCCGCGGGCCTGGTATATCTGCATTTTGGGAAGGCGATAATTGCGCGGAGGACGGGGCTGGATGAGCGGAGCGAAGAGGTGAAGGTGCTATGGGAAAAGGTGTATGCGGAATTCGTGGAGGCGTTGGATGCGCACGATAATGGAATTAGCGTGTATGATCCTACGGAGGTTAAAGGGGTGCGGAAGAGGTTCTATGATGGTGGCATAAATCTGGGGAGCCTGGTGGGAGATTTGAATGACCACTGGGAGGATGATGCGGGCAAGAGCGTTGAGCAGCTACAGCAAGAGGAGGATGAGCGGTTTGTGGACGCGACGAAGTTGATGGGGACGACGTTTTCAAGGCGGCTGGACTATTTCTCAAGAAGCTGGTTGCCGGCGAGGAAAAAGGTGTATGAAGTGTATGGGCAAAGGAGGAAGTTTGATGGGAAGGGCAGAGTGTTGATATTCGACAAGGGGGTACCGTGGAAGGATCATTTGTATGCATTGGAGGATGAAAATCCGGGAGAAGAGAAGGTGGTCTATGTGCTCTATCCCGAGGGACCGTATGATGGAAGCAAGTGGAGGATTCAGGCTGTGAGTGTGAGTAAGGATAGTTTTGAGAGTAGGAAGGCGTTGCCGGAAGCGTGGAGAGGGGTTCGGGATGAGGAACTAGATGGGGTTACGGGGATCAAGGGATGTGTGTTTGTGCATGCCAGTGGCTTCATTGGAGGAAACAGGACGAGAGAGGGAGCCATGGAGATGGCGAAGAAGGGAATAGAAATGTGAACTTTGGTCTTTGAGGTCATCGTATTGCACGGCATTAGGATATAAACAAGCGTCCGAGCTAGAGCATATTGCCTATTGATCCATACCGAACCGTACCTAGCTTCCTTATGTCCTCGCTTGGCGCCAAAACTCCATACACGCCGTTTCCTTCAACTTTGCCCTTGTTAAGACAATCGTACCATAAAGACCTCCTCAATCGGTAGTCAGTTAAGCACATCAAGCGCCATATTTTTGATAGGCGTCTGCCGTTCAAATCCCAGTGTCCAAGTCATGTCTGCCATCTGACGGGTACACCCTCCTTTGCAGGAGGAGGACTGATGCTGTCTTCAATAACAGTTTTCTTCGGGCTCAATGGTTGATCATCAACGCTAGTCTCTCGGTGCAAAAAGCTAGCTTCTTTGACAGGACTGCCACTTTGTCCACCTGGTATCGGGCCTCCACTGCCATGCCCGTTACCGTTGGTTCCATTCGTCGGAAGCGGCGAGGTCAAGTGCGGAATGTTCTCGGGGAGCGGGTGCTGAGATCCAATCGTCGTCACTCCGCCTTCGGATGCCTTGCCAGCCTTGGAAAGAGCGTAATCGCCAGAGTCAAAGTACTTGCGTTCCTGGTGGTAATATGGCTTCAGCGTACATGTGTCTTAGGTACGGTCATGTGAGATACCAAGGATGGACTGACCTTGAGCTTGTTCTGGAGCAGATCCTTCTTGTTGGGCAGCTTACCGTAGAGACGGAAGAGCTTCTGCTCCTCCTCATTAAGGGACTAATTCCGGAGGTTATTAGAGATGTTCATTTCCAAAAACCGTGCCAGTGGCTTTTCGATAACGTATGACTCACACTAACATCCACCTTGTTCTTCTGGTGCGGGTTCATGTTGAAGGTGGTTGAGGTAGGAAAAGACGTGGAGGGTTGAGTTTTGGTATTGAGTGCGCGGAGGTATGTCCGGTTGAGAAAACCGTGGGTGTAACGTAAAGAAGAAAACCGATGGGTTTTTTCAAGCTCATGAAATGACTCGGGTCATTCGAGGTTGACAGGTATTTAATAGCCTTCGCTCAGGCGTAACCGACTCTCCTTTTGTTCTGATGTGGACAACGCGTTTGAGAAAGTTTGATTGTCGAGGCACTTTATAAGAAAAGCAACAGGTGAGTGTTGAGGTCTGAGTCAAGCTTCGTGGAGAGCAGGGTGTTGAGTGTTGAGTGTGAATGGAGTTGTCGTTCTTTTACTGCCAACTTCAGCCAATGTAGAGGTTCCAGTCCATTGAACGGCGAGAACAGAAGTGGGGGTCCAGAGTGAACAAGGGCTGGCTACAGTAGGTGAGGACTCACAGCTGTGACAAAGGATGAATGGGCAGGTGGCTTTGAAACGAAGATTGAAGGGAATCTGCAATCTGCTGCAATCCACCTTTCTTTCCTCCTGTATCTATAATACCGTACAGCGTATGTACTTCGTATATCCGGTGAAGGGTGGATGATTCGACTGGTGGATAGAAGGGAAAATGTTTCTTCAGATGGACGAGAGGGGAGATCGAGAGATCGGCAACTGAACTTAGCGCTCCCGCCGGGTCACAATCTAAAGACTGAGAGTAGGTATCGTACTCCGTAAGGAAAATAAGAAGATATGGCTTAACTAGGTATAAGATACGGTTCTAATGGGGTCATTCTCATACACAAGGGGGGGGGGGGGGGGGTCATTGATCTATATACGGTATGGTTTTTTGGCCCCACAATACACTTGAAAACAATGTGAAAAACCACACAGTTGTATGTAGTAGATTGGGCTCAGTCCAAAGGCTCAATAATCAGCAGATTAGGTGGAAATTCAGCTGTTTGATACTTATCCGTGTTCTACTGTCATTCCCCCGTGTTTCAAACTTCACCTACCTTACGGAATACCTGGAATACCTTGAATACCTTGAATACCTTATAAGACATGGATAGGCTAAAGTAAAGGATATCTCGGCATACAGTATCACGAAATATAACAGCCCCTCGTACAAGATGGCAGTCTTATATGTGGAAACCATGCGGTACGTCACACGTCAAAAGGGCGCTTCGCCCTTTCGCTGGTCCGTGCCTATACACTCGGCTATAGCTGCCCGTGCCGCCATACTTAGAAACCAGCCTTATCAGAGAGTGCTGCCCTCGTTCCTCAACAACACTTTCTGACAACTTTCACCCCGTGCTCAACAGGGGAGAGTGAGTCTTTTGTCAAATGGTGGGACCGACATTGAGGCTATCCAGACGAGTCTCAATGGTCTTCATACCTGGCTCAAGCGGACTTTCTCGCTGTGACAGAAGCCGAATTGACGGCGTGAGATAACTCAAAGAAGCTGAATAACGAACTGGCCAGCAGTGATGAAGGTCAGCCGGGTCTGCCTGGTTAATGTGTAAAGCGAAGATAGGACGTCAAAGTGAAAGTACGCTCATACTCACTAAGGTACAAAGGACGTGAGCTATTAAGGTTGCGATAGCCTGAAATGCTATGTAGTGCTGGTGATAGTCAGTAGTCACGACCGAATGACGATGTCAATGTGAGAGTGAAAGTGAGAGTGAGTGAGAGTGCAGGTGAAAGTGCAAATGCGAGTCTGTAAAGTATGTTCATTAATCAGAAGGAGTATTGAGGTGCCTAGGTAACTTAAGGTAGTCTTCCAAAAACGATTTAGGACAAGCTCGACTCGCTTAACAGGGACGCACTAATAATAGTTAGCGACGATGGTTTGACAGATGCGCTTCTGAAGTATCACAATTGACAGGAGACTTTCCGTGAAGGTGCTGTAATTTGCGTTTTAATCACACAACCTAGTTTCTTTGAGATTCTCCTACTTCCCCAAACCACCCCCCAAAAACATAAAGCATGGCAGTTACATCTTCAAGCGCACGTAAAACCTACATTGTTGAGCATCTCGACCCCGAACTAGGCCCTTGGTCCACCCTCGAGTATCTCGCAATCGCGCAAGAATCTTCAGACGCCGAAGCTGCGTTCTGCCTATCATCAGTCCCAGCTTCTCTAAGATTACCGTCGGAACTGCGAGACGTGACAGGACTAGAAGTCACGCATCAAGGCGTGGAGGAAATGTTTTCGAACGATAAAAGCCGCGTATGCCTTCTTGACCCATCGGCGACGGAAGAGCTCAGTCCCAGAGATGGGGATCGGTTTGATGTTTTTCTTTTTGGTGGCATACTAGGTCAGAGATTTCGATGTGTTTCATGTCTGGATAGCTGAGTTGACGTCGAAGACTAGGAGATGATCCTCCACGTGGTAAGTGCTTCACTGATTTGTCGGTAGATGCGCAGGCGTAATGTAGGACAGATAGAACTTCCGAGTTGCGAAAGAAAGGGTTCACTGGGAGAAGGCTGGGGCCGGTCCAGATGACGACGGATACAGCGGTTCGCGTGACTCGGATGGTAGTCCAACAGAAAGGTTCACTTCTCCCAGGTTATTGCCAAGTTGAGAATATTTGAAGGAGGGTTGATTAGTCTTGTAGGGCGGCTGGAAGATGTTCCTTACGTTGATCACCCAGAGCTTCGAATCGATGAACATGAGAGCACGGAGATGCCGTTTCGATATGTGAGAGGTGAAGATGGGTTGCCTGTCATGCCTAAGGTAGGTAAACCAATACCTGCATGAAGTTTGCCCTAGGTTGGTGGGTGTTGCTCTTGATTCAAAATGCTAACATCAATTAAGGGGATGGTGGATTTGATCAAGAAAGACTCGGAAAAAGGCTTCGGAGATTTGCTCTGATGGTAGTGTTTGGTAGAAGAACAAACAGGGGGTGAGGTCAAAAATTCACCAAGGTTCAAGCAATTGCATTGACCTTTGTATGAAAGGAGTGGACAGCCGTGAGGCAAACAACTAGATTATTGATGATATACACCACTTCAATCCCAGACCGATTTGTAAATGCAGCTCGACACCTTGCTATTCTAGAACAACCACCATTCACTTCTGCTCACTCAGCCCGAAGCTTCTCCATCTACACGTGGAACCACATAGCAATGGCAGCGAAGACTGCACCAGCGCCAAGACCACCAGCCTTCATCGAAGATGCAGCGCCCTTGAAGGAGGCGACAGTCGTGTTGGCAGCGCCACCAGATGGCTTAGCAACATCTGAAGTCGCTTTGGCAAAGCCGCTAGATGGCTTGCTAGTGATGGCAGGAGTAGTATTTGGGGCACTGGGGCCGGCGGTATTCGCACTGAAAATGCTGGCAGCATCGTTACCAATGCTATTGAGGTAGTTGACCGCATCGGAAGGAATAGCGGAGGTCCATGAAGGAAGCGAGGTTGCGGTAATAATGGACATAGCATATGAAGGGTCATTGGCGATGAGCGATTGGACAGACGACGGGACGGCAGAGTCGATTGCGTTAAGTGCCGATGTCCACTTAGCATCGTTGATGACGGAGCTGGCGTAGATGTTCAGCTCCGATGAGACGATGTCGGCGCCCTTGGATACGGCGCTCTGGAGGTAGGACGCGGCAGGTGTTGGAATAGCATTGATGGCATTGGAGAGGTCTGTTGGTAGAGTGGTCGCGGTAGCAAGCAGCTCGTAGAAGGATGCAGGGTTGCTCGTGATGCCGGCCACGACTGTGCTTGGAAGGGCGGTAATGAAAACGGAAATCGCAGTGCTGACTTGAGGCGAGTTGTCGACGGAGGAAAGGAAGTCATTGAACGACTTTTCCAGAGATGACTGCTTGTCCTAGATCAAGGTTAGTGTACCGATGAGGTAAGGACTAGGCTGGGTAGCCTATGTTAGACAAACCTGAGCAAAGGCAACAGCAGAGAATAGGGCTGCGCCGAAGATGAGCTTGTTCTGCATATTGAGGGTGGTGCTTGTTGATCCTGATGAAGATAGCCTAGTTGTTGGTATGTTGGACTAGAGTTGGAATTATTGAAGCTTTATAATGACCGTGATAGATGCAAGGAGGAACGAAGGAGCTCGAAAGATGGGAATCTGGAAATGCTAATTATCTGCTTGATGGAGACTTCAGAACGAGAGGGAACAGATGATTCTTATACAGACTGGTGAGGACTGGGCGGACGACAGCGGAGATGAATTACTGCCATACTAAAATGGCCTTGCGGGCCTGACATCGAGGCAAGCATAGCCCACAGCCCTAGGCCTTGGATATACCAGGAACCTCGAGCCGAAAACAGAACCGGAAGCATGAAACGTAAATAATGAAGGTTGAAAGGTCAGCATCTAAGGCAGCTGTCCGGTGCGGCTGAGGTCCCATGAGCATTAGCACTTAGATGCGCTCACGCCACGAAACGACCAATGAGTTGTCCAACTCCAACATGAGAGACAGTACGCAGGATAGAGATCTATCGTTGAGCTCCAGCCGTTGTAGACGACTATTAGCTACCTGTGAGCCTCCTCAAGGCTTCACGATGCCATAATCATGAATCCACGTCGGGATTAAGCCCTTGTTGTTGCTGAGGAAAGTCGACGCCATGGACCCGCCGCAGCATCGGCAGCTTATGAGTTTTAATCTAGTTAGTGGGAAGCCTGAAGTAAAGGTATTGATCTGTGGGGAGGCCTGACAGTCAGTAGTACCTCCGTACTGGTTGGATAGTAGACCTTGTGGTACGAAATTTGACTCTTTGAGCGATGTAAAATGCAGGGGAAGGCGCAGCAGTAACTGCACGCCTTATCCTTTGATGAGGAGAGAGGAGATTATCGCTGGGTTGCCTAAGTGCCTAGACATTGATGATGATGGTATGATACGATGGCGGTGTTGGTCTTGTCACATCCAGCTAGAAAGTAAAGGTCCATCATCCATGGCATCCAGATCCAGGCATCGAACCGCCATCAACCCTAAAGGGCCTCACGTGATCATAAGCTAGGACAATTAATTTACAACGCTACCTTACGATGGTTCATCAATGTTTTCAGCGTGGTGATGTCTTTACTTCTGTCAAACGTCTACAACAATGCTGATCGATATTTCAAGTCTCACGAGTTGAAGCGTAAAGAATCGAATGAAAAGGCATTCATCAAGAGACATCATCGTCGCTGCTGGTCATGAGCTAGATGTTAAGGATAGAAAGGGGAGTTTGCAGTGTACACCCAGCACGGACGCAGAAATAAGACCTTCCGCGGGTTCATTGTAGGCGCGCACGATCGGCGTGGGCATTTATCTTGGACGTTGAGAAACTGGACTCTCCAGAATGGAATTGATAGAACTCCCGAAGGTACGGATGTACTCGTCTAACCATCGTATAGTTGCTAACTAGACCATCATTGCTCAGCTCGACATTAAGCCTAGGTATCAACATACAAAGTCAGCATGATTGAGCCAATTCACCTGTCGTCGGGTGCTTTGGCCTCTTTGCAATCCACATGGCATTTATCGCGCCTGGCCCCCGATGATGGTGAGCTGGAAGCTCCGAGCGTTTGAAAGTCTATGAGATCCCCGTTAGCGACAAGGCTAGCCTCATTTTCGTCGTGAGAGAAGTCAATCCATGGCGTCGTTTTAGTTGACAAAAAAGACACAGCATCAACAAGCGGCCATCTTACGGTCTCATCTCCATGTTCTTCTTCACCAACCAATATCTTCCCCATAAACCTCTTCCTTAATTCCAATATCGGCGGCACACCCGGTGGGTTCTGTCTCGCCCACCACTTCTCTTCAGCCGTCGCATTCCCTTTCACGAAGCTACACTCATCTTTAGTGAGGTGTTGCGTTTCGCGGGCTACAACAAACGACAAGTTCCTCTCAACAAACACCTTCTGCTCGTCGGTCAGTGCATCGGCCTTTTGTTCGTCCTCTTCAATTTCCGCTTTGGAGCGTTTAGCTTTGTTGACTTCGTTGTTGCGGAAGAAGGAGATTTGCGCGTATGCTTCGGGTGCGTCTGGAGGGAGAGGCACGCTTCGTAGTAGCCGATGATTATTGGAAGTCTCTATATCACCCTGGGGAGCAGGAGCATTGTGATGAAAGACTGGAGAAGCATACTAGGCAGCAAGGCCGATCTTGGGCTGGAATCCATCAGCCTTTGCGATTTCGCTGTGAGGGTGTTCTGTTAGACGTCATTTGACATTACCGCTGCCAGTCTGTGATTCCAGTGCGAAAGATGTTTTTGATTATGGGGTCCACAAGTCGTCAAGTACTAGTAAATTTCTGTGGGAGTCTAGTCTTGCTCGATTAAGTACTTTGAAGGCTCCATCGTACTCCTGTCTTCTATTTCCGATTACACCTGAATATCGGTCATGACGCTTACAATGAAAAAAAGTTACCTTGTGCAGGAGATTAACCAGTCGGGCACCTAACCTGCTGGCGTAGGCAAGCCTGGGATATGAAGCTACAACAACAACCAAAGCCACCAGACCAATCCCGGTATGGGCGACAGCGGCGTTATATATAACGGTAACAGCATTTGCAGTGATCTGCCTACTATATACAGCGCTAATCGACTGGAATATGAAAAGTCTTGGACTGGCTATTTGACACCCTCGAGTCGGTCAATACACCACTCTATGCAGATACCACACCTGGCGTCGGAGCTGGAGTCTCCCACGCTTGTCCCATCGGCAATATTTGCAAGTCAATAACATAAGATGGTTCGCGGAGAGACTTCGCAAAGGTGTATACCAGGTCATCCCGAATGGTTTCTAAGGTTGAGGGTATGGACGGACTCGTAGTCGGCAGGGAGCTAAATCAGTAAGATACTTACTTTGCCGAAATCGTCGAAGAGACTTTCCAATGTAAGACCAGTAGCTAGAGATGAACGAAGAACATTCGACTGTACTGAGGAACGAAGGGTTGAATGATCAGGCATGGAGACTACCACACACAGTACGGATAATCGAAGAGAAGCTAGTCCAGATCCGACTAGTAGAGACGTAGCAATATATCGAAATGAATGGCACGTGACAGCCTGTCAAGTTCTCATTCATGTCAGGATGTTTTCCTGCTTCAGTAGTATTGAAACCTGGTACTCAACAATGCGTCATTAAGTAGACATCTAATAAACGCAGTCTTCCAAGTAACCGGTGTCTTCAAGCGAACCCACTCCCTTCGTCGTTGTTTAAACACATCTGGAAGCCCCAGATCCTTTCGTGAGGCTCATTACACGGCACGAGACCAAAAGCTCGATATCTAATCTTAATCAATGATCTTCGAACAGAAACCAGGCAGATCAATCCCATACAGTCATAATCGGGTCAACTACCCTCATTGACGTCATTCGATGCCAGAACATTGTATGTCAGGGCAAATCAATACACAGACAACTGAACCTCGCAAGCTCGCATCGCTGTAACTTCCCTGGCCCGTCAGTCCCTACCTTTGAAAGATCCCCCTGTTCGTACGAGACGAAGGCAGAACTGCCACATCGCTATTTCGGCGTTCTATGAAAGGCTAAGACCCGGCCTGACCTCGCCGTGTCCGCGACAAGGCGCCCTCGGCGCTCTCTGCGCTGATGTGGATCTTGCGAATATTCTCCTCTGTGGTGTTCCTGACCTCGATCATCCTATCGATACCCCTGGCCTTTGATATTGGCGGCAGGGCGTGCGGCCTGGCTTTTTCGCTGTCGCTATCCTCCATTTACTTCTCCTATTCGATCCTACGAGTATCTACTCCGGACAGATCCCGATTCCGGTATGCCTTGATCAAAATCATTGGATGGACGCAGTGGATAGTCTTGCCTTCGCTTCTCATATGGTCCTTGAACCGGTTTTCGGTGGATTCTTATGATGGTAGTAGCTGGGTGGAGAGGACTTTTAGCGGAAAAAGAGCAGAAGACACCTCGCTACGAGAATGGATCTTCGGACCTGATGGGTTGGTGGAGACAGCTACGGTTGGCAGCTGGGACAAATTTCTACGATGGTCCACCCCAGTCTTCCAGCTTGTCGAGGGGTTTTGCAGCTTGCTTGTTATACAAGCCGCAGGTCAGATTACCAGATGGCTGGTAAATAGAGGAGGAAGGAGTGACAGCTGGATGGTATGACATGTACCACATTCGCTTGTACTAAGGCTAACGAACAGTCTAGATTGGCCTACTCGTTATGTCTGCGTCCGTCATATCAAGTTCGGTATATTTCCTTTGGCGTGTCACCCGTTTCCCCGAAATTGGCAACGTCGATGCCACCCTGATCGGTATCACAATCACTTGCGCCGTGATTCTGTGTGCTTGGGGCATTGGTAGTGGCAAAGGCAATCCGGTAGAGAGTTCCCTACTCTTTGCGTATGTTGTTCTGTGTATTTACCAGATCTTCACGGATTACCAACCATCATACCCTTCGGAACCTGTACCTCCACCAGCCCAGGCTGCCGACTTTCCACCATTCCCGCCTATAATAATGGCTTCCTATACTACGCTACTTCAGGCTCTCTCCGTGCTACCGTCCGCCTTGCACGCGACTTTTAATTTCATCGCCGCCGCATTGAGCACAATCACACCGTCTGTCATAATATCTCTCGCCTACCGCCTGTTTGTACTCTATGCATCGACTCGAATAATTCCGGCAATCCGGGAATCCGGAGCTCGAGCACTCTCTCAAGAACCCTCACTAGAGGACCCTGATGGTGCAGGTCAAATCCTCGGTCTGCTCAGCTGGTTCAGCCCTAGCATACTGATTGCCGTCTATACCAGCCTTCTAATGCAGCACTTTGCCTCTACAAGCGGCGAAGGTGGTGATGGTGATTGGTGGACAAGTCAAGGAGGAGACGCAGGTGGGAACCTTTGGAGGTGGATCAATGTAGCTGGAACTATGGCGATGTATGCCCTGGAGCTGTACCTTGGCAAAGAGGACATAGATGGCGGGTTGACCGGTCACTGGAAGGCCGACTGAAGGAATCAAGGAAAGAGTTGCTAAAACCACGTCGAATCGGTCAGGGCTGCCGAGTGATCCAAACTTTGCTTTGAGTGCTGGCACGAGTACATCATTTTCTACGCAGGAGCGAGACTTGTGGAAGAGATACCCCCAATACGACATCACGACACCCGCAAACGGCTCAGCCCCGTTCGCACACCTCACTCCAGCGTAGGGCCGGTTCTCCTTCCGCACAAGGCCCTTCATCGGAGCCAATTGTTTGCACCAGGACCATTTGGCGTACCAAAGCAGAGTACTGGACCCTTTTGCTATACATCTCTATAAAGTCAAGCCAACTCGAAGGCCGCATCTTCTACCTTTACGTAGCCACCTACAGTACGCACTTTGCCGGTTCCTCGAAGTAACGTATATAGGTGTATATTATCTTTGCCCCAAGCGGCTGCGTTATCAGTTATCACAGCCCCTTCCAGATCTGACAACGGCCCACATCCTCATCTCCTACGCAGACAATTCAGTTCTCGATAGATTTTTTCCGATGCCGATTCTGTTCGCCTCTTCTCGAAGCTAGACTGTTGTATGGCGGCTTTTTTCAACTCGCCTCATTCTGATTTTATGAGCTTGGCTTGTCGAACTTGCCCCTATGAAAAGTTTTACTGACTGCGAGCTTTCCCCAAATGTGCGCTAAGATAAGGCCACAAAACAATTGCCAGACCGGATGACGTCAAGCCGTTGTTGAGACACATGCTACATCATCTTCACGATTTATTACATTCTTAATCCGTAATATTCCTTCCTACCTTTTCATTGAACCCAACGTGAGACTTTCTCCATCTCACGTCTTGTTTTCCCTTTAGGCCCTTCATACCCACCGCGATCAAAGATAACATAATGGCGTCAACCCACCAGCTCCACAGCCGAGATCTTTTCTCTGTCAAAGGTTATGTTTGCGTGGTCACAGGAGGTGGCACAGGCATTGGTTTGATGGCATCGCAAGCTCTGGCCGCCAATGGTGAATCCCTATCCCATTCTTCTGAACTCGGAAACAGAGGCAGAACGTTGGAAACAATACAGTGCTAAACAATGATTGACATTAGGGGCCAAAGTCTATATCACCGGCCGCCGCATGGGAGTCCTTGAGAATGCGGCAAAGACTCACAGTCCGCAAGACGGGGGTGAGATAATACCGTAAGTGCTCGAATCTCCCGGTTTTCCTCCGAGTGAACTGGGATAGGCAAGAAAGCGGGCTAACAGAAGGCAATAGTGCGGGACCGTGCGACGTCACCTCAAAGGAAGATCTAGAAAAACTCGTTGCCGAAATCTCCAAGAAAGAAAAATACATCAATCTTCTAAGTACCATATCCCCCTAATTCCTCTTCCCTACCTCAGCTAATGCACAAAAACCCCATAGTAACCAACGCCGGCATCTCCGGCCCCAAGGCCGCCCCTTCCTCCCCTGACGCGAACTCCCTCCAACGTACCCTCTGGGACTCCGAATCCGTCGCCGACTGGTCCTCCGTCCTCACCACCGACGTCACCTCCATTTACTTCACCACCCTCGCCTTCCTCCCCCTCCTCCAAGCCTCCTCCGAACACCCCGACGGACCCCACCCCTCCCGGTCCGCATCCGTCATCGTCATCTCCAGCATGTCCGGGCTCATGCGCAACTCCCAGGGCCACTTCTCCTACAACGCCGCCAAGGGCGCCGCCGTGCACCTGAGCAAGATGATGAGTAGCGAGTTCGAGAAGCTGAAGGTGAGGGTGAATTCGATCGCGCCGGGGTATTTTCCCAGTGAGATGACGATGGGCGAGTCTGATGAGAGCAATAAGACCGAGTTGCCGAAGGAGAAGGTTCAGGAGAAGGGGCATGTGCCTGCAGAGAGGGGGGGAAGCGATGAGGAGATGGCGATGGCGGTGCTGTTTTTGTGTCGGAATACCTATGTTAATGGCGAGGTGGTTGCCGTGGATGGGGGAGTGATGAACATGGTACCGGGGAGTTGAGGAATGGGGATGCGAAATTTGGATGGAGAAGGGGGGTTTATCAAAGGCGCCAGGTTGGCTTTTTGCAACAGGAGCATTTCAAAAAGCAAGTAGACAGCAAATGGAAAACAGAAACCTCCAACTAAACCTCCAATCCCACATCCATCACTCTTCAACACGACCCCCTCACTTTCCCCTCATCCCCGCCCACCTACCTGGACCCGTCCACCAGCCGCAGATGCTCCACACCATCTGCATGCCTTCGACGCCATCGTAAATGTCCATCCAATTCCCCTGTAAACCGAGGGGGGGGAACACTGAAAACTCTTTCCGACAGTACGCATATTGAGAGGTCTGTAGACACGAGTAGGTAGCGGAGTGTGTGCCTAGCGCTTCACCATCCAAACCATTCATCTCCCATGACCTCCCGCCCCTCCTCCTCCTCCCCCACCTTCCTCAGCCCCCCTTCCAATCCATTTCCCCCCCACCTACTCCCTCTCCCTCTCCTTCCCCGCCCAAACCTCTCACAAATCACAAACCACCACCACCTCCCCCCTTCAAACCGCAACCATGTCTGCGCCTCCATTTCCGGCCCCAGGTTGCCGAGTTACACGTTTCTCGTATCAAAGGGAGGGATCCTCCGTACTGCAATGTTTTTTTCAGGAATATTGGGTTTAGCGTCCACTCTCTAATTCTAGTTTCGTAGAAGGGATTGGCTAAAGAAAGGGTGTGTAGATTGGGGAGAAGAAGGCGAGGGGGCCCTGGGTTCAGGTGAGAAGGTCTAATAGGAATTTAGGACTGGGGTCATCATGTGAGAGGGAGGTGAGAACGGAGCATTCTGTGCAAGAAACGTCAAGTGTAGTGGTTCGCTCTCACACTATCAACATCACAATCCTCCTACCTCAACTCTTGCCCCTGCAAATCCCACTCAACCCTACTAATCCCTCCCTGCCCCATTAACCAAAACGTCCGATACTCCCTCCCCGTCCACGCGAAATTTTGCACCGTATAATTCGTCTGTATCCTCACCAACAGCGCTCCCTCTTGATCCAGTATATCTACCCCTTTTCCCGCGCCTGTGACAATATACCCATTTCGCGCCACCTTGAGCCCGTCTGGCACCCACTCCTGCGCGAGATATACGGGGCGCTTGTTACTGATGTATGTGCCGTTACCGTCGACGTCGAAGGCATAGATCGTGCGTTTGCCAGTGGCGTTGAAGGAGGCGCCCTGCGGGCCGACGGAGGCGGCGATGGGGCCGGAGACGGCGCCGGTATCGGAGATGTAGATTGTGCGTTCGTCGGGTGAGATTGCGATGCCGTTGGGTTGGGCGAGCGTGTCTTCGATGATGTGGACGGCGCCGGTGGAGGGGCGGTAGCGGTAGGAGGCGGATTCGAATTGGGGAGGCGTGTCGGTGAGTTTGTTGAACCAGGAATATTCTGGTGAGGGGGAGGTTAGAAGGGGTATTCTCTCGAGAGGTTAGGGCTTTCTTACGAGGGTCGGTGAACCAAACGTCGCCATTAGAGTGGACGAAGAGATCATCAACGGTGTTGAAGTAGCCGCCAAAGTAATTGTTTAGCAGGGTGGTGGTCTTGTTCGTGGCCGGGTCAAGTGTTCTGATTCCTGTCCTTTGCTCGGTGCCACCGATGCTGGAATTGCCTCCAGATGCTCCCCAGTAGACAAGCCCATTATGAAACGTGCCACCGTTGGGGGCATACACTGGTGGATCGAATAAGAACTCGGACAATGTAGGGGGATTTTGGTTGAGATCAACAACCAGTTGCGGAAGGTAACCCGCAGGAGGAGCAAGCTGAGAAAGATAAAGTTTATTCTGGGCGGGCACATAGACTGGAGCTTCGTGAACAGCACCATCTACATGAAAGACGTATTCGTAGCTTGGATTCGTTCCTAAGAGTTCTAGCCCACGTTTGCGGTCAAATACTAGGAAGTCCGCACTGCTGACCTGACCAAAGGACGTATCGTTGGGTACAGAGGTAGAACCAAAAGTGGGCTGAGATGTTCCATTGGAGACCGCTCGAAAAAAATGATAGGGCATCACTGAAGCATATTGATTGATACAAACGACTTTCGGAAGAGACGCATTACATGACTCAGCAAGAGGTTTGACTACTCCGGTCTGAGCAATAGCTAGACCGGAGAACACAGCCCCAGTAACGAGAGTGGAACGCATAGTCGTGTTCAAAAAAGTCGAGGACCGTCAGAAGAGGACAACGTCCATAGTGGAGGATGAGTGCCCTCGAAATAAAGTAGAATCCGGTACACCGAGCCCCTCCATCCTTTAAGACGAGGTGGAGAGACGAAGTAGCAACATACCTGTTGATGAGGGGTCGTTCTGGAAGCGGGGGATGCAACAGTGCTCGTGCAGTTGCCGGTTGACAGTCGCACGAGACAGGCGCGAGAATATAGTTTCGCGTTGACTTGAAGCACCGCATGGTAAACACAATCGGCATTCAAAGGTGGTGAGGCTTTGTTCGGGGGCTCAGATTACGCTGAGGACGTACTCTTCTTCATGGCCCTGATCGTTTCTCTCAACGATCATTTAGCCGAAAGGTGGGGGAGTGTCGGAACAGATCGTCAGTCCATTTGTGGAAAGCCAATCCCAGATGTAATGCTGGAAAATCCGAAGATTCTTGTTGTAGAGTCAAGCGTCTCTAGAAATCAGTGTCTTGCGTGCAGAATACTGATATCCTCAATACCATCTTCTCGGGTTTTCGGCTTCGGACTCGTTCCTTTGCCATGACCGCCAAAAGCCGCTCCATTAATAGTTTCGTGATTGCCAACTTCCCCAATGAGCTTTTCTATGATCCTGACCTTCCCCTCTGCTCTCTTAAAGCGGTCGTCAAAGTCAGACACAGAATCCTCACCATTTGCTGTGGAGAGACTCGAAGGTTCCACCAGAGCATAGAGCGTTCGAACATGTTTCTCCAGGCGCGGATTATCTGGCAGTAACGGTAAGGTGCTTGGAGAACCCTGGTCCTGTACCCGGTATAGACAAGCTTCTTCAGTGGGTTCCTGCACCAAGTCCGACTGTAAGAGCCCTGAAGCTTGATCTTGCGTGTTGGCATTGGACGCCTCTTCCCTATGGAGATTTCCAACTGGAGGGTCTTGTGGCGAAGGCTGTAATCGTCCTGCCCAGACGATCGATCTTCCATGAAATCTCCCCATGGCGGCATACTTCTCAAACCCCTTCTCAAGGCCAAAGAATCGACCTTCAACGAGCCCGGCTCGTCTGCCGTCCTCAACGCCTAAGCTGTGTCCTTCATTGTAGAACGTTCCTTCCAGCTCGAGCAAACCATCGAACAGATCCTCTGCCATTGATCAGTATCAGAGCTCGTGTCTAGATTTACGAGACGTACTACTCCGTAGATGAATAGTAAATGTGACTATAGAGCTAGTCCTCGAGCCCGAATGGCTGTATTCTATGACTAATAATATCCGCTGCTCCAAATCTCGAAACCCTAACCCTAGGACAACATGATGCCAGTCTTCAAACGTTGGTTTGAATGCTATATCTTAAACATGTCACTTATAATGATGTTTCTAAGGGGCTAGTAAAGTATTAGTATCCTGTTTCTCTACAAGGAAGTAATCTACTACGCCGCCGGGAAAGAAACGTATGAACGTATAATGAGAACCCCCAAAAATGGCTGATCAGTGGTTCCGTTCCTCCACAAGGACGACTTGGCCGTATATGAAAGGATCCATGATGTGGTAAATGAGAACACCTCTCGCCCTGTAATGCTGCGTAAAGACTTATAGCCCCCGGGGGATTCGTTAACCTTTCTTCCAAAGCTTCGTTGTTTCACCAAAAACAGCTCAACCCACACATCCGCATCCGTACATCCATGACCTTGATACACATCATATCATACCCCTTCGCCCCTCTCGACGACAAACTTACTGCATCCTCACCTTTGTTGAACAAGACTCATCATACATGTGCGCCAGTAAAGCGAACCCCAGCAACCCGCAAGTGTGAGGACAACGCTGGGGATTAGAAAAGGCCAATCGATTCTTCTGCGTTCACTCGGTAATGTGCTCCTAGAGAATGGAGTGGTTCTGAGGGCACGGGTATGTTGAGGACGGTGGAATATGTATGTTTTTGGTAGGAGCTGGGGAGGAAAATTTTATAGTGGCAGCGCTCTTAGTCAGCAACAATATTCGATGAATCCCCTCTATTCGCCATTTCTACAAATGTCTGACCCCTGAGGCACCAAGATCGTATGTATATCAGAGTCATCTAGATATCTCGGCAGATGTTACAGAGATATATATATGGCTTTTTGCTTCTATAGAAAGTCTATCCCTTGAAATCATCAAGCGGCTTTACGTTCTTCAGATAGTTTCTCCATAGCAATAAAAGGGCTTAGGTACAAATTAATATGAGAAAGAGCCTGCCTGCCCCTCTATCGCAGTGGGAACACTCAGACTCATCACCTCCACGAAGTAAACCTTCTCTGATACCTAGATCCCTCTACCTCGACACCAATCAGCCAGATGCCATCGGCACAGCTCCTATGGGAAAAGATTAGCTCCTGTTTCTATTAATACTGATGTAGATTAACCGGGAGAAATTTACCGGGCATTCCTCCGTACATGCCAACGCCAGCGCCAGCGGGGAACGCTGCAGTCCCACATAAACACGAACAAGAGCATGCCCCAGAACCGCCAGTGGCCATCATCGAGCCAGTGCCAGAGTCCATCGTTGAACTTGTTGAAGTCGCTGCTGGAGCAGCAATAACCGCTATAGACGATGCTGCAGAGGCGACTGCTGGAGCAGCGGCTGCTGATGAAGACGAAGCCATGCTACTAGCCATAGTAGCCATAGTAGCCATAGCGATACCGGCGGTCCCGTTTTGCTGCATAGCCATCTGCATGAACTGATCTTGAGTTTTGTTCGCCGTAGGGTTGATGCTGAAGGTCATGCCTGAACCGCAATGCCCTTTCTGCTTGCAATAGAACCCTGTAATTTGTTAGTGGCCAGGTCCACAAAGGCACAACAGGGGTTGTAACGTACAAGCCGGCTTGGTGTCCATCACCTGCACCATGAACATTGGAGGAGCGCTTGATGAGTCAGTGGGATTGGGCATGAAGCCGGAATCCTTTCCACCGGCCATCTTGACACAAGGGAGTGGGAATGTCGATTGAGTGAGGGTATGGTTCATGGAGCGGAAATTGAACTGAACCATATCTCCAACGGCGGCCATTATCGAGTTGGGAGTAAAGACCTTCCCGGCGGTACCTCCCACCGTCACCTGCGACACGATACAATGAGCTGCTGAAGATTTGAAGAAGATAGAGCGCTCTGGACGTACCTGATGCGTCATGCCTGCCGCCATCGACGGTGCTGCCACGTTTTGCATTGCTGACCCGCCACCCATACTCCATTGAATAACATTAATGGTCACATCGACGTCGACATTGATTTTGGTCTTATCACCCCCAGACTTCATTTTGTCACCTCCCCCCATCTTGTCACCAGCCATCTGGCCACCACTCATCGTGTCGCTGGCCATCATACCTTCACCCATCGCCGAATCGCCATACATTATAGCAAATACTCCAAAGAAGCATGCCGCACGGAAAATTAGTCGAGTCATGGTCAAGGGTCTGTTTGGGATGAGGTAAGTCGGTGAACTTAGGGAACTGCAATGCCAGCTGCGTCGAAAGATCAACGAGCTACTTGTGGTAGTAGAGCGAGGGTTGTATAGTAGTTGATGGTATTATAACGCAGGAATGAATGTGTTAATAACGTCGAGGACCTGCTCGTCGGGTAAGGAAGGTAAAGAGAGAAGAAAGAGTGAAAAGTGGAATAGTCTCGGTGCAAGTTAGCCAAGAGGTAGAGAGCCCAAGGGAGACAGGAGGGTTTATCTAAACGCGATGAGGCATCATATGTTGGCGTGCACTTGGTTGCGACGCAAAGAGTATCATGCTTAGTAGTAAATGCACTGCGAAAGTCATAATGAGCGTTTACCGCCGAATGACACAACTGGTGGCATTGACAAAGTTCTGCTTCTAGCCATGTTGCTCTGCAAAGAGAGCGCTAAGTAACTGCATTGAGTGGATGATTTCGTTCGCATAATGTTCGAATCCTGGGCAACGGAGTTGCATTCGTCTCAGCCGCGTCTCGAGTTCTGGTGTTTCAGAAAACCCTCGAGTCACGACCGCCAAGAGAAAATGGTCCACAACAAAAAGGACCTGCAATCACAGCTTAACCTGAGATCCGAATGTTTGCATGACTGCTTCAGAGCACGCGTCTGTCCCTGATCAACCAACATCCAGCTTTGTGGCCCGGCCGTCTTCACTGCACTACAAAACTAAATTACCACCTTTTTGAGTAAATGCGCAAAGCCCGAAGACCGGAATCCGTACCTTCTAAAGTACCTGGTAGTAGGCTTGCATTACCCTGAGACGATTTAGAGTCTTGCCTGATGCACCGGTGGCCTCAACCACCCGGCCAGAAGAATGGATCTGAACGACATGAGTCACTCTTAGTCTCATGCCATCTGCATCCTTCAATCCAAAGTTGCTGCAGCTTGTTTTTGACCTTCATGTAGTCCGGTATAGTATCCAGCATAGTACCAGGACATCATGAGATTCTTCAGCGCATCGTCCTGGACTATTTAACGATATCAGCGAGAAGGTCCAAATGTATCGCATGCGGGGGAATCTGCAATTTACCTCCAGCTAAGATTTTACTAGGAACACTAGATACACCTAGCAATTGACCTGCAGTACTGCTTTCTGGAGGGTTTGGTTGTTCAGGATGTACAACTGGCTGTAGCTGTTGAGTAAATTAGCCAATCTAGAGGATCAGGTTGCCTGTGGAGGCAAGTTGAAACCTTCTCAGGTGTGGAGCTACTCTGCTCTAACACTTGCTCCCTTTTCGCCGCCTCTGCTCCCCCAAGCTCTCCGTCTTCTAACTCTCCATCCTCGAGATCGTCGCGAAGTATTTGGCTGGATTGCGCCTCCGTAGTTATTCCATGAATGTTATAACCATTCACGTCAGTAGTCTCTTCGTCCTCCACCTCTGCTTCTCGTAATACATCTTCGACCCGTTCCCCACGAGCGTGTATGCTGTGATAAAGCTGTTCTTGCGGTCAGCAAAGCTTAGCAACTTGAGTTGATATTATCACATACCTTATACTCGTCAAGTGCATCATTCCATGACTGAACAAGTGCAGAGTCATCCCAGACCTCTGCCTGGGACAGCTGTTTCCTCTTCTTCCCCATAGCTTACCTTACTCTCGAATACCTCAACAAGCGAGTTGGTCCAACGCGTGAGAAGTTGCTAGTGCTGGATGACGGGATGACGCTAAGTTCCACTTAGCGCTGCAATTATTAAATTCTTGGCACGAGCAACAAGAAAAACAAACACACACGCGCGCCGGAAGATTCAAAAGCCATTCCATACCACTCTAAATACATCCAACATAGACACAGCTTTCATTTCCCAGTCGCCTCAACTTGAGCATACTAAGCGGTTAAAAAGTGTTCCTCACAGTCAAGGCCAGCAATTTGGCACGTCTCGCAAACATGCCTAGGACCAAAGCAAAGAAAGCAACTGATGATCCCTCGAAACCACAACCGCAACCTTTTCCTTTGGGAATGGATACTACTATCGAAGAAGATGTGATAGCTGTGCCACGAGTATCCCGCAAGCGCGGCGGTGATTTTGATGACTTCGAAGGCCAAGACGATAATGAAGCATCCCGAAATAAGTCCGCCAAATCGATATCTGCGCCACGAGTATCGCGCAAGCGCCGTGGCGATGTTGATGACCTCGAAGCGCAAGAGGACAACGATGAGGCACCCCCAACTAAGTCCGCCAAATCAATATCTGCGCCACGGGCATCCCGCAAGCGCGGTGGGGGTTCTGATGACCTAGGAGGCCAAGAAGACAATGATGATGTACCCCCAAACAAGTCTGTCAAATCTAAAGCCGAAAAGCCGAAGAAGAATTCCAAGGTATCAAGTGTAGAAAAAGCCTCCGCTGATTCCACAAAACCGCAACCGCAACCCTTTCCCAAGGGAATGGATACTACCATCGAAGAAGATGTAGTATATGCCCCACGAGTATCTCGCAAGCGCGGCGGTGGTTTTGATGATTTTGAAGACCAAGAGGGGAACGATGAGGCCTCCTCACGAAAGTCTGCTAAACCTAAGGCTGAAAAGACAAAGAAGAAGCCTAAGATATCAGATGCAGGTGGTGAGACCGCCAAGACAAGCAAGGCCGGTGTCCATGCAGTCGAGACGGAAAAGACCGTTCCTGGTGGTGATAGGGTTGAGGTTGACATAATTGAGGCGCCCAAATCCAAGAAGGGTAAAAGTGCGAAAGGAAAGAAATCTGACGCTGCGATGGAAGATGTCGCGGAGCCCAGCGCGAAAGCACAAAAACCCAAGAAGGCGAAAAAAGACGAAGGGAAACCCGGTCCCACGCCCAAGTCTGCGACCACCACAGCAGATACTGCAAAGCCGGCGGCAAAAGAAGCGAAATCCAAGAAGGCGAAAAAAGTCGAAGAGACACTGGGTCCTACGTCTAAGTCTGATGCTTCCGCAGCAGCCACTGCAAAGCCGTCGGCGGAGGAAGCGAAAGCCAAGAAGCCAAAGAAAGCAGAGAGTGGGTTGATGCCACAAGACAACGCCTCCGAATCTTCGACCCGGGAAGTCGTCCAAACCGCCGAGAAAGTGTCGAAATCGAAGAAACCTAAGAAACCCGTGAAAGAATCTGTGGCAGGTATAGAAGTAGATGCTCCAGACAAACCAAAGTCTGGCCCTGGTAGGCCCAAGAAAACAGCTGCCCCCGAAGCAAATGACAAGCCCAAGAAAGGAAAAGTAGCTGTCCCAGAAGCGAAGGAAAAGCCCAAGAAAGAAAAATCTGCTGCTACGAAGGACGCTATAGCACATGATGACGCCGGACCGGCTTCGGAATTAACTATGGATGAAGGGCCTTTCAATGCTCTCTTAGACTCTGGGAAGGGCAAATCATCAGGAATCAAAGAAGGTGAAGATGAGGAACCACAAATCAAGTCTAAGAGAGGAAGAAAACCAAAGGCAGGTATGGATGCTGTAGAGGTTTCGGCGAAGACACCAAAGGCCCCGACAGCTGTGAAAGCGAAAGACAAGAAGAAACCAAGAGACGACCAGCCGAAAGAAAAGGGTAAGAAGGGCCAGGCGACCGACGGCCCCGAAGCAGCAACCCAGGCCGACGCGACCAACTTAAAGAAGCGCAAAGCTCCTGCCAGCGCTGTGGCTGAAACGTTAAAGACCGACGTACTTGACCCATTGGCTGAGCACGCATCATCCAAGAAGAAGCAAAAGAAATCTAAGAGCTCTCTTGGAGCTGCTGGAGACAAGCTTGGAGAAGTTGTTACTTCGGGCCTAGATGTTGCCTCGCAGGGTGCCGATACATTACGGACCGACGTACTTGAATCATCAACGAAGGGGCTGAAGCAATCTAAGAGCTCTCTTGGAGCTGCTGGAGACAAGCTTGGAGAAGTTGTTACTTCGAGCCTGGATGTTGCCTCACAGGGTGCCGATACATTACGGACCGACGTACTTGAATCATCAACGAAGGGGCTGAAGCAATCTAAGAGCTCTCTTGAAGCTGCTGGAGGTAAGGTTGGAGAACTTGTTACTTCGAGCCTGGATGTTGCCTCACAGAGTGCCAATACATTACGGACCGATGTACTTGAACCATCGACGAAGAAGCTAAAGCAGTCTAAGAGCTCTCTTGGAGCTGCTGGAGATAAGCTTGGAGAACTCCTTGCTTCCGGTCTAGATGCTGCCACACAGGGTGCCAACGCAGCTAAAGAATATATCACGGATGCCGCTACTGGCGCACAAACTTCTATCATGGGCGATGTAACTGAGGCGGCTGAAGCTGTTGTGGATGCCAAGGAGGCAGCAAAGACTTTAATAGGCAAAGGCCAAGGAACAGGGAAGGCGAAGGAAGTAGATGCCAGCAGCTCGAGCAAGGTACCAACTTTCGATAGTGCAGACGAGTCCGATGAAGGAGCTACCGGAGAAAATGGTGTTGAAGGAGACGAATCAGATTTCGAAGTGGATGACCAAACCCTGGCCTTGATAAAAGGGTTTGAGTCTGATGAAGAACCAGAGGCCACTACAGACGGAGGAAAAGGCTTCGAGCCAGGACAAGAACTCCCTGGCCTCCCAGAAGGCAAGCAGATCCCAAAGAAACTCAAAAACATCAAGTCCACCGATGACGGCCCTGGCGTTGTTTACGTAGGGTAAGTCAACCCTTTTCCCCTTCCGGTCATCATCTCCACCCGATGCTAATCCATGCCCTCCATCAAAAGCCGCATCCCTCACGGGTTCTATGAACACCAAATGCGTCAGTACTTTTCCCAATTCGGCCCCATTGCGCGCCTGCGTCTCTCTCGCAACAAACGCACCGGCGCATCCCGCCATTACGCTTTCCTTGAATTCGAGTCTGCCTCGGTAGCCAAAATCGTAGCGGAGACAATGAACAATTATCTCATGTTTGGACATATCCTGAAAACGAACTTCGTGACAAAAGAGCAATTACACGAAGACATCTGGAAGGGTGCGGATAAGAGATTCAAGAAGGTGCCGTGGAATAAGATCGAGGGGCGGAAGCTGAGCGCCGGGGTTGGGAGGGAGGAGTGGAGCAAGCGTATCGAGCGGGAGAGCGATAAGAGAGCGAAGAAGGGGGAGAAGCTCAAGGAGATTGGGTACGAGTTCGAGGGCGCGCCACTGAAGGGAATTGATACCGTGCCTGTGAAAGAGTCAAAGACGATCGCACAGATAGTCTCCGAGACGGTATTCGGGGAGACGGCCGAGGGCCTTGCTATCGAGGAGGAAGAGAAGACTGTGGTTGTCAGTCCGCCCCATGGCGACACCGCCATGGTGATCTCGGAGGAAATCATCGTCACCAAGGTGAAGAAAGGTGGGAAAGGCAAGGCTAAAGCGGATGGTGAGGAAGGCGTTGCTACTACTACGACAAAGAGCGTTGCTACAGTTGCGAAGAAAGCGAAGCGTAAGAGCGAGGAGGGGGCTGGGGCCGTGGCTAACCAGGCTAAGAAGTTGAAGAAGTCGGCGTGAGGGGCGGGTGTGCTTTGATGAGGGATGGAGATGAGGGGACGTGGGGAAGGTGCGGGCATACTGATGGTTTTTGCTAATGGCTGTGCTTGAGGGGACGGGATGTGACATGCGTGCTGCTTTTTGAGCTTAATCGATAACTGTGTACTTTTACTTCCAGCACATACACGTGAGCTTTGGCTAGGGCTTTGACAGATGGCGGTACGCAGATGGTGGGTTTAACGATGCTCTTCTCCCTAGTACACGCAGATCAAGTGTTCCGTGTGAAAGCCTTGAGTTTGTTACTCTACATCTCATCTAAAGCGTCAATGCCTCTCTCCACAACCCGCCTCCGGTGCCCCTCCCATGTCCACCATGCCATCCCCTGCAGAAGACAATCTGCCAAGTCGTCTAATTTACCCAACTCCTCTTCGCTCTTCTCGTCCTGTACCGCGGTATTGTGTGTCAGCACTGGCGTGCTCTTAATCATCACCTTCCTGCCGCCTTCCTTTTTGGCCATGTACGCCTTTGCCATGTCCTCTGCTTGTCCTTCTAGCGTGATGACGTTGCCGTCCGGAAGCCATTGGCCTACAAGGCCGATCTTCGCGCTCTTCGTCTTCGCACTCTTCTTTGCCCCACCCCTCTTCTTTTTCCCGGTCCCATCAACGCCATCCTCCGCCCCTCCCTCCCCCTCCCCAACCCAAAACTTCGCAACCTTGGATGGCGCAACGGGATCCACCCTCCTCGCCCACACCCCCTGCTCCCCCACCGTCTTCAGCACCGCATACACCATCGCCTCAAACATATTCACCCTCAGCGTCCATTCCTGGACACTGCTGCCGCCCATGGACCGGAAGCGCTGGCGCTCGATGAGGATTTGAGACGGGTGGAGCGGGAGCAAGGTGCGTGTGACGAGAGCGTAAGCGTGCGCGGCGTAGGTTTGCGGGTCGAAGGCTTCCGGGGCGGCGGGGGTGGAGGCCTGTTTGCGGGAGATGGCGATGCGGGTCCAGTGGGTGAGGGTTGGTTTTGCGGTTGGCGAGGAAGGGAGGACGAGGCGGCAGTAGGCGAGATTGCGGATGCCCATGTCGATGCTTATGATGGAGCGGTGTTTGGGTTCCTTTTTCTTACTACCGCCATTTTTAGGGTTGTCATTGGGAGCGAGTTTTGAGTGGGGGAGCTCGGCGAGCAGGCGCGAGGTTAGGACGGGTTTTGTGCCGCTGCAGTTGATGCCTGTGGCGGTGGCGATAGTTTTGAGTTGGGAGAGCTTGCACGTGGTTAGCCAGGAGAGTCGGGAGGCCATCCATTGCGGATGAGGTGCGATGTTGGGGCTGCTGAGTGGGCGAGAGAAGAGGTATCAAGGGACGCTGGAAGGGTTGTCAAAGTCCTACGCGGATGAACGCGACGCGGGATCCTGGCGCCCTGCTTATGTAATGGCTTTTGATCGCATCTAACGTCGCCTGAAATCCCCGTGGTTTCAGAAATATCTCCCCCAAGCCAATCCGCACCCCCAACGCACGAAAATCGATAACTACAAGTCTACGACTGTAGATCCAACAATGCAAGCAGTGGACTGAAGGTTTCGAAGCGCCGCCTTACCAGCTAATCGATCATGAGCAGTTTTGGCAAGCCCATTTCCCCTCGGAAATCCAGCAGGACCTTGATCAATGCTCGATCATGATACTCAGCAGAGGCAAGATCGTCCAATCGTCAGCTCTTGCTGGTGTGCGGTAGTGCCAAGAGTCGACATGACGATTTGGCCAGCTGGTGTTCCGTGCTCTTCATGCGAATATTCTCATCTACTGGTTTTACGTTTCAAGGACTTGGCTTCATGCTATGGGGTTGTTCTGTGCTTGTGTTTGTTTGAGAAGCGTGTTCGGCGCCTAGGGTTTCTGAGTGTTATATTTGAGACATGCCTTCCTCGATTTATCGACCATTTTCTTCGTTTCTGTTTACAGGTCTCTGTTTTCTGGGTATCCCTTTACTGTCTCCTTTCTTCCCTGCCGGTCAGGTTTCCATATTCGTCACTCCCTAAGTTACTTTTCCACTGTGCCAAGTTATTTCTGTTTCATCGGCCCATACTGCAATCATGATTGCCCCGCTCACTGCTCTGCTCCTTGGCTCCGCCGCCCTCGCCTCCGCTCTTCCCACTTTCGAAAGAGAGAACCTTGCATCTGCTCTGATACAACCCCGGGCTCAGAACACCGCACACTCGGCACGAATTCTATACACCAGACAGAACACCACCCTCCAAGCCGTCCCCGTAGCACGCGCCGGCGGTGTTCTCAATCCCCAAGCCGCCACCGCAGCCAACGTCCGCGATGGCACAGCCACTCGAGCTTTCTCCTCTGCCACCCTCAAAGCAGCCAACGGTCAATGCCTCTTCATCGATCCACTTGGGGGCGACTTCCGCCAAAACTTAATTCCTGTCCAGCTCAAGGCTTGTGATGGGAGCGCGAATGAGAAGTTTGATATTATTACTGCGGGCAAGCATAATAGCGCTGCAAACTCCATGCTTGTTGTTAGCAGCTTGGTAAGGAATGATCAGTCCTCACTGAAAAAGGCGTAAGACTGACAGCGTGGTGTCCTTAGACCCAGGGCTGCTTGAACTTCGACCCTCGCCGCGCTGCCGGCGATCAGGTTGTACTTTTTTCCTGTGGTGGTCGTGCTGACGGAGGTACGTAACAAGCATTGTACCTTTACATTTATGGCTCGCTCACATTACATGTTTATTTACAGAAGGACTCGTCACCGACTCCCAACTCTTCACCTTCACTGCTGGGAAATCCAGCGTCCAGCTAGCTCCAGAAAACGCAAAGGGTGCGACTTGCCTCGTTCCAGCTGGTGCCAAGCTAGGCTCTGCAGCATGTAGCAGTGATGCTGGCCAGTTGTTCTCCATTGCCTAGGAGGTCTTAATTATCTAAGCGCTGCAAAACGATGGGCCCCTTTCTTAGACATCCGCTGCGGACTTCCATGGCATTCACAGCTCTCTTCTTGATCCATGTTTAACAGGATAGTATCTTTTCACATGTTTAGCTAGACTTGTTCATTGTTAGATTAGTAGTGGAAGTACACGGCAGGTGTCTCAATCACATCATTACTTCAAAACCAACAGCTTTTCGCCATGTCCATATCATAAAACATCCCCACCTCACCCCTTACCAGTCTTAATTCTTAAGCGCTGGAAGGCTTCCGAGCAATCACGAAATAATGCGGCTCCACATCGCAGCCCTCGGCTGCAGGAACAAACGTGTCAGTCTCAGTGTGCACGATGCTGAACCCCGCTCCCTCCAGCAAGCTATTCCAACCAGCCTTGGTGAACAAGGTGATGTAAACGGTGTGACTCATAAACGTCCACCCGATCCTTTGAACACATTGACCGTCCGAATCCCACATCTCAGGCGACGTCTTGACATCGTCAGCACCAATGACCAGGATAAGTAAAAGGCCATTTGGCCGAAGCCACTGAAACCACTTGTGCGCCATGGTCGTGAGCTCCTCCCGTGTCAGCTCAAACAACGAGAGCGACGCCACGACTCCATCGAATTTATCCGACGGAGCGTACGAGAGCATATTCACTTTCTCAAAGCTCCCGTCGGGAACTTGTTTGCGACTGAGGTCGACCATTGTTGGCGAGAGATCGATCCCATGTACTCGACGTCCTGATGCGGCAATCGAGTGAGACACGGGTTTGCCCGTGCCGCAGCCACAGTCTAGAACTCGAGCGTTGGCGGGGAGGAGCTCGAGGAAATTCTGGACGTTCTTTTGGAGGCCGGCGTCGTGGCCGAAGGCTTCTTCGTACTCGAGGCCTTTTTGGTTGAAGATTTCGGTGGAGGGGTGAGAGTCGCCCATGGTAGGTCGTTTAGTATGTATCAAAACGGAGAAGCTGCGAGCAGAAATAATCGAGTTGGGAATAGTATTTGTGCGTTTGGAGAGAGGAAAGCTACCGCGCTGCCCTGCGTCTTTTAGCATTGCCAATCGGAGAATAGAAGCAAAAACGGCCGATTTGAGCATTGAATGATCCAGGATTATGTAGCAGCTTTTTACCTCCGTAAGTAACTTCGAACAAGTGATGAGCCATCCACCACGCCATCGTGGTCCGTCGGATCTCAAAAGTCAGTACTAAATGACTTATAGCCAGGCACGCCAGGTCAACAGCCGGACTAAGTCATAATTTGGGTATGGAAAGTCAAGCTTGAATACCATTCCACATGTTCCTCCGTCCAATTCTTCTTATCGCGCAAGTCTTGCAATCGAATGTGAGTCATTCATTGTGCGATTTCAGGTAAACAATGAGGCCATTCTTCCATGTGGATATCTCCCCGGAGACCGCTTGTTTGATTGTTACTTTTTGACAGTCTTTGGTGACTGATTTTCCTGCTCGCTCTACACAAGTGTTTACTTGCTCCGGTACACGAAATGGATAATTGACATGCAAGATAGAAAGAAGAAGGGAAATACAAGAGACATAATCTTGATCTCAGCCATTAACACTTAAAGTCTCAATTGAAAAACGAACATTCGTTTCATAGTTGACGATCCGTGAATATAGCATTCCGTATATTAGATCGAGGCTCAAACTCGCTCCCTATCCATGAGATGGATTCTCCCTTTAATCGCGGCTCGATTCATGTATTGTGTAAAGCTGATTTCCAGAGGTCGAATGGTTGCCTAGATGATAATACTCGAGACTTCGCTCTGTCTGCTTAGAGAATTGAGAACTCGATGCTAGGCCATCATCACCCTCCACCTCCTGACCACAGACTCGGCTGGCAAGTGATAAGCGGCTCATATCAAGTTTCAATACTAATGTTGGCAGCACGGCACAATCAACATAGCATTTCATTTCCTATGTCTTCTCCAGCCACTCAACCAGATGCCCTGATAAGCACAAAATAGTAGGTTACTCGATACCATACTTAATAGCCATCGTGGATGGAAAGCACGGGATGTTCAATTGTTTCATGGAGTTTGAAATATTCTAACCGAAGCGGAAATAGCTGTTCTTCGAGGTGTGGGCTACTCTCTACTTCATCAACAGGTTGAACGATAGTTTTGACAGTCTCACGTCTTCGTTCATGTCTCCTTAGGGTGCTTGCGTCAGGAAACAGATTTTAACATGGCTTCAGTCTGCAGAGATTGTTGGTCAAAACATGCTATTTTGTGCCATACGCAAAATGTTACCCATCTCCTATTTGAAAAGCCTCTTTCTTCTGATGGAAGGCCTGGAAATATGTGGGCCCCCCAAAGAAGATACCCCTCCTGTTTCATTGATCTTCTCGTCACAACGTCCCGTGGAGCAGAAATGCCATGAATGGTGTGGGGAAGGAGCGTTTCCGAAGTCTATATAAACAGCTGCTGGCTGTCTTTTTTCAAATAATCCATCTCTCTTCTCTTCTTCTACGCCTCCTTTCACCTCTGAAAATTCGAGGCTGAAATCAAAAATCAAATACTCTCCCAACCCCAATCTTCACCCCAATCCACCACTTCACACCCCTCAACCCCCTCTCTTTCCAAGAAAAAAAATTGAAAAAGTTGAAGCCAACCCCCCGCACCCTCCTCCTCCCCCTCACCACCGCCCTCCCCCTTCTCACCCTCAAAAGCCGCCAAGGAATGGACTACTGCTGGGAGCGCAACTGCACCCAGAACTAAGACTGCAACTTCAACACCGACGACGGCGGCCACTGCGGGTTCTGCTCCAACTCGGGCGACTGCACCAATGTTGATAACGAGGGGTATCAGAATGGGTGGTCGAACGGGTAGGGAAATGGGTAGGCGGCTGGGCAGGGCATTGCAGCCGGGGGTAGCGGGGCGGCGCAGGATTTCGGTGCAGAAGGCGGGGGTAGCACGGGCGGACCTGGATTGCTGGGGTACTGCATATCCTGCAAGTAAACGGGGGTGTTGGGATGGGTGTTGCAAAAAACCAACCAAGATCAGGGAAACGGGCAAAGGTCTTGTGCGGGTCTGTCGTCACAAACTGCCAGAAAGGCGTGTATGAATTAGCCACGCCTGGTGGAGTGAGGATATTTGTAGACAGGGTTGGTGATATCTAGTTTTTTGCAAAGTCAAGGCAGATGACGAGCTCATTTTTCATATTTATTGCGGGTCTGTCGTCACAAACTGCCAGAAAGGCATGTATGAGTCAGCCACGCCTGGTGGAGTGACGATATTTGTAGAGGGTGGTTGGTGATACCTAGTCTTTTGCAAACACAAGGCGCATGGCGAGCTTCCCCCCCTCCCCCCCCATATCTATTCGGGACATGCTGCTGTCTCGGCTAGCAGAGAAACCTGGTGGGCGTTCTTCCGTAACTTCTGTGCGGGATGTCGAGCTTGAGATTCTGGAGGTGGTGGGTATCGGGAGCATTATTGCGAGTTGCGGAAGGGGTTATAACCTGTAGCTTTCTTGATGTGTGACCAGCTACAGTATTTGGAATCGATGGTGTGGGAGGGGCGGGTGAGGTGGAAGATGGGTAGTAGGGAAAGGGTGGTGGAGAAGGGGGTTGGGGGTGGGGGATGGATAAGAGATCGTGCAATGTAGGGACTTTTCAAGTAGATGTGTAGAATCCTGGTTTAAAGAGGGGAAGGGGATCTACCGATTTCTGCAGTTCTCGTAATTCCTGGAATACAAGAGAATGATCATGGAAAAGGATTGTTACGAGAAAACGAGAGCGAGGCTACGCGACTGTGGGCATTTGTTAAGATCAAAAACGACCACAAGATGCGCCGGATTTCTTTCTAGTTTAATATGCGGGGATAAGAAAGGATTATGTGAGTTGGCTAAGCAGAGTATCTACAACGACCGTGACATTCGAACCTTCGTAAGGAAAAAGACAAAGCTAGGAAACTCTTGACCTACCACCTCATTTCCTACATCCTGTTTACCATTCTATCCGTCATCTACCACAAGAACGATTCCATACCATCCACAAAGGTCCCACCAACCAACCACCCACCTAGCCCGCTCCCGGCCCTCCAATCCAAGCATAGCTCCCCCAAGTTGTCCCACTGTTAAAATGTGCATCGATTTGATACATATCGGGATCCGAATTCCCCGCCGCGCCGTTATAATCCGACATATTCCCCGGCGCGTTGTTTTGGAATTGCAGATTCCGCATATATGCCACATTCCCCACATCGTTCGCTCCGGGGAAAAGCCCGCTGCCCATATCCGTGGTCGTCCTACCTTCGGAATCGTACACCTCGCCCCACCAGCCAACGACGTCTGCGTGGTCGGGCATGGTGGACCCCTCGTGGCCGGCGCTGTTGAAGAGGCTGCCGGGGTAGTAGCCGATCCAGGTGTTTTGGACATTGACCCACCAATTGCCTTGGTATTGCTGGACTTTGATGCCGATTTCCTCTTGGCTGCCGCCGGGGACGCTGTAGGGGGTGAAGGTTGAGCCGGGGAAGATGGTGCTATCGACTTGGACCCAACCCTGGACGTCGCGGTTGTATCCGCCAAGATTGTTGCCCTGTTGTTGGTAGCCGTTGTTGGTGAAGTAGGTGAAGAGGTGCGGGGAGAAGTCGCCGCCAATTTCTTGGTAGACTTGCCAACCGACTTCGACGGTTTGGTAGTAACCGAGGGAGGTTCCGAGGCAGCCGATTTGGAGGAGCGAGAAGTCGTTGGAGGATTGGACATAGGGCGAGTAGCCGGATATGACACCTTGACCGCCGTAGTTGGTTACTGACTGCGTCGAGTTTGCGTAGCGGTGGACACCGGCGACAGATGGGGTTGGCATGTGCGTTGAGCCTATCTTGTTGCCCTTGGTCTTGGATAAATACATGTCTAGGCTTTGCGTGAATCCTAGCTTTTCCAAGTTCTTGCGGAGGATTGGAACAGTTCCTTCAGGACCCTTCTCAGCGCCCTCCATGGCCAATTCAGGGATGGCTTGGGTTGCTTTGTGTCTTGCATCCCGCAATTCCAGGTCTGTCGCAGGTGGCGGCGGCGGCGTGGCAATGGTTCCCTGCGAGCCAATGGGAATCCAATCGATAGTCTTGCCCTTGGACGTCGTTGTAGTTTTGACGATAGTCAAAGCATCTTGCTGGCGCTTGAAGTGTGCGGTAATCTCCTTTTTGTTCTGTTCGTAATTGATATCTTTCTTCTGGAGTGGCTTTGCAGGGGCTTTGACATTTTTGCGGCTGTTGGGGTGCGGGAAAGGTCCGAATGTTGGCTGCTTTGAGCCAGGCAGCAGACGTTGGAAAAGATTCCGCTTCATTATTGAAGGAGTTGCTTCGAGGTGATAAAATGCTGTCGAATGCTGTCGAATGCTTATAATTTTACTGCAAATTTGTACCTGTATTTCGTTTCGAACGGTGGGTCTATGGTCAGCTATTATATAACAGTTCCTTGAAGGTCAGCTGTGTATTGTCCAACGATGTTGTGTGGAGATGTAGCATGCTCTGACTGTGCAATACTCTACACTGTTGCGACATTGTGAACACACTTTCCTTGATTGACCAAGGCTTTCATGTGAATCGCGTCAGCGACAATTCGGAGGATTTCGAATTTCAAGTAATAGCAAGGTCCAATTATACTCGGAGCACTTGATGAATGTCAGGCATTGCTTGACACCTACTCGCCGTTAATCCTTGAACGCCAACAATATGAGTATTCGAATGACATAGTATTCGGCCAACGAGAATTCTTTCCGTCCGTATATCCACTAATTAGCCCGGCTCTCTCTCTGTCACTCGAGGCTTTATATGACATGGAGAAGAGAGTTCGATATCAAAGAGTCGTCAGCCGTTATAGTCAGAAGCCGTCTGTCATCCCTCAAGTCTCGGAAACTTCATCTCAATAGGGAACTCCCAAGTCGAAGATAAGGAAAGAATGGCGATTACAGATTCAGCTTAACAAGACCCAACATATTGAATCATAATGTGCCAAGCTAACGTGAAATCATGAAAAAGGCGAACTCATCCGAAAGCCCGAGGAACACTGAAATGACAGCACCAAAATCATAGATAGTGGTTGACGATTTGATGAGAAAAGGGAACCAACAGCGACGAAAACTAGGCAGGACATATTTTGGATCATCCGGGCCATCTCAGTGAAAAGTCTCGTGCCATTAGGCCCCATGAAAGTCATCCGTGATCAAAGTCTTTTGAGCAAGATGCCCCGCCTGGCATCTACTGTACGAACCACAGCCTGATTAACTAAATAAGATATCGGTGATTAACAAGTCGTTGAGATGCGATCGCATTGTACTTCTGCACAGAGGTTGATAAGCTTCCAGAGTTACTAGGCTATTGTTGCCTTACCGACCACTCAGCCTAGGGATGCTGGCAGATCACTACATGGACAGTTGGTCCATCTCCTTAAGGATCATTGGTTGAAAGAGATAACCAGACGTTCCACATACTCCGTTTCCTCAATCGTGAGGTTACAGCCTACTTACGATGCCGCCAAAGACCAACATACAATAGCAACGAGGATGATGCATCACAATGCAAGATCTACAGTAGGCCACCGTTCTTCTATTTCAAGCATAATCTCAAACAAAGCCAACAAGCTCTACAATTTTAACGATTAGATAGGGTACCGAAGATGCAGATACTTCAATACAAAGAGGCATTCATCCTAGTATCTTTTTGTTTATCACTTTAGAGTAACCAATTCCTCCGCACTCGTCGGATGGATGGCCACACAAGAATCAAAGTCCTTCTTCCTCGCCCCCATCTTCACAGCAACCCCAAAACCTTGCAGCATCTCGCTCGTCCCACTACCCAAGATATGCAGTCCGACTACTTTCTCTTCTTCCCCTGCACATACCAGCTTATACCGTGTCGGCGCTTTTTGATCCTGTTCCATCATTGCGTAGTACATGGCTGTGAAAGATGTATTATATACGTTGATGTTCTCGTCGCCGTACTGTTTGCGGGCTTCTGGCTCAGTCAAGCCGATGGACCCGACTTCAGGGTGCGCGAATACGACAGAAGGTATATTTTCATAATCTAGTTTTGCGTTCTTGAATTGCGGGCCACCAAATATGCGATTGGCAAGTTGCCGCCCTGCTGAAATAGCGACTGGGGTGAGTTCTATCTTACCGCAAACGTCGCCGAGGGAATAGATGTTATCGACGTTGGTGTTTTGGTAATCGTCTGCGATAATGTGGCCCTTTTCGTCTTGCTTGACGCCCGCTTTGTCGAGACCCAGATCTTCGACTTCGGGGCTGCGCCCAATAGCCCAGAGGAGGCAGTCGAGATCTATCGTACCCTCGCCTTTGGAATATTTGTAGTGCATTTTCATCCAGCCAGGCTCGGAGAGCTTTTCGATTTTGGACTGTGAGGAATTTTTGTGGATATGGATGCCTTGGCGCTCATACTCTTCCACAATCGTTTCTTGGATCATGGGGTCGAAAGTTCGGAGGAAAGTCTCATGGCGGATGAAGAGGTGTGTTTCGCTGCCCAGATGATGGAACATACCAGCCATTTCAACAGCAATATAGCCAGCACCTACAAGAGCAACGCGTTTAGGGAGTTTCTCGAGGTCAAAGAAGCCATCAGAGGTTATGCCGAGATCACTACCAGGAAGATCCGGGATGTTTGGGTGGCCGCCTGTGGCGAGAAGGATCTTCTTGGCACGGATTGTTTCTTTGGTGCCGTTGTCAAGGTTTACCTCGACTTCGTTTTTCGAAAGGAGGTGGGCGCGACCGTGGAGATATTCTACTTTGTCATTTCCCAGGTTCTTTTCATAAATGCCGTTCAAACGTCTAATGTAGGCATCACGCTTGTGCTTAAACGTTGTAAAGTCGAATGGCGCTGTCTCTGTAACCTGGAATCCGTAAGAAGCAGCTTCGTGAAGTGTCTCAGCAATTGCTGCGGCATTCCAGGTGACTTTCTTGGGAACACATCTGTTCTCTATTAGTCCCTATCATCTGCCAACGCAAAGACACCCAATTCATACCCTACGTTTACACAGGTTCCCCCGAGCCGATTGCTCTCTACGGCTATTGTTCTTGCCCCATGTTGCCCGCTTGCTCTTCTTGCACAGGCTAGACCTCCACTGCCGCCACCAATGACAAGAAAGTCACATTCTTTGCTGATGGGAGCCATGGCTTTCTGAGAAGTAGAGAATTGGTGGGAGACGGCAGATAGCCTAGAAGCAGCCGTTGCTACTGAACGGTTACCAATAGCCCGAACGATGATCGAAGGAGACAGCTTGTCTATTATTCCAGCTGAAATGATTTATACAGAGAACGAGGAACAGTGACGAGAACTAAACGCGCGAAATCTAATGTGTATGTGTGATTAGTATCGAGCAGCAAAGCCCACTATGCTGTAACTAACTGTCCAAAGCAATTGGCCGTCTATAATACGAGTAGGAATGCACCGAAATCTGGAGACTGGAGCAGACGAATTGATACCCGCGACTTCCACTCTATGACGTCTAACATCTCGACACAAGCAAGGATCATCATCTTGGCTTAGCCCACATCTGGTGCCCATGATCTCGCTACAATTCCTCCATCCCATCCGTCAATGTCAATGCACTTGTCGATGTGGATCGCTACTCTAGTGTTTGCGACTCATTGCTCCAGATATCGCGTTCTTTAGGACTCCCCCCAAAACTCTTTGAATTTTGAAGTAACCGCTTATCGGCTAGCGTGTTATCTCTTCCAATTTGCCAAGACTCGAAGGTTTCGTTTATTTCGTAGTACTCCGTACGACAGAGCAAGTTGAGGATGGATTACAGGGGTCATGTTGATCTGCTATCATGTCCTGACAGGTGGTTTGGATCTTTCTCTCTCGAAATACTGTGGAACCAGCCAACATCAACCACATGTTGGAGCTGCTGCGGCCTGTTTGATGCCATACAGGGCAACACAGAATATCGGGATCATTTATCGCCACACAGCATGACTCGTAAAATCGTCACCATTCTCAGTCTGGAGCTGCTTTCTACGTATAGTATTGGTTTATTCCAGTCTCGGACTGCTTCCTCCGGGTTTGCAACATGGTCTCTTTAGCCCCATAAGAGCCCACGTCTTTTTTAGGTAGATTTCCAAACTACAAGATACATCTCGTCTCCAAGACTGCAACCGGAGACTCTTTGCAAAGCGCTCTGGGTCGCTCCTGTGCTCGGAACCGTTTCCTTCCTCAGTTTCTCAACAATGTCAGATCCATTTAAGGGATCCGATACCTTGCGTGCGGCATCTCGCTCTCTTTTCGTAGTCTGTATGCGACCTGCTCTTGTACCCCGTTACGCACCTACGCCCAGTGGTAGACATTGGCAGACTTTCAAGGTTATTGGTGTCCCTTTTGTATCTCTTACTTCAAACAACTCCAAGCTTTGACTGGGAGTATCACCACTTCCCGCGGCACTTCACTTGTGGCGACAGTTGAATTAGCTTCTGAGCTCCCGACAACGCGTTCTGAATCGGCGTACACTGGCGAGGCTATTGGGGACCCAGTAAATGTTCTCATGAGATACTTGAAGGCACGTGGTGTGCTTGATGTTGTGGTTTCGGACAACAAGGACTATGGGCATGGAATGGCGTAGCCGGCGGTTTTGGCGCTGAAGCAGGATGAGACAGTACTGTTCCAATGAGCTATTGTTCTCAGTTTGATAGATAGATTAACGCCTAGCATGCTGAGCGCCAATATCCGACTAGTCATAGATGAATCTTGAGGGCGCTAAAGACTGTCTGGCGCTGAACGAGGTTGGGGGAACGTGGCCACGCAACTGGAAGGAAGGCATAGGGGCATAAGAAATATTCGGTGCGGAGTGGTACTGGAGTGCTGAAGGACGGAATTCTGGTTAAGGGATGACAATTTTTCCAAGTTCCGGAAATTTCGGCTTTAACGAGCCGACGATACCTTATAATCAACGCTTCTCGAGAAGAGCGGTCGAATGTAATCAATGTCCCTGATTCCGATTCAATACCTCACAGTGAGGAAGCTCCCGTAATCTTGCAACAGATTTGGAATGCCCCATCTCAGCGGCTGTGCAATGGTCCGTGTCGTATATGGCGAGATCTTGGGCTATTACTTCAAAAGTAACAAGTACATTTCTGTCATGAAGTATATACACATCTTTCCGTGTTCTTCATCGACCTGAATACTGAATGCCACAAAAAAAGACTTTGATCCACCATGAGTACATAGTCTAACTCCGCACGCTGGAGCTCTTGAAAATTCAGAGCGTTTAGCAGGAGCGACGCCCTGACCTCTGAGATGGTGAGTTTAGGTGCCAGGTGGGAGCCAGGCAGAGCGGTGGGTGATTGCTCTTCTGAGGCGGGGACCGGAATAGAAAGCACCAGGGAGAGGTAGCTGCTCTTTCTCCACCATCGATCGCTGAGATGCATGCAATTTTTTGGCTGGAAGGGACAGGGGTACCCATGAATTTGTGGTGTTGCATCATCGATTTCAGAGCATGAAAACACCCGAATGTTCCATTCTGAAGAGGAAGCTCTTATTGGGGCTGGATGGACTCTCTTGAACGTGGCTTCCAGCCATTAAGGGTCGTCTCTTTCTTGGTCATCTCTGCCCTCAGGGTCGTTCTGTGGCCTCAAGATTTTGCCCAGTATGTGCTCCACGGTCTCCAACTCACTCACCTCGGGTTCCCACATAGTCCTCAACTCTTCCCATATCTCTAAGGTCCTCTGTCTTCCGCAACACTTCTGAAAGGCCCTGATAGCCCAAACTACCATCCATTTCATCACATGCACGTCTTGCAACTCCTGCCTCAATATTGACAGCAAAGAGTCCCAGACGCCTTCCAAACGTCCCTTAGTCCACGATGTATATCGCACCCCACCATGATAAGCAAACCCTTTGAATATCTTGAGAAAAATCCTACCATGCATCGGCACGCCTAACATCTGCATTTCATCGAGCAATTTAGCTATACGCCGCAGCTCCCCAGTTTCAGTAGCGTGGTGATCTATGAATATAGCGAACGTGTGCAGGTTTGGTCCAAGGTACTGCTCATTCCGTATTTGCTGAAGCCTTTCAGCATCTGCCTCATGAACCCTTGCCAGTTTGTCTAGTACACGGCCAAGTTCTCTGGTACCTTTCCAATCTATCGAGGGTACGACAGCGCCAGTTTTCTTTGATAGCATCAGCTTCATTCGCTCATAGACCTGCTCCGCTGCCGAAAGCTCGCCGGCTCGAATGAGTGATGCAATCACACAGTTCATAACGACCGTGTCGATAATTCCCCCGGATTCGACAAAGTCTCGATAGGCCATCCTTACACCCTGCCCGTCGCCCTTGAGCCCATGGTAGTAGATAAACCCCACTCTCGCGTATCGATTGAGTTTCAGTTTTCGAACCTCCATCTCCTTTAAGATCATTTCGGCGAGGACATACTTGCCAGCTCTGGCAGCGACATCGAATAGAATATTAAATGTCACTTTCCCGCTTTGCACGCCAGCTTCCTGCTCCATTTCCTTCCACGTATGCAGAGCCGTCTCAACTTCAGTTGCTTGAACACGCGCGAAACAACGCCCTGCGTATGCTATTGCACTGTTCCATTCCGACTCCTTCAGGGGCAGAGCTGCCGCTTTCATGTCATCCACAACCGAAAGGTAGCGAAGCATTGCCTCCTTGTTCTTCCTTTCGATGACGGAAAGTCGACGGAGAAGTAGGCGGCAGATCTCATATGGGAGATAGGAGACTCTGGGAGAGGGCAAAACACAGTAAGCTTCGTAGATGGCTTCATGGGGCCCATCCTCGTCATGTAAGACAACCATGAGGTTCTCAATGGCACTCCTCTCTTCATATGTGAGATTCTCCACCATCTGCAAAGACGATTGATCGTGGCTAGTCCCCGGATCCTTGGTCAGAGAGATCAGTTCAACTACAGGTGGTTGCTCCGGTGTCACACCTGAGGCCAGGGTACTAGAAGAGTGCCGGTAGAACTCGTAATAATCGAGCATTTGTATGCATTCTTCGCGGGAGACAAGAGCTTCACCGAGAGGAGGTTGGGTCAGTCGAGGTGAGCAATGAAGCCTCCGAGTTTGCCTCAGGGTGCTCTGGGTGTGCCGTCGCCTGGTCCTGTGGTATGTATAGGCAGGTTCTGTTAACGAACCCTTTCTTGATGGAAGACGAGCATGAGGCCGGTATGAGGCCGCCTGTACCAAAGCATCAACGAAGAAGCTCTCCATTTGATGCCGAGCAACTGGCATGGGCGTAGTAATAGGCTTAGGCTTGGACTTCTTGTAGTCTTGGTGGAGGGGCTTCTTGCAGGTCGCACCCACTAAAAAATAGACAAAGGGCTGTGCAAAAGCGTACAATGGGAAGAGAACATTCAAGATGTGAGGAGATCGCCCTCGTGTGACATTGTTGCTGCGCATGGGCAAGGTACCAGGAATGGACATGAAGCGAAGAACATGGCGTCAGGTAGGAGGCCAGTGAGCCATTGGCCCTAACACAAATTCTGACCTGTCAAGGTCGTTGGTGGACCAGCGGTGATATGTGAGGGACCTGACTGGATTTCGCCATGTTCTTTGATCATCAACTACCTTACTCTCTAAAACCGGGGAGGTGTGCGGAATCTTCCGCGGTCGCTTGATGACCGTGAAGAGAGGAATCTCGGAATCTTTGCAGAATACATCAATCACCCAAATTCAATAACAATACTCTCGGCGTTTGTTTTTAAATTCCCAAAACTCCGCGCGAGATTCTGCAACGTCTGCGACTAATTCTCGAGGCGGACTCTGGGATGGGGCGCTACGATTTCCGTCCCCTTCGAGTCCATCAAGCCGCCAGCCAGCTCCTGGCTACCGGGAGACTCGATAGAACTCCATCGTGGTACAGCGTTGTAGGCAGTATTCCTCCCGCCCAAACACTTGTCCGAACACAACCTCTCCGACATCAAGAGCGGATACGAAGGTCGAAAACAAAAAAAGCTAGTAAATTGTTCCAACCGCAGAGTATCGTATACGAGGAAGATGCTTTACGGAGAGAATTCTATAAAGACCATCCATGGGAGCTAGCGAGGCCGCGGGTAGTGCTCGAAAATGACGGAAGGGATGCAGAGACGGACGATTGGAGCCACATGTCGCAGTCGAACAGGCCTGTGAGCGGAGAAAGGTAATGTTGTCCACGACGGAGTCAAATCGTTTGCTGAACATCTCCAGCGTTATCCAGCGGCAAATGCGGCTCATGCATGATGAACCTAGTATCAGTCCAGCACAAGCCTACGATCAAGCAAGAAAGGAATTTTACGAGCTAAGGCTTCAGGAAGACGTGGAGCGGCGGGTAGCCAAGGAGGAGGCGGAAGCTACAGGAGCGTATTTCGGTAAATCCATGCTAGAGATTGGAATGGAACTGGAGGACAAGGTGTTTGAGGAGTGGAAAGAGTGGGCCGCCGGGGAGGTCCTTTTGATGGAGCAAAAACAGGCGGCGATGTATACGGGCCTTGACAACGAATCCATGGCAACGTCTCCAGATGATCTTGAGACAGCAACCGCGGTTGAGGAGGTTGTAGACTCGATCCCAGCTAAGGGGCAGGAATCTTTTGGCGGTGCGCCCTTTAGACCGTGACAAGCCCAGTCCAAGAATAGAATGAGGGTTAACCAACAGATCTCCCGTAGCCTGGACATCATATGCTCGACGATGCTTGGAAGAACGAGCTGTTCTGATCGCCATGGGGTGATACCACGATACACCTTGTTGAGCAGCTCTGATGCCTCTTTCTTTTTCGGTCTTCAGATTCACGGGGGTACTTGCGGCGTAGTGTCCACGACTTTGTAATCATGCCCTGACTACTTGATCCAAAATGTGCTCAGACCAATACGAGTACTCTACTCTAATCCCTTCTTTTCTTCTTTGCAGATACCTTTGACCGCACCCTCTGCCATGAATCCATGAACTGTCCAAGACTGAGCCCTTCCAGTAAGCGATATCGGAGCCGGATCATATATCCTCCACCACCGACAGTAGTCAGACCCACGATTGAGGGACGCTATCGGCTATCTTAGTGGCAGTTTGGAGATCACCAATCGACAGGCACAAACTGTCAAAGCGTCACAGCGGCAACATGCAGGAACACACAAGCCACAAGCCACAAGCCACAAGCCGACTGTGTCTTTCTACTCGTTAAATCCATCTTCTTTCTTTGTCGCATGCACACGGTCACCAACGACATTCTTTGAACACTCTATGAGTGCCCTCATCGTCAGATAGGGTTTCTCTGAGGGTGTTGAGCTGTTTCTATTTCGCGGTCGGTCGGTCGGTCGGTCTTGTCATCGGGACAGGACAATCGGTTACACCTCCACAACATGGAGCCTTTGAACCACCCCCAGGTATGGAAGGAACATAGGCCAGATAGAATACCCAGACCAGACGATGGATGGGATGAGACTAGAGAAACAATCGATGGCTTTCGCACTTTGCCACAATCATTCTACCCTGGGTAAGATCCGCCCACCTAAGTTCGGATTCAGCCCCCTGCTGACTGCAGATACAAGACGTTACCCTGCCGACTATGACTACCCCGTAAGGTACCAAGGTCCATCGCGAGAATCGTTCGAACATATGGAAGATGGCCTCTCGCGTCTGGAGACCATTGAGCTCTTTCGAGATGCCGTTGAAACGGCGCGTCAAGGAATCCAGCAATCTCTCGCTGGAAGCGAGAGAGTTGTTGAGGCCGTCAATCCTAAATTGACCGTCGATCTCAGCCACCAATACATAGAGAAGATCCCAGAAGCAGTTGTCGATATTCTGAAACCAGATGTCCAGATGTACGAGTCCGCTCCTTCCACCAACATCTCAAAATTCAAGACCTTCTTGAAGCATCTTGAACTCCAATATCATATAGGCTAACGACTTGAATTGCAGGTTGCAACTCTCTCATAACCAAATCTGGCATATCTCGTACAAGTTCGCGGACTGTATTCTCTTGAAATATCTCAACCTCCGCGGCAATCGATTCAAGGAGTTCCCAAAAGCGGTAAATAACCCATTTTGTAATTTACCTGTGCTCTCCCACTAACGGGCGACCAGGTATATGAACTTCCTCAATTGGAGATCCTTGACCTTAGCCGTAATAAACTCAGCAAGGTACCAGATGAGATTGGGAACATGAAAGCATTGCGTGTCCTCTCTCTCCTGAATAATTACATTGAAACCATCCCCTACTGCCTTGGAAATCTCGATACGCTGCGAATTTTGAAACTAGCCGGAAATCCACTTTCTTCTGATCTGATGCGTATTGTGAACGGCAGCGATGGTACCCACTCCCCTTCATTGGCAACTTTGACGGACAACGAGAAAGACGCGCTTCTGACAAAGAGAATAAAGAAGCACCTGAAAGTGGAAGCTGCTGCCAAAGAATCTGGTGATGGATCGAGCAGTGATGGACCGCTTGATACGCCCCGTCCTCTAAAGCGTAATCTGAGCCTCCGGTTTCCGGTGAAAGTTAGCACAAGTGGTTCTGAATCAGCTTCAGATATGAGATCACCTGGCTTCCAAAGACCGCCAATTCCTACGCGCTCTCATTATCGAGTGGCGTCAGGTCAGAATGATGTGCTGCAAAATGCTGCTCTGCGTCGTCCCGGTTTAACACCTTTATCTGCCGGCAATGAGAGAAACCGCAGTAATAGTGAGAGCATCCTTCAAGCCACACAGAATAACCGCAGCAAACGCATGGGTATTGTGACCAAGAAAAACAGTGATCTGAGGACTGTTGACGAAACAAACCGTAACAGCCATCATTTCCGCGGACAAAGTCATAGCTCGGTCTTGCGTGACAAACATAGCAATGGCGTACGAAATGGAGGTAGTAGTTCGTCAAGTCCGCGGGACTCCGAGCGTCAGCGTGGCGTGTTTGTGCGTCGACTGTCAAGCTTGCCAGAATACAAACGCGAATCGCATTCACCAGACAGTATCATCGAAGGTGCTAAGGGTGTTTTGTATTCGCTGCACCAGGTTCAACCACATATCTCGACGCTAATCAGTGTGATCAAAGATGGAACTTCCAAAAGGTCGAGTTTAGAGCGTGTCTATCATATTGCCATCACCCACCTCGACCATCTAGACCAGGAACTGCACATTATCGACACCAAAGCCAACATTAGCCATGAGGAAAAGATTCGTTCAACGAGCAACATTAGTTTCGCTGCTAGTGCTTGCATAAAAGCTTACCGACACATTGGTAATATCTTGCTACGCAACCTCTCTCAGCTGGTAGCAGACGGGGATCAGCGATACATCCGCACACTGATCCTTCTAGTCTACGGAAGTTTGATAGAAGCTCGCAACGCCTGTTGGAGTCTTCGGATTACTCCTCAAAGGTTCAATACGCAAAAGAGCCGCCATCTTCGCATTTCAACCATTGAAGAGGAACGCCCCAAACGCCGCGACCGCTCCATCACACCTACTCGTGAGCGACCAAATCCAGAGCGACGTTTCAGGAACGGCGGTCTTGTTCAACATCCGAGTAATCACAGCCAATTCAACTCAATTTCTTCGACCAACTCTACAGTCCCTTTGTACGTCAATGGCCGAAGTCGTTCCAACAGTCGCACGAACACTCTTCCTATCTCGGCCGCAAGTTCCGTAGCCAATACTCCTCGATCTGGCGAATCCTTCATGGGCCCTGGAACCCCCATGATCCGCTCCCGCAGCAACAGTGCCGTGGCGGTAGGGCACGGCATTCAGAACCTCCAGCAGCCCCAAGACGGATCTGACCATGAAACACAGTTCGAAAAGATCTTCGTTACACTCACCAAAGCCGTCGAACAAGGTACGTGTACTATTCCTGGAGTTTTGGATCAGTTCACACGTTGCTTGGAAGTCGCCCAGCGAACAGCCTACACGGCAAAGAACATCCATACTCTCTGGACCACCCTCATCCGCCGTAGTCACGTTTGCATTGAGATGTGCGAGATCCTTAAGATGCGCCTCTCTACCATCAAGCTCAACGAACCAGATGTCCGCAACGCCAAAGACTTCTGGAGGATCTGTGTCAAATTCACCAACTCGGTCGTCAAGCTCATGGACGGTATTGCCGATGCTAAACGCCTCGACATCGTTCCCAGTGACATTATCCAAATGATGCGTCCAGTCCTAAAGCTCGCCCGCTCAGCATTCCTCGACATCAACAAGTCTCCCTGGTCCAGCTTCGCCTCTGTTGGCGATAGCCCCGCTTCGACAAACGGCAATAATGGCTACCATCGTACCCGCGGCTCCTCGGGCGGCTCAAGCTCCTCGCCATTTAGTGTGCCTGCCACTCCGCTGTCCGCGGCGCTGGGCCCTGCTGCCCAGGCGACTGTTCCTTCGACGCCGGCGTCCGCTTCGTTGGAGAGATCGTTCCAGGGGGACATCTTCCAACGAGCGGACACGCTGGCCAGCTACCAAAACACGATGGTTTACCGCCGTGCGTGAAGGAGCTTCTCCAGCAAACGAGAAGCAGGATACGAAAGGATAGGATACGGAAACGACTAAGATTTGAAAATTACGAACGGATCAACCTTGTACCAACATATTTACATAGCATTTTTTACGCAGCATTTCCATTACGGCGGCTTCTTTTTTTCCGGGCGGCGCACGGCGGTTTCGGTGGGAAGATACCCCGTTGCAGCAAAGCGAGGCGCAATGGCGCGGTCTGTCTGGGCGTCCTGATGGATAAGTGGGCACCTGAATAGGTGCATGTATGCAGCATGTACTGTACATAGCTTGATAGCTTGATGAAGCTACGTTCACATAGGCTAGGTAGCTTCGCTCAATTAAAAAATTGGTATTTAATTTATATCCTAGGTGGTGTGTTGGATATATTGGTTTGCCGTGAGGTCTGTCTATATAAGGTATAGATCGATGCATTTACACTTTCCGCACTGCCTGTATATCTAGGAGAGCAGGTAGATTGGGGCCTAGTATTTATACAACTCCGGCAATGGGAGATGTGTGAGGGGGAACGGTGCGGAGGGATGCATTGGATCGGTAGTATGTATGTACATATGAGTTGGTTATATATATACATAGCATTTACAGTAAGGAAGGACCTTGGCTATCTACATATCTTGAAAAGATGTTCCAGAACTCCAGCGACATCGTTACCAAGAGGGATATCGATCGCTATGTATGTATATCAAAGGCGGGGGGCATACGTGCAAAGAAAAATTATGTCTGTTGGTTTTGGGAAGGTATGTGTGTTGTTATGGAGATCGATATCGTTAAAGGGGGGTCTTGTTGTATGGGGAATTGGATAAAGGGCAGTTTGATGTTTGTTAGAGCGTAGTGTGCAGTCACGATATAGCTTGCACGTGACAAGAATCGAGATAATGACATAAGACTACTATGTTCTGCCGTAATCTTCGTGGATGCGTAAAAGGAAAGTCTTTCGTGTCCCCGAATCCGCACTGCTAAAGAGTGAAAGGCTTTCATATTCCATAGCCGTGCCACTAGAGAGCGTATGGGTATCCAAATCAGCACCCCTCCTCCCCTCAATTTCAATGTGCTTTCCAACGCGTGCTGGTGTGCAGTGAGCGTGATATCCACCTCCCCTCCCAAAACACCAAATATGCCCCCCCCGACCCCAAAACTCACCATCACAAGCCTACTAAAATACACATAGAAAAATAACACTCGTCTCACATCCCGCTGCTCTCTAAAACCGCGACCCGCCCATCATAGCAGGATGATGTGCCAAATCCGGCCTCTCAATCTGCGGCGCCCCACTGAACTTGGAGAACTGGCTCGGCTCCTCGGTAATGGGCGAGGAGATGTTGCGGCCAGAGCCGGTGATGGGCGCAGAAATGTTGCGCTGCTGCTGGCGGATTTCGGCCCTGGGTCCCGTGTGGTAGCTGGGCAGCGTGTCTGAGCGGCCGAGGTGGAAGGAGCGGCGTTGGCTGGTGGCGGAGGAGGGGCTGTAAGCGACGGCGACTTTCTGGGGGGCGACGGCGCCGTGGGCGCGGACTTGGCGGGCGGTGATGCCCATGGATTTATTACGGAACATGAAGTTGGCGAAGATATTCATGGCGCCGAGGATGACGACGACGATGCCGCTGGAGATGACGATTTGCCAGGCGCTGGTGCCAAGAGATTTTTCCGAGGTGGCTTCTTTGTTTAGGTTGCCGAGGACGGAGACGCCCAGGATGATCATGAGGGTGCCGAGGGTGACGAAGCCGGAGGTGGGGGAGAGGAGGGGCCAGCAGCGGGCGAGGTAGGAGCGGAAGAGGGGGAGTTCAGTGATTATGAGGGCCACTGGGAGAAAGAAACTTGTTAGCTTGTCTTGAGCAGATGGTGTAGGAAGGGCGGAAGGGTCGTACGTACAGCTTAAAGAGGCGCTTATGACATGGCTGACGCCGTCGAAGAAGAAGAATTTGGACACGACAAAGGTCTTGACTAGCATCACGCAGCTGGCCGCGATGACGGCTGTCAGGCCGATGATGTTCATGACGCGGAGGGTGTTGAGGATTATGTAGCCTGGGCCAGCCAGGGAACGCTTGAAGAAAGGCATTGCTTTGAGAGGTGAGGTAGTATTCGAGGTTGTTGCAGCTCTTCGATGACTCGAGATGCGTTGATTAGAGGAATCAGCAGATGATTGGGTTTAATGTAAGTATGTATGAAAGATCGATCCAGTCGATTACCAAATTACGTGAAGATAGATATGTTAACGAAAGGAGGAACAATTGAAGAGAGTTAGAGGTCTTGTCTTCAAGACTCGACAAAGGACAATGGACAACAAGGGTCTGAAGGTGGTGAGAAAGAAGGAAAGCAGTGAATAAAGACTGAGTCGTGAATAGAGACAAGGGTCCGCGTTTCTACGACGGAGGTCTATTGTCTCTCCAACAAAAGCATACGGTCACTGCTTCACTTCTGGAGCTTCCCAACTGTGTTAGCTTCGAGCGCGAAGACCAGAACAGCGCCATGGGATTGGACAGCGACAGATTACTCCAGACGTATGCACTCATCTCCTTAGCAAGATCTCAACAGAGAGACCTAAATTCTGCATCAAGGAGAGCCAAGGTTACCTTGAAGACTATGAGTCTGACGAAAGGTAGTGGTTATCGTTGCGCGACGAATTTGGGAGCTGTGTTTCATATCCGTGTGTCGGCGCCTACACGTTGCTCTGAGACGTTGGACCTTCGCGCTGAGGTTGAATCATATCCACCAAACATTACTTGTCCAGAGCCTCTGATGAGTTTGAATCATAGTAGCCTGGATAATCGGAATGGAAGATGGAAGATGGGCACTTGCAACTTGCAAGAGAAACTTCAGGCGAGATTCCGCTTTAGGCTTGGCGGGGCCAGACCGCTGCCCTCAGCCCTATCCATGTGAAATAAATCTTTCAGCTTCGCTCTTCCCTCCAGAACCCCCAGGAGCCCCCCCCAAAACTCCGCACATCTTACACCACAAACCCCTTCACTCCGCCTCCTAGGCTTGCCAGTGAACCTTCTCTACCTCGCACCCTACTGTCGCCATGGCCCGCGGCAACCAGCGTGACAAAGCCCGGGAAAAGAACCAGAAAGATCAGGCTGGTCAGGTAAAATGCCCCTGTCTTCCATGCCTTCTAACCTCCCTGGGTTTCCGAGGAGACATGCTAACTTTCTGTTGCAGAAAAAGAAAAACACAGTATGGGAGCCTCCACCCTGCGCCCCGTTTGCCTACTGCTGACAAACCTAGCAATCCGGCACTGAGTTCGCACGTACAAAAGAGCAGCAAGCGGCGATAATGCGGGCGAAGCAGGAAGAAGGTGGGTCATATTCCTGAGGCGTGGGCATGGGAAGAAGGAATCTGGGGGTTTTGTGAGTAGAAGCTGACTTGTTTGGTGGAATAGCTGCAAAGAAAAAGACGGGGACCGAGGCTGCCAAGTGATGGGATAGGGATCTTGAGTGGACGGAAAGTGCATAGACATGTATCTAGGCTTGAGCTTGAAGTCAGTGGGTTTTAATCGAACGCCGAGAGGTGAATAGATAGATGAGCTTTAGAGGCCTTTAGAGGCGTTTGTTCCGAAGCTACTGCTACCTTTGAAAAATGGCCAAAAGTTGGAGGCCTCAGTAGAAAATATTCGCGGGTTTGAATATCTAAGTGCATACTTTAATACTGGTCTAGGATATGTTACAAATACAAGGACGTTAAGCAATACCGATATTATCCTCTTTTATCCCAAGTGCTCGGATTGCATTTATACAGGAGAAGGCTGCCACCCATCTGGTGAGCTCTCGTCAGACTTCACTGATTTGCCTTTTAATATGTTGTTTGCGGACTCTGGCTCCGACATGAGCATACGGGCCGTAGGGGCCAGATCCACCTCCCCATCGGCGGACATCTCTTGGGTTTGTAAAGATGCACTTACCCTGCGAGGTTGTTCGTAGAGTATTGGCGCCCATACTCTCCAGTGCAGGGTCGCGATATGTGCTATGCGCTTGGCAACACCCTGTAGACTGCCTTGTCCATCCGGCATGTCTCGGACAGTGCCGTAAGGATTTATGGCGGGTGGGTTAGCAGGAGTGGGATTGAAGTAATTTAGTATCTGGAGTGGTGTCTTATCCTTCACAGCAGCCATCTCTTGATCGACCAATCTTATCAACTTGTCGTGGAGAGCATTCTGTAGTTCCTGGAAAAATGTTGTCTTTTTATTCCATCGGTGTAGCAGTGCATTTGTCGTGTTTTCCAACAGTACTTCCTCTGGGAGATGCGTGTTTCCCGTCAGCTCATATGCTGCTCGAACAATCTCCAAAGCTATTTCCCTGAAAGCTTGTGGTTGATCAGAACTCAACCGAGGATATGCTGCGATGGCAGAAATGCGGCACAATAAACTGTTATACGCTTGTGGAGGAGGTAAACCGCTCCAACCTGATCTGTTAAGAGTATTGACGAAAACTTGACTACAAGCTGCCTGTTTCCGCGAGAGGTCAAATTCCATCTGCAGAGTCGCAATGCGGTCAACATCGAATCTGAAGGTAGGTGGAACGCTGCCGTAGCCGCCAACGATCATCTCAATAGTGCCTCTTGTAAACGCAGACAGAGACTCGAAGGGTTGAGGCGCTTGTATTCCAGTTTCTGGCTCGACAGCTTGAAACCAAGCGCGTACATTTGTTAAGTCTAATCCGTTCGATATCTCCCGTAAGAAGATCTTTTGCTCGAAGTGAATGGTATCGTCTACCATGAGCAAGCGTAGGTATCTTATTTGGTGATTTGCGACATCCTACGAAGATATTAGTTTCGTCGCACTGATTTCGGGAGAAAAAGCTTACCAATTTCATCAATTCCAGAACCCCGAATAGATCTTTGAGACCTTTGACTAGAAGTCGTGGGTTGTCATTCTCAAATCCTCTCCGTATTCTGGAAACCATGCCTGTGACCAAAGGATCTCGTTGGGGCGAACAACAGCATAGCAAGAGAGCGCCAAGCCACTCAATCAGGGTAGGGATATCGCACACCCCTTTCTCCAGTTGTTGCAACAGCAAATCGATATCAAGTCTCTCATCCACTATGGGCCACTCAGAACCCGGAACGAGAGTCTTCAAAATTTCCTGAACCGCTTTGAACATCCGAGGCAGCCGAAGTGGTACACCGAGGAGTGAGGACGATCTATGCAGCCAAGGCGAGGTAGCGGGCAAACCTGAAATTAAGGAATCAGATAACTGGCTTTGCTGCCGTCTAATGTAGACTGCGAACTCGATGACCAAAGCCTCCCAGTATGCATCTGCTTCTAGCTTTTTCCTCTTCCCTCGGTCTCCGCACATATAGGGTCTGAACGAAACTTCTCGTTCGAAATTGAGGTCGTGCCGTAACCTGGCATCGTTGATGATTCTGGCTAATTCTAGCTCACTAAGGGACGCTTTAGTAATGGGGGGGTCAAGACTAGCGGACCAGAGATATTCGAGGCTGCCGGTTCTTAGGTGTAATCCGCGCATCAATTCTATCGTCAAGAACCGTTGTAGACTCTCGGGTGTCATACTTCTTTCTTCTTGAACATTGCCCAGCGTCGGTGGTTCGATAACAGTCTGTGAGCGAGTTTGTACAGCTTTATGCTGTGCGGGAAGTCGTTGTTGGGAAGGACGATTCGAGAATGGCCTATTTTCTAGAACGATTGTTGGGTTGCATATCTCAGGAGCTGGGTGGATGTCACTGTTATGAGCGCTGTGACGTTTCAAACGTGCAGAGTGATCTGCCATTGTTGATTCGTGTAAGAGTGAAGGATTTGCTGTCGCAGGTTTTGGAAGTGTCATTGCGATTTTGGTCGCCACACTCCCGGAACAGAAAGTGCGATCTCTCAATAAGAGAATGCTTTGCGACTTCGGCTCGATTGAAGTAGTCCTGTTAGACTATTTTATTTGGATGTAGCACATAGAAACGTGGCAATCCGATTGCCCGCAAACAGCTTGGAAGCCTTTATTGTCGCTGATCGCAGACTTTCAAAGGTTCACTGAAAAAGAATTCACACGATGAAAGACACTTAAGTCTGTCTTCCTGTGAAAGAATATGTTCACTGCTGTACATGTGCAACACAATTTTGCGTTGCGAGAAGGCTTTGAATGATCTTGATGAAGCGCAAGAGTCAATGCACCGGCCCCCAAGCAGATTACAAACAGATAGCAAACAATACTTCAACGTCGCAAGAGCTTTCACAAGAGAAATACCAGGAGAGTCGTAGACATCATGATCTACATGTGCTAGTAGGTTCTTTCGAGGTACGTATACCAATCACAGGAATGAGGCTGAGGGCGGCCCGCCCATGTACTCCAGAGGCACTGGAATTGTACGTCGTTAGTAGGTAAGGTAGGGTATCGGATTAAGTTAAGGGCTTGTTCGCCCTGCTGGCTCCAAGCAGGGGCACTAAATGAAAACCTGGCGTTGACCGATTTTTGGATCTCCGCTATTCCGCTGACCGGTCTAAGAAACGAGGCGGCCTTTCACGTTCCACCACCGCCTCCACCCCCCTGTCTACGATTTATCCGAGACAAGCCGGAACCCAGTGCTTCCGCATGTAGGTACTCTCGAACGTTCAAACATAACCGTGGATAGACGACAGGAAGATGATCTGGAGGAGACAGGAAGGTAATGATCATCGCGCCCATTCGGTCTGTGTGTTCGCATGAAGACGAGTCGTGCCAGCCTTGTGTTGTCCGAGAGCTGAGTGAGACAAAGCGCTCCATCTCGCAGTTGACAAATCAAAGCCACGGAGCCTGTTTCGGATGCTTTCGCCTTGTGGAAGAGAGGGCAATCTCCGGAATAGATACAATCGGAATTAAAGTAGACAATTCCGCCGGGTTTACTCATCCTGTTCATGGGGGTGAGCAACGATATCAAATCAGTGTGACCCGAAAAGCCGGGTGGATGCACGGCAGCCAGTGATGCGGGAGTCTTGTCAATGGGATCGATTTTAACATAGATGACGGTAGGGTGGAACAAGTCTTCGCTTTGACACAGTGTGCGAGCATGACTTAAACCCTGAAGGAGGCAAATGGACTTCGTATCGGTGCACAGTTACACCACGTCGTGTAAGCTGAAGCGTACTCGTAAGCCGGCTACACCGGAGTACGGTCATTGCTCTTGTGTTTCCCCGTCATCGTCGAGTTTGTGCCTGTGATCGAGAACAGTCACCCTGATGAACAGGTCCGAGGACTACCTACCTTCCCCTTGATGATGACAAGCTCGAGATATGGGGGCACCGTGGTTGTAGGTGGGTAACCAGTAAGGCAGACTGTTCTCTATGCATGCACAGTGTCCGACTTGCGTCCTGCGCTGATCGTTCTCACTTCGGACTTTCAGAGCTGGGAAGGTATGCAGTGTGGAGGCGTGAAGACCTGTAGTATAAAGGAAGAGCCAATGTATCTCAAGCGCCTATAAGAAGTCTCCCCTGAAAAGTGAGGCATCCACAGCCTCAAAGGGGCATCTTCATACCCCGCACCAATCAAAGCCCTAGTGGCGTTCTGCTTGCAGGCATACCACCGATCTAAGCGACCACGTGACGACCAAGACGTCACTGCCCAGGAAGCCTATCTCAACCTCAACACTTGACAGACGGACAAGGCTGTTGTGGAAAAGCATTACTACTTACCTTCTGATCTTATGATGTCTATTGCCAACCCTCTGATGGGCCTGAATCATCCGTGGAGCAACTCACTGGGTTGGCGCCCTGGTCACAATGACTGACAGAGGAAGCATCTTATGATAGGCTTCGAGGTGGAAGTGAAGTGGTTCAGGCTGCTGTGGTCACAAGGAACTTCACAAAGAAGACTTCCCATCCGGGAACTTCCATGGAAAGAAATCCAGCAGGTACACGTCATATTCGACGGGTGTAGGCTTACAGAATCCCCAAGATGCCACGCTTCGACACCATGTCTATCAAAGTTGCAGCACTTTTGAGCTTTTTGTTGAGAGGAACGGTCCAATGTTGAATATGCGAGAACGGATCTATAACGTTTCAACTGTACTATTCTTTGTCTCAGTATTTGCTTTCCTGATTTTCTCTCTATGAACTATGACGAAGTAAACGGTCTAGCAGATGAGTATCACAGCATGAGCATCGCACAACACCTAGCCCATATTCAGCTCTCATAATTGTCAGTGTTTGTAGCAAGGGATTTCGCATTCATGTTACATCAGAGCTAGCGATCGGAAAGTCGACTAGAAAAACCGAAGCGCTGGGCTCAGTCACTTGTTAAACTAGCGTTGTCCATATTGTTTGGCTTACCGTGTTGTTTTCTCGTCAACACGCCCTGACGGTGAATATGCGTGGAACCCCGTTACGCTCGTTCTTATTGACATCTTCATTACAACCGATCACAATAGCAATACATTGTATGCTCTTCCCTAGATAAAAATATATATAGTCCACCAGTGCAACCGAATGCAAAAAGCAACACACTTCATCTTCTCCGTCATCCCAACCTCACCAAGTAGTAGCGCATCACAATGGCTACGATCATTCGCGTGTCGTTGTTTGTGCGCTTCCTCCTCGTCATCTTCAGCAGTCATGCTGGCTGTACGCAGAATTTTGTCACTTCTCTTGGGCGCAATGCCAGCGAGTACGCTGTCGGGGCTCTCCCTAACGCCGCTTTCTTACATAAGAGTTGGGCTGGCCCAATATTAGTTCCAAATACCACCAATGATGAACTTTTCTTCTGGCTTTTCCAGGCAGAGACCGAGACTGAAAACCTCATAAGTGCGAGAGTCCACCGTCGTTGCGACCGACCTGCTGACAAAACCCTAGTCTGGTTGAATGGCGGACCTGGATGCTCGTCCCTTGATGGACTGACAAAAGAGAACGGTCCACTTCATTTTGCCGGGAACCAGTCCATACCGTCAGCAAACCCTTATTCCTGGAACAAATTAGCAAACGTGCTCTACGTCGATCAGCCTATTGGAACAGGATTCGCAAGTGGCAATGATCCGGCCACGACCAATGCCATAGCCACGCAAGACTTCATTGGTTGGCTAAAGGCATTCTATGACGTTTTCCCTGGTTTGTTGTCTCAGAATACCCATCTCATGGGCGAATCTTATGCGGGCATCTATGTAAGTCTACGGGCTCTCTTCGAGCGATGGAACTGAAGTATATGGCCGTGAAGATTACACAAGAATAGATTGGCGGATCTATCAAAAACCCCCAGCTAACAAGGTCCAGATACCCTACTTCGCCCAAGCTATTCTCGCCAATAGGAAATCTCTGCCTATCAACCTAAAATCCATCAGTATTGGTGATGGCACATGGGGAAACGCCGCAGCAATGTCCGATCTTGTCGTCACGAAATTTCTCGACCAACACCGCCACTTCCTCGGCATTCCCCAAGATATCCTGACCGCATTCGAGGACGCCGACAAGGCATGTGGATTTCGACCAGTCCTTGCAAACCTCACCTATCCACCGAAAGGGAAAGCAATTATTCCAGGCGACCCAGAGGGTGGAAATTTCCGCCTAAAGAAGCGACAGAGCGGAGGAAGCAATTGTTCTGTGGCCAATCCGAACACGCCGGCTTTGGTCAATGCGTCTGTCATGACATGCTATGAAGGCTGTTCCACCGGGTCCACAGCGATGGATTATCTCAGCCACAAAATTCCCTGGTAAGTTTTCATATCACCCACTCTCTTTTCCCCTTCTCACTACTCCATACTGCACCATCTAACCCCCACAAGCTTCAACCCCTACAACATCCACTATACCTGCGCCACCGCCCCCGACACCACCACCTTCGTCAACTACGTAAGTACCCCCAATACCCCCAATACCCCCATCTCGTCCCCCCTAAACCCCTCCTAGCTCAACCTCCCCGCCACCAAACACGCAATCCACGCCCCCCCGAAACCCTTCCGCCTCTGTAACAACACCGTCCTGTCCACCCTACTACAAGAATTCGTCACACCACCCGCCTACAGCATCATGCCCACGATTCTCGAGCAGGGACTCCCGGTGCATATTTATAGCGGGGATTGGGATTTCTTGCTTAATCATTGGGGTAGCGAGGTGGCGGTGCAGAACATGACTTGGTGGGTCCTTGCGGGGTTTCCATCTTTTGGGATGTGGGAAATTGATAAAGTCGATAGGGGCGGGAAACAAGGCTTCCAGCAGAAACCGGACAAGCCATTCATCGTCAACGGCACGAAGGCTGGGATTTGGGGCTGCGAGGTTCGTCTTCCCTTCTGCTTCCCCTTCAAACCCCCTCCTTATGTTTTCAACTCTTCCACACCTCACCCCCCTCCTCTACCTACCCCCCTTACTCAAAACACAGAATTTCTCTTTGCCTTTCGCTTGTTCCCGCACGCCATCCATCACTCCTCCCCGCTCCTCTTCTCCCCACTTCTCCCCTTTCCCCCGTCCCCATACAACACACAAACTCCACTAACCTCCCAACTCCCACCCGTTCTAGCGCGGTCTCTCTTACCACCACTTCTTCCGCGCCGGGCATGCCGTCCCGTACGATGCGCCCGCGGCGGCATTTGCATTTGTGCGCGATTGGGTATTAGGGCCCGGGGACGCGGGGATGGTGGGGGTTTAAGAAGGGAGCTGGGGTAACTGGTGACTGCAAGCAAGATAAGGTTGTAGCTTGGTGGACGCATCTGGCATATACTTCAGGGGGAACTGCGGAAGCGATTTAAATCTGCGACTACAAACAGATTGCTATAGTTTCGTAGCTTGGAAGCTGGGTATCTTAAAGGAGCGCTGAAAATTGCAAAAAGGCGAACAGACTCCGAGCATCGTCCTTCTGCTCCGTTGCGACGCTCATGAAACAGAAGCGATCAAGCAAACGCCCCTACAGTTACAAAAGGGCAAGTAACCTCAGTAATATTCCCCAAACTGCCTCCTCACCCAATACGGATGATATGTTGAGTAATCCCTCTCCCCACTCAGCCCCAATTCCCCACCCACATTCACATACCCCTCCTCATTCACCTTCCCCTTTCCTTTGACCATCCGCACACTCTCCTCATCCCCCTTCTGCCACGGCGTGCGGCAATACACGCACGTGACCTCGACCCCGCGAGCGCGAGTCCGCGCCCACTGCTCGAAACAGTCTTTGTGGATGTTGTTGCCACAGGCTGCGCGGCACCAGACGATTTCTTCGGCAGTGGGGGCGAATTCGGTGAAGCAGATCGGACAGTCGCCGGAGATGGGTTTGCGGTTTGAGGGGTTGAAAGGGGAGGAGAAGGAGGAAGGGGGAGTAGGTGCGTGGGAGAAGATTTCGCGGAGTTCCTGTGGTATGATTAGGCCAGGAGAGTGTGGGGGTTGGGGTTGAGGGTTGAGGGGTGAGGGGTGAGGGATAGGGATAAGGGGGGCTTACTGAGGAGATGAAGGCGAGTTGGTATTGGAGGTGCTCCGGGGCTTTGAGGACGTTGTGTAAGACCTTGCGCAAGGTAGTCAGTGCCATCGCGGTATGATCGAGAATATAGCGGTAGAGTTTACATAAACGATGTGCTTGCACTGGTTCCCCTTCTGGTTGTCTGGGCAGGTGCAGCTGGGCAGATGACTGATGTACACGTGGTAGATGTTGCCTGTGGTACCGGCCATTTCGATGGTTTCCTCGGGCACATCGTCGGTGCCACCATGGATGCGGTCGATCACGAACATTCTGCATAGGGAATATCGTAAGCTTCCGGGGACATGAGGGTTAGAGGGTAGGGCAACATACCTCTGTGACGTTGCTCGATGTAATTTCTCGAGGTAGGACTGTGGAGCGCGTTTCCGGAATACCCTCAACCTTTTCTCTTCGTTCTTGTCCTTGCCAGGTGATGGATTGGTCTTCTTCTTCAATGAAGAAGAATTTTCCAGACTTGCTTCAGAGGTCGGGTCTACTACTGGTAGCTTCTTTTTCTGCACCAAGGTTCTCTTGCGTTTCTTCAGGACTGGTGTCAGAAGATATGACTCGTCTGTTGAAAGAATCGATGGTTCTTCAAGCATGGCCTTGGGATCGTTGTTTAGCATGGCCGTGGTTGCAGTTTTGGACCTGGTTTGATGCGTTGAAGACATGACTGCGGCTCCAGTGGCGTGTAAAAGCTTACGATGTCTCTATCCACGGACCTGGTGCATGGCTTAGTGGGTATCGATCAGCTCGATGGTGCCGGTTCTCTGATATTGAATAAATGTTCTCGACTGTAGGTACCGTGAGGATGTTAGGCAGATTGCCGAGTCCATGCGATGTCTGCAGCAGCCCTACCAGGAGGAGTGACGTCAAAGCGCATCATTGAACGGAGCCATTCCGCAGTTTCGAGTCCTCTTGTACTCGTATCCTTTCCTTCATCCCTTGAACTACTTGGATGGTTCTTGGGCTATAGAAAACCCAGGCCTGGAGATGTGCAACCGAAATGCAGCTGGCATTTGACGTATAGACTTAAGTAGTCTATCTAACTTGCGGCTGTTGATCCTTGGGCATAGTTCTCGTTATGGAACCGCTTCGTGAACCTCATTCAGTTTCCATGAAAGGTTGGACAACTGATCAAATACTCCATTTTCACGATGGCTGATGGATGATCAGTCTTACGGTTGGTGGTAAAAAAGCCGTTGCCACAATGCCACATACTGATTAGGATAGTTTGTCTCGACCAGCACTGTCACAACGATTTCCGCTTCCTGCTCAGCAAGCCGATTCGTCTCTGAAAATCGATCATAAAGCTGCTCTAGATGCAGATTTCGAAAAAGTTGATGATCAATTCATATTTAGCCCTATTGTATGCTACCTTTAGTCATATGACTTGACTTTGGATGCTCATGACACTCTACAGTTGACATTACCACCCTCATTTGGCTCCGCCTATGTTGGGGAAACGTTTTCATGCACACTCTGTGCTAATAACGAGCTTCCAGCTGGCGCTGGACGCGTGGTAACCTCCATCAAAATAGGAGCAGAGATGCAAACGCCATCTCTAACTGTCCCTCTTAATCTTGAGCCCAGCGATGATGGGCTAGAGAAATCGCAGGTTGAGCCAGGAGAATCGTTACAGAAGACTGTACGCTTTGATCTCCGTGAAGAGGGCAGTCATGTCCTCGCCGTAAGTCTAAGCTACTCCGAGACTACGATATCAAAGGAGAACTCTGCATCCAGTGGCCGGGTACGGAGCTTCAGAAAGCTATATCAGTTCAGTTCCCAGCCATGTCTCAGTGTGCGCACAAAAGTGTCAGATATCCCGTCTGCTCCAGCCAGCAACGAAAAGCAACAGTACTCAACAGTTACGCGCTTTGCTCTGGAAGCTCAGCTGGAAAATCTGGCCGATGGGCCAGTTACCCTTGAAAAAGTTACTTTCAATCCAAAACCCCTATTCACATCCAAATCACTCAATTGGGACGTCATCGAACCAGATGGAGAGCATGTTGACTTTCCTGTTGTTATGCCTCGGGAAGTCATGCAGGTTGCTTTTCTGATCGAACAGCAACACGATCCCCCGGAGCTCCCACCAAGGGAAGCTGACAGGAGCGGCCGCACTATACTTGGGCAATTAGGAATTCGATGGCGGACGGCCATGGGCGACTCTGGGTACCTGAGTACCGGGTGGTTGATGGAGAAGAGACGTTAAGCTTGTGGAATGTTTTCTGGCAAAATTCGACACACTCGACAACGCGACGACGATGCATGGTGCAAACCAGGGCATCGGACTGTTGCTCCAATCTCGGGAAATTCGACATCATCGTCAACCCACCCACAAGCGACCGTAGGCGCACCAAGAATACCGTACCGAAACGGGTGGACACATACTCAAAGAGCCCGCTTGTAGCGATTCGCCAATGATGCCTTGTGCGATGAAAATAGCCAGATGCTCGAGATCGTCAAACGTCTTAACGCCACCATCCGCCAGGCACACCCCTTTTTGTTACCCCTGAAGAAAAGCTTATCCTCCTATGAGCGTCGTACGGGGACGGGTAGGAGAGTTTGGTATTCTTGGAGACGTGCAGATATTGATGTTTCTAAGCGGACAACTGAGCAATTTGCTGCTGCACGCTGTACATAATCGAGTTGTATTGTAGATAACGTCAAAATCAATGGGAGGACGTCAATTCGCGAAAGAGCAGGGGCTAATCCGTACATCCACCAGATCTACTCCCAGCAGATTGACTACTGCCTGATCCTTGTCCCACATTCACCCCGCTAAGACGACTGGTACTGTTGGTAGTTGATCATGTAAAGGTAAAGCTCAGATTCCCCATCAATGGACAAGATCCAGAAGCCAACAACGTGCCCGCGAATCAATTGGTGATTCCAAGAGCCGTGTGAAACTCGCTCACCCACCCAATCACCGCCCCACTGGCAATCTTTGTGCGGGGCCGAGGACTGTGGGGGTGGACAGCCCCTCCTCGCGCTTTACCTGGCCATCAGCCATCCACCACCGAGAGGAGAGACCGAAAGAGAGAGAGAGAGAGAGAGAGAGAGAGAGAGAGAGGCCATACAAGAAAGATCTACTAGTACAGTGCACTCATAGACAACGCACACTACCTACCCCGACGACTTTCCACCTCCCTACGCTTTACCGACCTCCTAACGGGGGACTGCGATTGATGATCGACCCTTAGCTGCGCATTTCCGCTTTTGCTGGGGAATTTCTCGCCAAAGCAAAGGCCGTTCCATACCTTAGATACCATTTGTCTCTGCTTTTGTCTGGAATTTGCATCTGTGCTCATCCGCATATGCGAGTTCTGCATGTGAGCCTCACATAACTGCCGCCTCTACCTGCACACTATAGGAGATTTCGATGTTGCTCGTGTCTTGCAATACATGACATCTGTGACATGAAGGCCTTGCTCAACCGCGCTCACACTATACTTGAGCCCCCACGTTCCTTACCCAACAGCTTAACGCACATTCAATGGCCCCTCTCTCATCCAACGATACTTCCTCTGCACCATTGGCAGATTGGTTCTTCATCACCGGTTTGCGCCACCGGTATGCTCTGGGGGCTTACATGCTAACCTCCTCGTAGGCGTCGATAGCGAACAACTAAGGTGGGGGAGAGATGAGCAATCTACCGTTGATGGTGGTGCCCAACCAGCCGAGCCAACAATTGAGGAAGACAAGTTAGCAGAGGCAGAGGATGGGTACTCGACACTGTCACCAGCAACACCTCGTAACACGAAGCGAAACTCCTATCAGCGCCTCTCCCGTCTGTCGGATGAAGCACGATTCTCAATTGCCTCTATATCCTCTACGCCAGAAAACAAGGGTACGGATAGTAACCGAAGCAGCGTGACGATCAAGGGCATACAGATCAATGGCAAGGGCACGCTGAACGATGTCGACTTTGAGAAAGCTCTGCGAAAGTTTGCCTCTGAAAGGGACTCTTTCCTATCAGACTTGACCTTAAGCGCTGGAGCTGTGGTGCCCAACCGACCCAAACCTCGGCCAAAGACCCAGAAGATCGCCAAGGAAGATGCTGCAGGGCTCAAATCAGGAGTGGGAAGCATTCGACGGCGGATATCGTTTAGGGACATGAAGAGACAGTCGTCTGTTGCTAGGCAGCGTGAGTGGCTTGGGTTTTGTCTTATCAGCCTTGGTTTATTGTTCCCCAACTGCAGCTGGATGAGAGAGGTTTACTAACAATATCAATGCTTGTAGCATCGGTGCGTACCTCGAAACGACTGAGCAATTACAACTCCGTCATCCCTAACCCTCAGCCACTGAATGCCGAAGCAAATACCCATCCTCTGAAACGGAAATTCGAGCCTGTCCTCTTGGATCGGTATCCACCCAAAAGCATGGTCGAGGAAACAAGGCGAAGAGGTGCATTCCCTGACTACGTCCCTATGTTTGCATTCCCGAACGACGTCAATATTGTTTCAGCAGACGAGAGGCCAAGGTCTACATGGCATGGATTTGCTATGACAGGTGGCGATAACGCGCGGCTCTATGGAATCTGCATTATTGTGTGGATTCCTCTAAATCAGCGAGCCTCTGAGGAGCTTGAACTAAAATGCGAAGAGTGGAGGCGGGACAATATGACGGATGAAGAGCGAGAGCTAGCCAGTAGCCTAGGAGAGCGGCTGGCCGTCGAGCGGGTGAAGCTTTCCCGACTGCTCGCGAAGCTTCCTTCTGTTTCTTCGGGTTCCGAAGAAAGGGAGAACCTTGAGGATGATATCAGTGCGGTCGAGGAGAAAATTGGTCTTATGGCTGATCTTTTACGTCCTGTAAGGCACGGTGCCGCGGCGAAGATTGACGGTCTGACAAATGGAGAGACTGGCCTCTGGGTCCCAAGATCATATGGCATTCTTGGCCGCGATCCGTCTCTCACAAGCTTCTGGAAGGAATGGTTGAAGGCCATTGTAGTTCCTATGGCTGATGGTGGTATCGTCCGCGTACCACCAAGCTCACCGAGAGTTGGAATGTGGCAACCGCTCGAAAGATATGTCGTGAATCTGTGCGCTGAGGCTTTGAGTCCAATATCGTCAAAAACTCAAGTGGAAATAGCTGTCCGAGAGTTACGGCTGTTTGCAAGGAAGGAAGCTGTCAATGAGCTTCCAGGGTCACGTAATGTATAGATATCCGAAGCTTAGTATGATGGCCTTTGCTAACGATGACGTAGACCGATCTTTATGCATTGTTTCGAACATTATCGATCCCTAATATTGTAGTCTTAATAGAAGTAAGGTCCGTTCGTACTCACTGCATGCTCCGCTGACAGTAATACAGTTCGCTTTGGCCGAATCTCGTATCATCCTCCTATCTTCTCACACCTCGATGCTTCATATTGCAAGCAAAGCTCTGGTTGAGCTCTTATACCCCTTGACCTGGTCCGGTATCTTTATCCCGATACTCCCAGCAAGGCTCATCCAAGCCATTGAAGCACCTTGCCCATATATTGTTGGCATCGAGCGTCGATACGAGAAGGTTGAGCTCCCAGAGGACGATTTTGTACTTGTTGATTTAGACCAAGATGAGATAGAATCTACAACTCGACCTACGCCGCTGCCGAAACAGCAACGGCGAAAATTAATTTCATTGCTACAAATGGCTGCACCACATCACAACCGATATGGTGTCCCTCTAGGTCCTCCCGACTATGCCGTAGAATTATTTCCGTTCGATGCATTCTCATCCGAAAACCCTTCAGTCTTTACTGGAAATCCTCTTACGACTTCCTTGGCCAAATACGTCAGCTTGAATTCCACCTCTTTTGGAGAAACTGGGGCATCTTTACCTCCAAGGCCTCCGTTGTTCAATGCTTTTATGCCGCCGAAGAATGAAAACCAACGACTTAATGATCGACCATCTACGAGCTCCACCGCAAAGGGGAGCTCGCCTCCGTCTCCCAAACTCTCTCCGACATCCAGCTCCTTCCCGCCATTGCCGATGACGGCGATCTCGCGCAACGATTCTGGTTATGCCATCCAAGCAACTTTACGAGAGAAGCGTTCTGGACACTTCGACAGCTCATCAAAGCGGAGCTCGACTTACGGCTTCGATCGAATTCCTACACTTAGACGTCCCAGTATACCTTTCAGCGGTCATTCTTCGAACCACTCCTCGAGCTTATCTATGACAACGATGTCCACCGACAGCCACACCATGTCGAACTATGCACCTTCTACTTATGCGCAATCCACACTAGCAGCTTCCACAATAATGCCAAACATGCTCTTGCAGCCAGTACGGAACACCGATACAGTTAGTTGGGTAGAAGGTCATTGCCTCCAATGGAGGCTCCATGACGATCGATCAGTATGCTCAGTGTGTGAAGACAAGGCCGACGATGGCATCTACCAGTGTGGAGGATGCGGGATTAACGCTCACGGGAGATGTGCAATGCAAATATGTCTCGTCTGCCCAGCGGCTTTCCATCCGGAGCAAGTCCGTGCCGCTTTCGCTCGTTGTTTTGCCAGTCTGTTCTACACCTACCGCAAATACCTTGTGGCTCCCAATAGCGATCAAAGGAAATCGGGGATGCTCTATCGCTTCAACATGGATGGGTTTCTACGAAGTCTGCCTCACGAGAATGCTGACTACATGAATGTATTACAACAAACTCAAGGTAAGAGCTTCCATCACGACCCTGCCTGCGGCTATTGACAATTTCCAGGCTTCAACGAATTCATCCATGAGCGCGAATCAAAGCCCCCGACTGACCCTTCGATCATGCTCTTTGATCAAATGATTCTCTCGAAGAGGAACCGAGGCCGAACATCTCTGTTTAGCAAATCGAAAACCGACTTCCTCTCAAATACATCAGACCACCTTTGGCGATCAGCGGCCGCTACACCGCCACAGGGCAGGTTTCCAGGGGACTATAGGTCGATTATCACTAGAAGTACGTTCCCTTCAAATCATATTTGAACGACTCATGGTGGCTAACATACTGCAGCCCCTGCGAAGCTTGACCCAACCCTGATGAAAGAGCCTCGAGTTATCCAGGGCGTACCTCGAGTCAATACCTCCAAGGCAAGGAGGAAACCAATCCCAAGCATGCTGGGGCCTAATGGGAGGTTGAACGGGCTGAACGGGCTAGCCCAATCGCCACCTGACTAGGGAATAACACCGACCACTTTGCGCGTGGTAGTACACGATACGGAAAAGGAGCAACTCCGGGATCGAGAGCAGGACTCCATATTTCATTTTAAAGCCCGTTTTGATGTCGTGGTTTGGACACTAATGACCCTGGAATTGGATTTGATCAGGGCCAGTATGATAGTGGCAGGAGGAAACATGCATGGCAGTAGGAAGCATAGGTATTGAGCATGGAGAGAATGTATTTTACGAAGCATGATGAGATTTGGAAGCACGACGGAGCGACAGCGAATACAAAATCATATAAAGTCGGCGTAAGTGGCCGTTGAAAGACAATTGGACTTTGCATTTTCGACCATAGCCAGAAGCATCCAATTAGGCTGACATCTAAACAAATAACCCTAAATTCAATTTAGGTCCGACGGGTCATCCTATAACCTTCAAAAACCACTCCACACTCTCCCCCCTCCACTTGTACTTCCTCACAAACGCCCGCGTATCCTGGACAACCCTCCCCCTCTCCTTCTCTCCCACCCCGTCCACTCTCCCAAGCAGAAACGCCAGAAACGCCCACCCAGACACATCCCTCGGATGCGCCAAACACCACTTCTTCACCACCTCCACACTCCCCCTCGCCATCTCCGTTTTTGAACCATCCTCCCGCTCGGAAAGAGTAGCAAAGAGCTGCCGCGCGTAGTTCCAGGCGTAGTAGTTTCGCGGATGACGCTCGCCGGCTCTCATGATAATGGATAGTTCCTCACGCCAGAATCCTACCAGCGGGATTTGGGGCTGAGACTGGGCGTTGGACGAGTGAAAGGGGGAAGTGTTGGAGGTGGGGAAGGTCTTTAGGACCCACAAACGATGGGACCATAGGGTGCTGCTCTTCGCATGTCGGATTAACGGGCTCGTGACTAGGCTTGCTGTGAAACACAACTCGCGTCGTACAGCATCCCGTATCTCGTCTTCTCCAATATCATCATCATCATCATCATCATCATCGGATCCTCTCAGCAACAGCCCCCGCAAATACCTCTTCCGGAAATTCGCCGCCGTAGCATGATTCGGTTCCCAAAACAAAATCACCAGCGCCGCCTTCAGCGCCGCATCGTGACTATCTTCTGAAGGCGCAGCTAGATGTGCGATGAAGATGTGTCGCGCGGTCACGAAGAGGGAGATTAGCAGCGGTTTTGGGAGCGCGAGTGCGTTGGGCGCGAGGTGGATGTGGGGTGGGTAGGAGGAGGGGAGGATGTCGAGGTCGAGGATTGTCGGAATTAGTGGGGAGAGGGCGGTGGTGAGGTGGGTGTAATGTTCCGAAGGGTGTTGGGAAGATGGTGGCATGGTAGGGGAGGGGGGAGGGGGGAGGGTGATGAAGCGAGCGGGAGGCTAGCGAAAGCTCTACTTTTGGCGGGAGATTTTGAGAACGGACATCCTCAGCTTCGTTCTGGTAGACGACAGAAGGATACCTGAACGCGCTCGTCATGCCGTCGCTCCTACTTGTGATCTTCGTCCTGCAGCTCCTCATCCATTTCGTCAATACCGTCGGCGCTAGCACAATTGAAAATTTGGTAATCCCATCTCCTGCCCTTCCCATCTCCATCCCCCCCCTCCACCCCATCTCTCCCTACTCTCCCATGTCACACCCGCGGTCCTGACACTCTTTACCCAAACCAACGCTGACCCCACCCAGCTCTGGCACCTCTACTCCTTCCTACCAACCCCGACCTCCCGCCAGCTCCAAGACCAGCAAACTCTCCGCACCGAGGTGCTGCGTCTGAAACGCGAGCTCAACGCCACGAGCTCGCAGGATGATTTTGCGAAATGGGCGAAGCTGAGGCGGCAGCATGATAAGGCTGTTGCGGCCTATGAGGAGAAGAGTATGCCTTCCCCAAACTACCTCCGTCTCCTCCCCTAACCTAACCTAACCTAAACTGATCCCCCACACAGCCACGACCCTAACAGCCCACCGCACCCTCTTCACCCGCACCGTCTCCACCCTCCGCTTCCTCGGTCTCAACGGCGTGCGCTTCCTGCTGCAATTCTGGTTCGCCAAGACCCCCCTGTTCTGGATCCCGCGCGGTTGGGCGCCATGGTATGTCGAGTTTTTACTTAGTTTCCCGAGGGCGCCGCGGGGGAGCGTGAGCGTGCAGGTGTGGTGGGCGGCTTGTGCGGGGGTGATTTTGTTGGGCGGGGAGGGGGTGAAAGGGGTTTGGGGACTGGTGGGTGGGGGAAGAGAGAAGGAGAGGATGGGGATGGGGATGGAGGGGAGAAAGGGGGAGAAGGGAGAGAAAGGGGAGAAGGAGTTGTAGGGGTGTTGGAGGGAACAGGGCAGGAGCCTTGCGAGGGCGAGCTATGAGTAGACTTTACCACGAGGTTCTTGCTGGAATATCTGTTATGCGCTTTGGTCAGTCTTGGAATTTATTGGGAAACGTAGAGGAATCAACAAATTCGAGAGTACCGTGTGGCTACTGATGTTGCGTGCTGTTGGGTTTAGAACTCTCACCAACGTCCTAAAAGTACTCTGTTCGTAAACATCAAAACGCCCATCTACAGTAGGATCTAAATAGCCTTTACGTGCCCGGCGCACCCACACCCGCATCCGCGCCCCCCATGACCCCCTCAACATACCTCCTGGCCTCCTCCTCCACCCTCCCCACCTGAACCCTCCCACTCTCCAACGCCCCCCTCAGCCCCTCCACCACCTCCCTCTCCCCCATAACCTCCTGCATCACCACCCCCTCCCTCTTCCAATACCCCTCCCCCCTACGCCGCAACCCCTCATCCCGCACCATCGCATTCCTCACTATGCCCGTCGCGCTTAACCGCCCCCGAACGTTGTCAAGCACCTTCATTGACGACTCCATCCGCTCTGCTGCGGAGGGAGGAATGACGAAAATGCGGTTCGTGCTCGAGGCCCAGACGAGGGCCGCGAGCAGAGCGGAAGAGACGGCGATGCCAACCCCGCGGAAGGTGCGCATACGCCAGTAGAAGTGGGTGAGGTGGTCCGGGCGGGTGAGGCGCGCATTGGCTTTCCATTCATAGGTGAGGAAGAGATAGCATTCTGCCATTGCCAGCCCGGCGCCGAGGATTGACGCTATCGTTCTCCATCGACTGCCAAATTTCCCACTGATGGCGGAGGAGGTTGCCAGGCCGAGAGCGAGGAGGTGGAGGAGGTGGGGGAGAAGAACGGAGGGGAGGGCATAGTAGAAGTAGGAAAGGGGGTCGTCGGATTTGCAGAAGGGGCAGTATGTTAGGACGTCAGGGCCATAGGCGAGGTACAATCCTCTAGAGTCTAGAGAAGCGAGACGCGGCTTTAGTTGCGCGTCTGCGTCTGTGAGTGACATATTGGGGCGTAGAAGACTGAGGCGGGTGAAGAGGACATCATTGGAGGTTTGGAGGCGAGAGGAGGTAAGGGTGAAGATGTTTTCCGGGGAGAAGACGGGGAGGGTGGAGAGGAGGGCGAGGAGGGAGGTCAGGAAGAGGAGGTTGAGGGCCGGGTAGATTTGCGGGGAAGTAGGAATCCTGGGAACGGGAGAGGTGACGGTGACGGTGGCGGTACGTTGGGTGCGGTAGTAGGTTATTAGGCGGGGGAGGAAGAGGGGCCCAAGGGTGAAGAGGAGGGTTTTGAGACTGTAGAGAGAGGTTAGAAGTGCCGGGTTTTGATCATGAAAGGGCAAACTCACGTTGAGATGCTGACCATTGTAGCAATAGGGTTGGGTTATCGAGGGAGCATTGTGGAGATTGGTGAGATTTTTCTCTAAAGCGCATAACATTGAAGACACGTTCTTGTCGGCTGTATATTATTGTAGCTTGTCCAGAACTTTTTTGCCTCAGTTCTGAGACGTGCCAGCGTCGCTAAGCCCCTTCGGCACCCGTACGCTGCGTAGTCAGCCAAGGTTAACCCGAAGGGGCTTAGCGACGCTCGCACGTCTGAGAACTGAGGCAAGAACTTTTCTGAAAATTTACCCTTCACTTGAACATTCTACTTGATTCTCTGTTTCCGTTTCTTATATTCTAACTTCACCTGAGAAGGTCGCCCAGAAAAACCAATCGGAAGAATGAGCAGACAAAGCAAACGTCCGATAATGATAATCTCCCAGTACCGGACACTTAATAGACTGCGTTTCCACATTACCTGCGTCTCCTCGATGCCAGCTGGGGCCCGGAAGTCTCTCGAACACAATGCAGAACTAACAGCGGCATATTGGGTATTTGATACAGTTCATAACGACAACCCATAGTCGAGAGAAAGGCCTTGAACCCAAGAGGGATTAAAGTGAATCCTGCAGTGGACGACTATTCGCATTCACTTGCTACGACTTTCATTCTGTTGAAAAGTAGTAATGGATAAGTAAAGTCATTGAAAGCTAAAAGTCGAACCGTGTTCCGCAACCTATAAGGTCTCTCCATAGGGTGATGTGATACTTTCAATTGTTGGTATCTTTTTGAGCCTGTCTTTCTGCACACTTACAGTTCAATTGGCACTTTCGAAGCTTTAGCGATCTCCTCTCCAATGATTGCTCAGAGTCAAAAAGAATGCCTAGAGAGAGCTCGCTACCTCTGCCAAGAGGTCGTCTCACGTCGTGTTGCAGCTTCTCAGCGAGAGCCATGAAGGATCCTGCGTCAATAAGATGAGAAACATCTCCTCATATGCATTTAGTGGGTTTGAGCAGGGGTTTGGCCAAAGCGTTCTTATAAAGTATGTGTAAGAGGTCATGAATCTGGTGTCGTCGTTGAACAGGGACCAATGGTACTAGAACTGCTTGTTCTCACCAGTACAGACGGGCGGTGTGGTTCTGAAACCAGCAAGTTGTTTACACGTTTCTCCCTCCTGGTAGTACTGTTGATTTCGTTTTTCATGCTAATAGGCTCTTTGCTATATATTATAGAGTCATACGGAAAGATGCGTCTAACTATATAAATCGGAGCCTAAAATTGTATTATGCAGGTGGCTCCTCATGTGGAACCTCTATATACTTTTTCTCTCCAAGGCATCTCGATCTGTGAAACAAATGCCCTCTGTTCCTCTTTACGTACGTCGTGAAGCAAAGACTAGCCGCTATGACAGCACCAGCACTCATCAGCACCGGATATTTGAACTGCTCAGGCCGTGCAAAGACGATTGTAGCGGCAAACGACAGCAGCTCAAAAAGGTTCTGAAGAGCCATCTCGGTTGCCGAGTATCGGCCTCGGCTGGAAGGTGGAATCGTCTCTTGAATGAGATACTGAACACATAGATCGAATCCCCATAGACCTATACGGCTCGTCAAAACCCCAGCAACAAGCCCTATCCCAGCGATTCTAGAGTTTGAGCCGTAAAGTTGGAAAACGGCTACAGCCGCCAAGATGCACCCAAGCTGCCAGTTAATGAACCATAGCCCGGATCTTACCGCTCCAATTTTTCGCATCAAGATCGGTGCAGCCCAGGTGGCGGACAATTCTATGGCAACGCCGATCATTCTGACCAGACTGATCTGGAATGCTGTGAAGCCTACCGATAGGAGGTATGTGACCATTTGGGCGCCGAAGGACAAGACGGTGAGATAGAGGATGCTGAGGGCTAGGGATGCTAGGAAGACCGGACTCGTGACGTAATCTCGCCATGGGGAGATCATGTTCCGAAGCTTGGAGGAGATGCCATCACGCTGCACTTCCGCTCCGGGCTCTGGAACACTGACTGCCATCCGGAAAGGCACCGCTTGATCTTCGTTCAGTGACATCTCGGTAATGTCCTGGGGACTTATGGATCGAGCCAGATTGGGTACCGCATCGTACACCTACGTGCCTTAGCCCAGTGAAACGTTCGGACATTGTCTGACAAACCTGCGCAATAGCAAAATATTCCAAGAGTACTGAAAGCATATTCACTCCCAACACAGTCCACTCAGCGATGGGGGTCGAAAAGCCGTCAACAGCAGAGATGAACACTGGAGCTAGCAGCTTGGAAAAGAGATCTATTCTCCGCATGGCTGAGTTCAAATCTACGTATTGGCTATCAGCTGGGTATAATACTTTTCGAGAATACAACCCACCCTGTCTACGGACATCATCATGTTGAGTAATTACAACAACCTAAGTCAATATATCTGTGTCAGCCTCTCTACCGACTCCTTCCAAAAGATTCCGTCATTAGGTGAAGAATAGACTAAAACGCTTACCCAGTCTCTTTCAACGGCAACAGTATTAGCAATGGAGGCAAGCTTTTCCGGGCAAGCCAATACAACAAGCGTCGAGAACAAAATGAGCCTTGTCCCGTCAGCAGTCCCGAATCTTGCAAATACGAGGAAGACAAGACACGACAACGCTACGGGAATTCTCTGCCAGACTGAAATTGGTTAGTTCCAAAAATATGATGAGGAAGTGTCAACGTCTTCTTCCGTTGCAGAAAACTCACTAATCGATTGCCGAATTGCCTTCAGTCTGTGAGACTTATCCATCTGCCCGCCTACCCAAGAGGACAAGACAGCAGCGAAAAGAGCTCTAACGAGGGCATAGAATGAAGCATAGAAAAGAGTGCCCGGGAAAATCTCAGCTAGGAATAAGACTGCACCAAATTCGAACATTCGCGAGTTCCACGTCGATAGAGCATGGGAGATATACAGTCTTCGTACAATTCTGTTAAATGGGTAGCTTGGATCATCTGTATCGGTTGGCCCATTTTGGTTCTCAAGCTCTGGAATGGTAGACTCATCCATCTTCGGAGTATAGGTCACTCGTCGGGAGACCAATTGGTTTGGCGGTATAAGAACTTCCCCAATAAAGCGCTCTAGGTTCTGCTATTCGTCAATTCTTGCTTTGTAAAGTCCGGTGGCTGGTAGTAAGGAAGCAAATGATATGGAGTAGTGAATTGTGTGATTCATATCATCAAAGACCGCACGAGGATGCATATAGTAACTTCAACAGTATCGATAGACTTCTATTAGGAAAGCTATTGCTTACAGCTCGGCTACTTCATGACGTCTTCGTTTTTGTAGTAGTCTGCATATACATCTCAAATCCGTAGTACTTTTTTGCGGAAAAGCGACTTCCTCGCTGATACTGAAGTCCTGTTGTGGGGAGAGAGTGATGGAAAATGATCGAGAAAATCCCTTCTGGTAGGGCTGAGGCGATTGGTAAATTCAGGACGACCGAGCGAGGGGACCATCAAACGTCTATCAAACTTGATCTTACAATAGTCATTTCTTCGGGTGAAAGATATGCTGTTGTCAAATGCTTTCTCGTCCCAACACCTATCGAGCCTTTGTATGTTGTTTCGAAAGCGTATCTACTTTGAGGAATGCTCCTTCCCTGGATCTGGTATCGTCACCATGAACTCTGTCAGAGCCTTTCTTAGTATCAAGGGTTGAAGTCTTCGAATACCAGTCTCGTCAGCTGCCTGCTGTGCCAACGGTTGATGGCGTTCAGGGTCTCTTACTTTCTGCATTCTCCATCACCTTGAAGTCATACTCGAGGGATTAAGCTTACAATTGCTCAATTGTTCGATTTCTCTACATATTTCCGGATAACTCTATCGTCGTCAATGTCAAAAGTCACCAAGAGAAAGGCTCCTGTCGATCTTGACTTTACACTACGGCGGGTTTTTGGCAAGACCAGTTTCAGGTACTGCCTCTGTGACCGACTATTTGCACAGGACACTGATGGACCACAGACCTCATCAGCGAGAGATTATCACTGCGGCACTTGATGGCCATGATGTCTTTGTTCAAGCTGGTACAGATCAAATTTCTTAAATCAGTATTCTGTCATACTCAAACAGTCGCTAAGCCTCTGCAGCCACCTCTTTCGGAAAAAGCCTTTGCTACCAGCTCCCGGCTGTTATCGACCATGGCATCACAATAGTCATCTCTCCTCTGCTTGCTCTCATGAACAATCAAGTTGCTGCTCTTCGTGCTGCCAACATCCCCGTAGCAACGCTTAACTCGAACACGCTCTTGGCAGACCGGAATGAGATCTTAGATGATCTCCGTTGCGGTATATAGCCCCAAAAATCCTACTTCATGAACCACCCCTAACCCTCCCAATCAAGGTCACCCCCTTACCCGCCTTCTTTACATAACCCCCGAATTCACCCTAACAGACTCCTTCCGCCGGCACCTCCAAACAATCTATACGCAAGGCGAGCTCTCCCGCATCGCCATCGACGAAGCCCATTGCATCTCCGAATGGGGCCACGACTTCCGCCCCGCCTACTCTCATCTCTCACACTTCCGCTCCGCTTATCCATTTGTCCCAATCATCTGTCTCACCGCAACCGCCACGCCTTCGATCCGTGAGGATATAATTTCCACCCTAGGCCTCAATCCCAGCAGCTTGAAAACATTCACTGCAAGCACATCCCGACCCAACCTCCACTACGAGATGCGTTTCTCTTCTGATGAGCACGACACTCGTTTCTCCACCTTCCTCTCCTGGCTCAAAGCCATCCACGCCCGCCGCTCTTCCGACCCCGCCCGCGCCGCAGAGCTCCAAGCGACCCAAACCCGCCCGGATGCCGTCTCAGGCATCATCTACGTTCCCTTCCGCACCGACTGTGATGCCCTTGCCTCGCGTCTCCGCAGTAAAAGCATCGGCGCCGCCCCCTATCACGCTGGACTCTCTACCTCAGAGCGTGTGGCATGCCAGCAGAAATGGGTCGCCAATGCCCCAGGGTACGATATCATTGTAGCAACAACAGCGTTCGGCATGGGCATCGACAAGCAAGATGTTCGCTTCGTCGTGCACTGGAACGTCCCCAAGAGCTTCGAAGGCTTCTACCAAGAAGCCGGCCGCGCCGGCCGTGACGGCAAAGCCGCAGCTTGCATCCTCTACTATTCGCGCGAAGACCGCGATCGCGCCGCCTACCGCATTGGACGGGATCACCGAGGACAAAATGAGGGCAAGGAAGCGCAGACCAAGGGCCGCGCAGAGAGTTTCCAGCGGCTGATGAGGTACTGTGAAGAAACGGAGAGGTGCCGGCATGTGATTGTTGGGGAATTTTTCGGGGAAGGGGGGAAGCCGAGATGTGATTTTGCTTGTGATGTGTGCAAGGATAAGGGGGGGGTGAGGAGGGGGAAGAGGGAGGGGTTGGCGAGTGAGGAGTGGGTTAGTACGCAGAGGGCGAGGGAGGATTTTTATGGGGAGGGGTATGATTGACTTGACGTGGGTTTGGTGGGTTTCAGGGAAGAGTACCCATTTTGGGATTAGGAAGGAGTGGAGATGGAGCATTTTTATGAGGCATTTTGGGTGATAAGTAGTAGGTTGCATTGCTTAGGCGCCTGTGAACTTCAGAATAGTTAAATACATGTTGAGTAAAGCCCGCCTTTACAATCGGCAAGATTCCTATCATCCTATTCTTTTCCATGCTCTGACCGACCTGGGCATAATCTTCTCCAATGACCGTTGAAGGCCAATTTGCCAAAGCTGGCTAGAACACTTGATCGTAATGGTAAAGATGCAGGGGTTACAGAGATCGGATACACTTGAACTTACGTTTTTGGGATGGCGAAGACGAGGCTTTAAGACAATCGAAGCACCAGCTTCAGTCCTCTTCTTGGCAGCGTCGTGCTCACATTCCTGGAGGCGGAGGAACCTAGATAATTCAGTTTAGAGGTGGAGCCTATAAAGATTGAAAGAACCCACTTACCGAGTTGTAACCGCCGTTGGCGGCAGGAGGAGATCCACTAGGTGGTGGAGGAGGTGGCGGCTCCTCGCCTGGCGGAGCGCCTGGAGCCGCTTGCTGCTGCTGCGCGGCTTGTTGTTGGTAGTATTGGTAGTAAGCGACGTAATTTTGATACCCACCGTATGCCGCATACGGATCTTGACCGCCATAATATTGAGCGTACTGGGCATTGTAGTCTGCTGTTGGGCTTCCAGCTCCCGGAGCGCCAGGAGTCCCTGGAGGAGCTTGAACAGCTGTAGCGATTGTCGCTGGGGATTGTTGGCCGCCATATCCGCCATATCCACCTTGACTGCCATAGCCTTGACGATCACCTTGCTGGTAGCCGCCTCCGTATCCTCGCTGCTGAGGAGGGTTTGCTTTGAATTGTTCGTATTGATCTCTTACGTTTCCCAGCAAATCCTCACAAAGCTCTTTTGCGCGCTGAACTTCGTTGGGGTCGGGGCCGCTTATAAGGTCTAGTTAGGCGAAGATATCAAGGGGGTGAGCGACAGGAAACTCACGCTACATGGAGATACATTGGCTCATCGCTTTCTCTGCCGCTGCTATGCTCCATGAATCCTGAGTTACGGCCCTTGATCTGGACACGGCATCGAGTTTCCTGTTGGATATGCTTAACGTAAGCGCCTCCATGACCCACAACCTGTGCTCGCAAATTGAATCCGGGAAGGGGCTCAAGGTCGATGGGGATACGCTCTTCCGGCCATTTGCGCTGGTGAATAGTTAGCCTTTAGGTAAAGCGAGGCAAGCAAGGAAACCCTACACGTCCAAATTCATCTCGTTCTACTTGATCTGGTTCCCTACGTCTGAAGCGTCTCTCATCCACCAGATTTGGTAGCTCTTGCTTCATAAGTTCTTCGACTTGCTGGACCGCTTTTTCGAGACCATCCTTCGAGGTACTGGTGATGTGAAGGTATAATGGAGGGTTCTGAACATTCATTAGCGCTACAAATACCAAAAGGAGATCCGAATAAGCGATAATCGCAAAGAAGCACTTACGGCTGCGGTAGCCATGCTCTTGTCGGGGTAGTAGTTTCCCCGCGTTGTGACATCTTTACACTGATGAGCATCGTTCTCTACAAATCTATCAATGTCAGGTAGTGCGTACCGGCGCCAGTCTCTTCTTTGATCTAGATTTCACGCAGCGGAGGTCAGCAGATGCCAATGAGGGATAGCATGGTGCTATATCAGCCCGAGTAAGCTTCAGATATTCTCCCACACAAGTTAAACATAGAAAAAAGAACCGCATAAGATATGACAGTTCTCTAGAGATAGGTGCCTGGGTATATCAGCGGGTATGACAAGAGTATTTACCATCTTTTGTGTTGAGCCTTTAGTCAGTGTGTAACGATTACGGAGATCGTTGACCTCGATGTCTTTAATGTAGTCACCATCCGCGATGTACATGTCGCCATTGATATTGCTCGTGCTAGAGCCAGAAATACCAGGGGATGCTGATTTGCCAACCGGGCTTGTAACCTACATCAATTAAAACAATTGCACTCAGTTGAAGGAAGGATGCATGCAATCTTAGCAGGCATCATAGTCCGAAATTACTTACAGTACGTATCGGGGGTACATCAACATGTTGAATGCCTTTTTTGGCTTGGATTTGGGCATTTATTCGAGCTGCCGCAGCCGCTGAAGGACTATTAGTGACTACTCGGAGCCGAGGAGAGAACCTACAGCTTACCTGCAGCAGCAGCTGGATCACTCGGTATAGACTTCTTTTCCTCCGCACCAGGGCTGAAAGGTTGTTTCTCAGGTCTAGGACTACGACTCCGCCTTGTTTCTGAATGCCGGCTGGAGGGAGACCGCGAACGTCGGTCAAAGCGTGAGGAACGCTTGCTTTCGGGTTCGGTCTGGTCGAACCTAGAGCGCTTCGAAATTCTTCTCTCGTCTTCTGCCATGATGTGGTACTTTTCAGTTTGGTGTAATTACAGGGACTGGCGTCACTTGTTTATATGGAATATGGATGGACTTTTGTGTCGTTAACTCGGTTGAAGTAATGTTCGGGGAGTTTTAGATTCCGCAACCCGTCGGCAAGTACCGCTTGACAACTTTGTGAATTTCAACTCTGTGATCGTGAGGTTCCGCATACTTCACCATCTTAGCATCTAATACCTTGGACGATCATGGACGAGCTATTTGACGTGTTCAATGACCAGCCGTCCGGTGCAAAGCCTCCAGATGGGCCGAGTAAGCACAAACCGAAGAAAGACAGGAGCAAAAAAAGACAGGCAAATGGAGAAGCTAAAGATACGGCTGGTGTTACGAATGGGGATGGGGACGTTGCAATGGCGGATGCCACCAATCAGCAGGCCTCAAGTCCAGCGCCAGAGGATATAGATGGTGAACATCAGCCGGAGGCAAAGCGACAACGGCGGGAGGTAGAAGCGGAGCCGGTGGTCGCAGACTCATTTGAGACAAAGCAATCGCGGGAGGTTGCTGCATCTGCTGGGCTGCAGGCGTCACAAGAGGGCACTACAGTGGTCTTGTCACATCAAGTCAGGCACCAGGTTGCACTGCCTCCAGACTATAACTACATTCCACTATCAGAACACAAAGCGCCAGAAACTCCCGCAAGGACTTGGCCTTTCACGTTGGATCCATTTCAGAAAGTTTCAATTTCTTCTATCGAGAGAGGAGAGAGCGTACTGGTGTCCGCGCACACAAGTGCTGGCAAGACTGTGGTTGCTGAATACGCAATCGCGCAGAGCTTGAAAAACAATCAGAGAGTCATATATACAAGCCCCATCAAAGCTTTGAGCAACCAGAAGTACAGGGAGTTCGCGGCAGAATTTGGGGATGTTGGTTTGATGACCGGGGACGTAACGATAAATCCGACGGCAACATGCCTCGTCATGACTACGGAGATTCTTCGATCAATGCTATACAGAGGCTCAGAAATCATGCGGGAGGTGGCTTGGGTGGTATTCGACGAGATACATTACATGCGAGACAAGGCGCGTGGTGTTGTCTGGGAGGAGACCATCATCTTGCTACCGGATAAAGTTCGCTACGTTTTCCTCTCCGCCACAATTCCGAACGCAATGCAATTTGCAGAATGGATAACAAAAACCCATGGCCAGCCCTGCCACGTCGTGTACACGGATTTCCGTCCGACGCCATTACAGCATTATTTCTTTCCCCAAGGTGCCGACGGCATACATCTGGTGGTTGACGAAAAAGGAGTCTTCCGTGAAGAGAATTTCAACAAAGCTATGACGACTATAGCTGACAAGCACGGTGATGATCCAGCTGATGCGATGGCAAAGCGCAAGGGCAGAGGCAAAGACAAAAAAACGAACAAGGGTGGCACAAAGGGACCTTCCGACATATACAAGATTATTAAAATGATCATGGTAAAGAATTACAATCCGGTCATTGCCTTTAGCTTCAGTAAGAACATGTGCGAGTCATACGCTCTTCAGATGAGCAACCTAAGCTTCAACGAAGAATCTGAGAAGGCGATGGTGGACAAGGTCTTCAATAACGCATTGGAAATGTTGTCTGAAGATGATAAGCAGTTGCCGCAAATTCAGAATATCCTGCCACTGTTGAAACGAGGTATTGGAATTCATCATTCCGGGTTACTCCCAATTTTGAAGGAGACGATCGAGATTCTGTTCCAAGAGGGGCTCATCAAGGTTCTATTTGCGACAGAAACTTTCTCCATCGGACTCAACATGCCTGCAAAGACCGTGGTTTTCACTAGTGTTCGAAAATTTGATGGGGTTTCATTACGATGGGTTAGCCCTTCAGAATTTGTACAGATGTCTGGACGTGCTGGTCGACGTGGTCTTGATGATCGAGGGATGGTCATTATGATGATCGACGAGAAGATGGAGCCAGCTGTGGCCAAGGAGATTGTTCGTGGAGAGCAGGATAAGCTGAACTCGGCGTTCTATCTCGGCTACAATATGATTTTAAATCTGATGAGACTTGAGGGCATATCACCAGAATTCATGTTGGAGAGATGTTTCTATCAATTCCAAAATACAGCAAGTGTATCCGGACTCAAGAGAGGTAATTGTTGTGAAGCTTGTACGCCTGAGAAGATCTACTGACGTCAGTCTAGAGTTGCACGAACTCGAGGCGCAAAGATCAAGTATCGAGATCGCTGACGAAGGTACGATTCGAGAGTATTACGATCTTAGACAACAGCTTGCAACATATACGAAGGATATGCGTGACGTCATCAACCATCCAAATTACTGCCTGCAGTTTATGCAATCAGGTCGATTAGTCCGAATAAAGTACAAAGATTACGATTTTGGCTGGGGAGCAGTCGTCAACTTTACCCCTAGGAAACCAAACAAGGATGAGAAAGCCGAGGATATCACGCCCCAACAATCGTTCATTATTGATGTGCTACTACAGGTAGCTGACGCAAGCTCCAATGGAACAAGGACACATCAAGAGCTGCCGCAAGGAGTCCGGCCAGCGAATGAAGGAGAGAAGGCGAAGATGGAAGTAGTACCTATATTGCTCTCTTGCGTCGAGTCTATTGGTCATATCAGGATCTTTTTACCTAATGACCTGAAGCCCGCTGACCAAAGGAATACTGTTCAAAAGTCGCTCGATGAGGTCAAGCGAAGGTTCCCAGACGGAATAGCTGTTCTAGATCCAATCGAGAATATGGGCATCACGGATGCCTCGTTCAAGAACTTACTCCGAGTAAGTTAATATTATTCTGTGCTAACTCGATCATTGCTAATTCTGAACAGAAAATCGAAGTCCTCGAGTCCCGCCTACTGAGCAATCCTTTGCACAACTCTCCGCGGCTTCCCGATCTGTACAATCAGTATGCCGAAAAAATAGAGATTTCTGACAACATCAAAGCAGTAAAGAAGAAAATCGCTGCCGCCTTATCTATCATGCAGCTCGACGAGTTGAAATGTCGAAAGCGTGTGCTTCGCCGCTTCGGATTTATAAATGACGCCGAAGTAGTCCAGCTGAAGGCACGTGTCGCGTGTGAGATTAGCACCGGTGATGAGCTCCTATTGAGCGAGCTCCTGTTCGATCGCTTCTTCAATGAGCTTTCGCCAGAACTATGCGCGTCTGTGCTCAGTTGCTTTATCTTCGAAGAGAAGGCGGAATGTCCGGCGTTGAAAGAAGAACTTGCAAAGCCGTTTCGTGAGATCCAAGCAAAAGCTAGGACAATATCAAAGGTCTCACAGGAGAGTAAATTGCCGCTCAATGAAGATGAGTACGTACAAGGCTTCAAGTATCAGCTAATGGAGGTTGTGTATGCTTGGGCACACGGAAAGTCATTTGCGGAAATTTGGTACGTGAACCTTCTTCTTATGAAGTACCGAGTGACGCTGACGTTAGAAGCAAAATGACGGACGTGTACGAAGGCAGTCTGATTCGCTTGTTCCGCCGACTGGAAGAGTTGCTTAGGCAGATGGCGCAGGCTGCAAAGGTGATGGGCAGCGACGATCTGGAACAGAAATTTGAGCAATCTTTACTGAAGGTCCGGAGAGACATCGTTGCTGCACAATCTTTGTACTTGTGAAGTGTGAATTATCTTAGGTAGGCGCTCTTGCATGGTACATGGTGTTGGGTGTTGAGCAGCATCTCTGCGGATGCAGATCAGACAAGGCTAGGATGTCTCGGAGCGTTGCAGTATACCTGGTTGTAGAACCATGGCGAGTTATGGCGTTGCTAAGGCACAAATGTTTGTCGTGTTTCGGGGCGCTCTGTACATGGTCTATGTTGCAGGCACTGTCGTTGGGTGCAAGCCAAGCGCTACTATGTACAGGTCTCTCAGCGGAGACGAACAGAAAAATAGAAGATCATCATCCTGCACAAGTCACTCCTCTGAGCCCAGTCCTTTGTTCAGGATAGAGCACATTCGTCGGCACGTTATAATCTGTATAGAGTAACGTCACCAGACTTGTAAACCATAGTAAGGTAACAATTTGCTCCGTGGTAAGAGCCAATAAGCCAGGACATATCTCCGGAGTGGAAGCTTGAAAATACATTAAAGACATTCTTTATATTGGCTGTCACTCTGTACTGTCACCAAGGATCTGTGCCAAGAACCACTCACACTATCTATGTACCTAACTCGGTAGTAGCGAACCTACTTTAAGCTCCCCACTTCCTCCATCATCCTCCATCCCCAACCCACATCAAACCTCCTTTGTAGCAAGGAAAAGGTCGACTTTCGCAGTCATGAACAGCGTCATTGCCACACCTACTCCTTTGCCTCATCAACTTTACAACGCACGCTTGTCACCATCTCGATCAAGTCAGTTCAGGAGCCCTTCCAACCACCAACGGTACTAACGCCAAGATGCCAGTGTCATTTCCTACCAGTGGCCCTACAAATCGAAAACGAAAAGCTGAAGATGAGGAACCCCTACCAGAGGATAGAATGTCCTCCTCCCCATCGAACTCCCCCAATGTCTCCTCACAATCATTACCCGCCCATCGACAAACGAAGCGAGCTAGGCAACGTGTTCTAGGCCGACCGCTCGCTCTTCCACGGCTTCTGGAAACATTAGACGCCGACTCTCTACGTGGGGTTCTCCAGTCTATATGTGCACGGCATCCAATGATAGGAGCAGAAGTCGAGAACACAGCTCCCAAACCCAGCGTTGCTTCTGCTCTCGATGTCCTCAAAAAGTACGAGTCAGCCCTTCAGTCTTCCTTTCCTTTCGGCGGTAATGGGACCTCGAATTATGCATACAACCGAGTGCGGCAACCTCTGTTGAACCTACTTGAGGCCCTCGCCGACTTCACGCCACATTTTCTACCGCCAAACGAAACACAAGCATCACAGTCTCTAAATTTCCTGGATGGCGCCACCGATATTATACATCGTCTCCCAAATTGGACCAGCTTTCAAAACAGCCTGCACAAACAGAATGCCTACGAGGAGATCTCACGGGCCTGGACTTTGGCGATACGAGAGGCAGCTAAGAGGGCTGGGGGCATACAGTTACAGTACGGCGGATGGGATCAAAAGATTGCAAAGCATAACCAACAAGCAGACGGCAAACTCCAGGAAGCTGTGAGCGAGTTAAGTGCCAACATCGGGTGGATGGGTGGACAAACTCAACCATCTCAGTATGGAAGCCGGGGCGATGACATCAGCTCCGTGAGGCAAGAGCTTCTCTCCGGGACCTATGGTTCTAATCTTCCTGTGCATGTTGGGCCGTGGTGATAGAGTGACGAGCAGAAGAGAGGGAGTACCAGGAGTTTGGACTAACTGATTGCTTCAACTGGAGTCAAAGGAAATAATAGAAATTGCTGGTATTTTAACTTAGGCTCATTACATGGTGGTCGGCAGCCCCGATCATGGTACACTGCCGTTTCTTCCACGTTCTCATCGTGTGTTTGATGCCCGGAACGACCACGCATCCCATTCAGGCGTTTTTCCGATCTTTAGTCATTCGACTGGTATACCCAGCAATACGGAAGTGAAGGGCATTTAGTTCTTAAATTTGCATAGCGGAGAGGACTAGTGGTTCAATCATTTAAGAAGATTCTCATCGTTGCATCATGATATTTGTCGACCTTCTAAGTCTTGCTCGAAGTTGCTAACGCAGTTTACCACGATTTACCAACCTTCTTCTAGTGACAGTAGGATTCTTTCTTCCAGTTCCACCCAACTACGACGTCCACCACGGCAAACCCGTAAAACCTCCGTAAGTGAGGATACATGAGACACCGCATCACCTTCTCGGTCAACCATCTAAATTTGCTCACTTCAACATCTCATCAATATCAACTCACCCACTGCTGGCCTACCACCAAGACCACCCACCGCAGGTTACAACTTCCTCTTCATACGGATTCTCTACGCCATGGCAATTCTCGGAAAGATCACAGCCGAGGTCTTGGTTGATGGGCAAGCGCTGCAGGAGTACGAGGATGATGATATGAAGAAGGATGACCCGAAACTTGCCGTCAAGTATATTGAAGCTACTTCTGGCGCGAATTTCCACATCCGTGTTTCAATACTAGGCCCATTCAAGTCTTGAGGTCCATTTGGATGGCATACATGTCGAGGATGTCACCCTAGACGACGATGAAATTGGGATGCCTAGTTCCTCTCTCTGCCATCTTTTCCAGGGCTTGGAGTCGGAAGTTGATGGCGAATGGTTCCGGCAGCCATTCTACTTTCGTGACATCTTGCTTGGTATGTTTGTGTGCCTTGAAAAGAATATCATGGTTTGACAATTGGGTACCCAGTACAAGAGTCGTCCACACCCATAACCACCCAACTAGACAAAATTGGAAGCATAAGTCTCAAGCTCTATCGAATGCTTCAACTTCATGAACACACAGCTGTTAAAGAATTCATTGACTTGCAAAGCATAGAAAGAGTTACTGAGCTTGCGGAGAAAAGCCTCAAGGGGATGGATTTGACCCATAGTGCCCAGTAAGTTACGATAGCTCTTGAGAATGTGTCTCCATATTCTTTTGCTCATAGCTACGCAAATAGACTTGGAGAGATGCAAAGCTGTCCTCCTCGAACTGTGGGGAATTGGGACTATACGGATGGCAAAGAATCTCCCTTCGCAGTTTTCACTTTCAAATACCGTTCTCGAAGTGGGTTCTAGATTAATCCCAATAAAGACAAGACCATTCTCACAGTCTCGCAGCAACTCTCCAAAGTATGCTCTTCATTCCCAGAACACCATCACCTGTCCCTCTCGAAAACCGACCAGTGACGGATCTTAGCCTAGAGGAGGCGCGAGAGTTACTTATGAGACAACGCGTAAGACTCGAGCCTCTAGTGTTATCTCGTACGTTGTTCTAACATCGTAGGCAGACTCATACCAAAAGCGAACTCAGCACTCAGCCTAAGCGCGATGAGCAAATCAAGCCAGAACGTGGCATCAAACGTGCAAGAGATGAGGAGTACGAGGAGCTCTTGACGTCTGCCCACACGAAGAAAGTCGAGGTGATTCGTCCCTTCGCTCACGGCGAGGTGGTGGATCTCGATGATGACTAGGGGCGAGAGAGGAAGGATTGAAGGAATGAAGGAATGAGCGACGGCATGTGAGAATCCGAGGATATCAATGCCTCTTAGATTTTCCCTCATGTGGCATATTGGACCCTTCCTATTTTCAAATGCCATGTCAGACCCCCATCGTAGATATCTACAGCGCACCCATTGACCTCGCTGAACGCGTTGCAAAGGTGCATAACGTGTTCTTGTAAGCTCCTCCTAGGATATAAATTTGAGGATAGCAGCATAGAATATGAATCCATCGAAGTACTTCAGAGGGTAGTAAACCATGGTTAATACACCCATGGTTTATCAAACACGAGAGATAAGATGTGCGCTGGACCCTGGTTCGTCAAGTGAGGTCGGACACGCCAGGCTTGGCTAAAGGAAGTCAAGTGCCGTTGCCTCGTTAGTCTTGCGCTTAGTCATTCATTCCTTGTTAAATGCTAGCCAACCAACCAACCTCTCATACAGCTTGAGTCTTACGACAGCCAACCCTCAACATTGCCCTTGGCGGCTGGTGGTCTCCCACAAAACTTACCCCTAATTGGCGTGCGCAAAGGATCATCATTAATGCTTCGTCATCCTAGAGACCAGTCCATGCTCCCAAAAGACTACCGCCACTCATCTCACATCCCCCAGCCACGCCAACGCCGGGCCTTATTGTGGTGTAAAGAGTCTCTGGCTGCTCTCAAATCCACACAACACATACCAAAAAAATAACAAAATATGCATTCGTGGCAGGAATTGCGGGCAGAGATGCTGCGACAAGAGATCTTGGAGCTCGAAGCACAACCAATTCCTCGAGATAGATTAGCCCTCATCAAACACCAGCAACGCATACTTACTCTAAGGCGGGATCTAGCGTCTTTGGGGGCCGAAGAGGCCGAAGAGATCATAAAAACCTTCAAAGAGTTGATGTACAAACTCTCCGATAGCCCGAAAGACGTATCAGAGGAAGAGGTATTGAAGGTGACTGGTGAGGTTGAGAGGAAAGTTAATGTGGTAGAAGGATTCAGGGAAAAGAGGAGCCTAAAGAAGCGGGCAGATATGCAGCAAGCTTGGCAGCGTGCTTCACTACTACAACGCGGGAATATTGCAATCCTTTATTCACTACACAGACTCGGACGGGGGCTCGGAGGATTACCTTTTCGTAGTGTGCGTTTTTTCTTGAGAATGATAAGAAGCACTGCGCGGAAACGGGGGTGATCTGGAGGGTTTGCTCTTCGAACTCTGCAATCAGCTTTCAGTATTCGGATTTGGGCGCTCCAATCGGATCTCTGGCTTCCATCGCTTCATAGTGTCTAGGTTGAACTCTTTTGGCTGAAACAAGCTATTGACATCTCCACCGATTCCCTTTGCTGTATGTTACTTTTGAAACGAGTCTCATTCCAAGCTATCATACACCCTAGAGTTAAGAGACGCTATCTTTACGCGCGTTTGATGCTCATATCCTTGAATTCACCGGTTTGTACAGGTCTAGCATGTCAAGAACTCGGATTCTGTGGCCACGCGATGTTCAGTCACAATGACAAGGCTTCCTCTCCTTTGCCAAATAATATCCATCAAAGACTTATCCGCTCCTTTATGACCAATCTTATAGCATCTACAAGGATATCAAAGGATATTAACATATGGTAGAAGAGTTTCTATGCGCCGCCCCAAAAATTCGTGGAAAGAAAAGCGAGATTTGAAAATGTCTTTCAGGAGTGCAAGTCAGGTTGAAAACAAGGGTGTGGTACCCAAAGCAGAGAAACCAAGGAAGGAGTATGAGGTCCATGGATCTGAAAAGCACAAGGCCGCGGAATCCAGGGAGGAGCGCAACTCCGAGAAATCTAACGAGAAGTATGGGGCCGAAGATTCAAGGGGTAGCATATTCCCTTATCGGCGACTTCACGTAGTCGCTCCAATAGTAACCGAATCTGCAAGTCTGCTTCTTGTCTTTTCCAAGTGGCTCAAACATCGCAATGTTGCAATTCAGATTCAAAGCTCGAACTTTCTATGTGCTTGTGCTTAGGGCAAGATTATCTCCCCCGAATGCTGCGTCTCGAAATTCGAGATTTAGAATCCTTTGCCCACAATTTGCGTTGTCTCCTTTCTCGAAAGTGCTATCAGCGTAGAACATTTGTCGACGCTGGCATGCATCCTGATGATGTTCTCAGTGTCCAAAGCAATCGCAGACTGTCATTTGAAGTAAGTGTTGCAAGAAATTGTAGAATATGGTTCTCTCGTTTTGACAACGGCTGCTTTTCATGTTATTTACTTAGTTATCATTCTTTCATATGCAAATTTACCTTCTGAAACTGTAGCAATGACTCGCAACGTTATTCGACGTGTCCTCTTGTAATCGCACAAGCAACATACTTCTGGCCTGATGGATCTCTACCAGAGCCAAACCAGGGGCTATAGGTCCCATGTAACTCATGTGACAGCCATTGCCGTGGCAACTTTAACGTCTGTTTGAGTAACGGACTATGCTACGGTCCAACATAATGGCCCGATAAGACACACGATCGGCTCCGAGGAAACATCACTAGCATATATTCAGACATATCGCGGCGGTTGCATCATTCAGGCAAGGACCAACAATACCGCCTGCCCGAACAAGCATGCAAGAATGGTCGACGATAAGACACGTTCCTGCGTCACGCGTGTTGTGAGAATACATCGAACACGCCGACTCCCCCGTGTATCTAGATATTCCCAATTGGCATTGGTATCGGCGTCCCGCTTGGAGCTGTCGCAGTGGGATTCGTTGTATTTCTCATACGGAGAAAACGCAAGCGGAAATCGACGCTCTCACAACGAGTGGTGAAGCCACCGAAACTCAAGAGAATTTCATCTATCTCAACCGGTAGCAGCAAGAGTTGGCAGGTAATAAATATCCTTGGACCAGAGATGCCAGCCCCAATTCCGGTCCAGATTCACGAGATTTTCACACGCGGGGATGAAAAGCTTTCACAGGAATGTGAATGGTTCGACTTATTAGCACGCCTTCACGCCTGGGCTCCCGGGTATTATTGTATGATAGGTAATCTGGTTCATTAGTTGCGATTTGCCTACTTTCAAAACGCCCGCATTGTAGGTTCTCAGACACGAATCCAGTTCTTTTGGTTAATCGATCGAGTTTACCATAACTTTGAACATGTCTGTCCTAAGATGAGTATCGAAAAAATGGATGTCTCGATTTCTATCATTCCTTATTGATTGCTCCTGCTACGTTGGAGGTTTTCACTCTCCATGGCATTTTTTGATTGCAGAACTCTGCAATCCCAACCATGAACAATCGTGATGTGGAACGAGAATTAAGTGAAAGAACTTGGAAGAGTTTCATGTACGTCTCGTCATCCTGCTCGAAGTTTATATAACTGACTCCATCCGGAGACTTACTATACCTTTCTTCTCCACAGATCAATCAGTCATAAAAACAAACATTTATTCCTTCCCACATAAGAAAGAACTTGAAGCCCAAATAGCCTTCCAACCTACCAAATCCAGACCGACAAGCTACCACAACCGTCAATATACCTCTCATCAGCCATGCATTTTACCTCCATTTCCACCATTCCCCTGGCTTTGGCCCTTTTACTCTCCTCCTCCTCTCTTCTCTCCGTCTCCGCAGCGCCGGACAGTGTCGCAATCGTCAAACCGTCCGAAAACAACCAAGACCAGTTCGATTATGAGGCACTGACGGGTCCCACCTTGCCACATTTCACAACCAGACGTAACAAGGCCCGCGGCCGTGCACTCACGGATGCCAAAAATATCGCCATCACCAACACCGCAGTAGGAGGCCGGGACGTTGCACACCCGGATCCTAGTGTCCCAGACAACGAAAATCCAATGCCTGGTGGCAATGAACAGGATGCGGAAGCTTTCGATGCATATGCCAAATCGATGTGTCCTTTTGAACCTACTCTGTGCGGGCTTCATTGAGCTCAGCCGCGCCGATGGACATTGTGGATACCGAGCGTTTGAGATAGGGGGGAGCTAGGGAAAGGAATGGATATTTTGGACGTGGGTGATAATTTCGGAGAATTGTAGTAGTATAGGGTTTAGTGTATGACATACGATAAATTTATGAATGTGAGAAAAAATTTGAGGGAAATCGTGATTTCTTCTAGCGCCTGGACCTGCTCATCCATGGCTGAGCTTGAAAATCCGTTCCATCCGGTGTGAATATTCCTTTGCTGAGATTTAGTCATCTAAGCAATTCTATGTAATGAGGTATCCATGATGGATCTGCGGCGCGCCAGACCAGCAAGGCAAATATACACATCAGCTCATCACTTACAACGACCTTCCAAGAGCAATGACCAGCTCAAGCTTTTACTCCACGATAAAAAGGGTTGCTTTCCTCTCTCAGTCCACAGATCTGTCAATTTGTAATCAATTTGTTCTTGAGTCAGTCCCTTTTCCGGGAGAAGTGAATGAGAAAGCAGTTGTTTCCCAGTTTTGGAACTTTCATGCAAACTCTTCTGGATTTTATCACGGAGAATCGAAATCATTATTTCCTTGCTGTTTCCAAGACTCCACCTCAAGTCCATTTCAGATACCGGTCTCCACGTTCGCTTACTGGCGAAGTCCAACATCCTCACCCTCCTGCTCCTCCTCTGGTTTCTTCTCATTCCTCCATCGGCATTTATGCTTGTCAATGGATCCCCTGTCCCATCACAGTTCGTCCTGGATACAGTCACCCCAACCGACTACATCTCTACCACCTCTACCAACAACAGTGAACTCTCACTCGCTAATCCTACATTATTGGACAATGGAAGACTCACACTACCAGCAATCAACTGCAGAAAAGACGAAGCCGAAGTAACAGAGGATATCGCAATACAAGGGGGAGCATTGAGAACTAATATCGATAACAGTGCTGTGAGACGTGGCGCTTGCGAAGAGAGAAGGTATATATCGTACGAAGACGAGTGCCGAAAGTCGGCTTGGGGCGTGGGAATGGTTGACGGAGTGTGCTGGATTATCCTGTGCGCCCATCTCGCACGGTTGTGAGGGAACTTGGGACTGTGGATATCGAGCTAGAAATTGGACATTGATTTGAGGGACTTGTTGAGTTTCGGGATTTGGGAGACTGAGTGTGCATTACTTTCGGATACAGTAGCACCAGTGAACCATTTAATTCCGGAACTCTCCTGTATCACCAGCAAGATTCAAAGAAACAACAAGGTATAGCTTCTGCGTGGCCGCTTCACAAGATCGATGTGCATCAGAGCTCCTTTCCACATCGAAGCTGCGATGTTTATCAAGTGAAGTGCGTGCTTGCTCTATGCTAACCCGATCAGACCCGACCGGACCCGGCCAAACCCTGGAGAAGCTTTGCAGAGCTGAGGACTTGAGCCAGCCATATCCGTGCCCCCCACTAAGCTCATTCTTCACTTAGTGCTCGGCAGCCATGCAACAGTTTCAGCCATGCAACAGCTGAATTCAACTACCCATCATATACATGATAATATTTAACCAATTCCTTCAAAATAACCCGCCATTTCTTCTGGTAAGCCTGGACGAACTTAATGCGAGCAGCCCTATGGGGCTTAGTAGCCCTGTAGCACTTCTTTAGTGCATTTAAATAACGCTTTTCCCAGGCCGCTTCGCGCTCCTTCTGCCTCTCGTCCTCCAATTTCTGTCTATCTTGAGTCATACTTCGAGCATCTTTGACGTACAAGATGTCTTCGATTTTGAGAATCTTATTCGACTGCTTTTTGCGTGCTTTGCGAGCATTTTCAGCGACTTCTATTTGACTTAATTGATTCTGCAGCAACTTCATTTTACGAGTCATCGCGCTAGCGTCTTTTCAGAACGTTTCAAGCTTTCTATCAAGATTTTCTGCTGTCGATTCTTTAGTTAGCTCAAGCAGCTGATTTTCAAGTGCTGCTCGACTAGTAGAAGTGATTCAAATGACTGAATCATTTATAATAGATGATGATGTAATAGATCAATTCGTATGTTCAATAGTTCAAACTTTATTCAATACTATCTTCGAATCAAAAGAAATTAGATCAGTATGCTTTCATGCAGATTGAATGATAGATTCTTTGAAGACTTTGATTTGAAACTCGTTGAATGCAGTCAAAAATTCGACTTTTGAAAAGATCTCATCACTCATTTGAACAGCTCGATTAATCGTCTTCGAATGTCAGTGTTTCAGAGACTGAAAAACACATACATTCAGCGACTGAAGCAGATGAGTAGTATGCGAAGATAAGTTGAAGAGTATGATCTTGTAATCTTCTCAGTAGAATAGAAATTCGCGTGTATGATGAGATTCATAATCATTCATCACAAGCATTCTTCAAGCTTTCTTTTGATGCTTTTGACTAAAGCGATCGAAGTGCTTCAGTCATCGAAGAAAAATTCAGTCATTTGAATAGTCTGTATCAGAGATAGTGATCAGCACGTCGTCGTTGAGATCGTTGTTAAAATGAGACATCAAAAGTTGAACTTCAGTCATAATTAGCATTGATGATATATTCTTGCTTTCTTCACTGATGCATTCAATGCTCGTCAATGACTTTCTATTATTTGAATTCTTGAAGTAGATTCTTCTATTTGAATCTACAGTAACAATTCAATCGAAGCGTGCAATGCTCATACGATAGTCGATTTCGTCGAAATTTCATGTATCATTCTTCGTTATATCATATTTGACGATCATCTCGTTAAACTCATCAAAATGAGTCTGTAGTACTTTCAAATCATGCGCGTTCTTTCTGTCAGCTGCTATAGACTTTCGTTTAGCTTTGAAGATGTTAGGGGCCAGCATAGAGCGAGTCATATGGGTGTAATGTAACGAGTATATAAATGCTAAGGAAAGTATCTAGAAGGGAAGAGCCGGCTATCTATATGACTCAGGATGTTAGGGGCCAGCATAGAGCGAGTCATATGGGTGTAATGTAACGAGTATATAAATGCTAAGGAAGGAAAGTATCTAGAAGGGAAGAGCCGGCTATCTATATGACTCAGGAGAACATAAGCTAACCCTGAATAGGGTTGGCCTCGGAACAACCCTATAGCCTAGCGGCGAGCGGCCGGCGATAGTCATCAACATAGCCACCAACATAGCTACCAACATAGGTGCGTAGCTAGGATCGTAACAGAAGAGATCTGACTGACGATCTAATCAACGCTTGACTCATTGAGCGTTCAGTAAAGATGAAGAATTTCAACGAGAAGAGTTCTGAGCACGAAGAGCGTTTGTCATCGATTGCATCATGTGTAGCCTAGCTGACAAGTCTAACTGATTCAGTGTGATTAAATATTGTCATAAAGCTGACTTCTGATCAGGTTTTAAAGCTCTGTTATGCAGTCCTCGTACTGCTGTTTTGAACTGATAACTCTTTAGTCTAGATCGAAGTCTTTCATATGAAACACGAAATTCGCGCGCAATTTCGGCCCGATTAGAATTTTCGCGCGTGTTTATGGCGTCAATAGCCTTCTGAATGCGATCCTCGATGATAGCGTAAGTAGCAGTCATGTGGTTGAAATTTGGTGGATTTTTGAAGGTGGTGGATCAAAAATATGAAGATTTATTGTTGCATGGCTGAAACTGTTGCATGGCTGCCGAGCACTAAGTGAAGAATGAGCTTAGTGGGGGGCACGGATATCAACTCGATCTTGGAAACCAAAGCACCCCTCAAGGAGACTCTTTGGCAAGTCGTGTCGAGCATCGCGTTCGCCCCGCATTCAGGCACCTTAGCGAAGTCTCGGTTAGGGCAATTTGCGAAACAAGCTTCGACGATCTCGGTACCCCTGTTCCATACTTCACGATGATGAACGCTGCCGATAACAGACCTCCAAAACGCCCGTTTTATCCCGCCATGAGATCACGTTGGAGCTGCTACTCCGTGTTGACGACAGCAGTCAAAACATAGAGGGAATTAAGGATATATGGAGTTGCTCCCTCCCGCCATTGAAGCAGTTGCTTCATCTTCTCTGCTCTTCGTCTTCCTGCCTCCATAGTCTTCCACCTTTCCCCCATAGAATATCAGTTCTGCCAAAGCTCCGTCATGTCTGATCCAAACAACCCAAACATTGACAAGAGAAGCACTCCGCAATGGTCTTTGTATCAGAGGGAGAACTTCTGGAAACCAAACACTGGAGAAGTGCCTCCTTTCAACACTGGCAAGACTTGACATTCCTAATATCATTCAGCGGAAATTGACTTCTTGCAGAACCTGGCAAACTCGAAGAGCTCGCAAAGCAAAAGCTTACGGAAGGTGGATGGTCAGTACATTTCAATTCATCTGGCCTTCCGCAAGAAACTACCTGGAGCTGTCCGTTAACGAAGCCCTGACCTTTCCTCTCTACTTGCTAACAAGCCGTCAACTCGAATAGGCTCTATGCTTCCTCCAACGCTGGCCAGTCATACACCCATCTCGCCAACCGTAAGAACCCCAAACCCCATAACCAACCTAGCTAACATCTCTCAGGCCAGGCCTTCTTCCGCCACCGCATCATCCCCCGACAGCTCGTCGATACTAATATCCGCGACACCTCCACCACAATCTTTGGCCACAAAGTCTCCGCCCCGATCGGCTTCGCCCCCATTGGCATAAACAAAATCTACAACCCCGCTGGCGAGATCCCCGTCGCCACCGTCGCCAAAGAACTCAACCTCCCTTACTGCCTTTCTACCGCCGGCTCCAACCCAATCGAGAAAGTCGCCGAAGCAAACGGCCAAGGCCCCCGCTTCTACCAACTCTACATGCCCCACGACGACGAGTTGACAATTTCCCTCCTCACCCGCGCCTTTAAATCCGGCTTCGACGTCTGCATCCTCACAACCGATACATGGCAGCTCGGCTGGCGCCACGACGACGTCGCAGTAGGAAACTACGCCTTCTACCGCGGCACTGGCGCCGATCTCGGTCTCAGTGACCCCGTCTTCAAAAAGCGTCTTGCAGCCATGGGCATCGACCCTCAAAAAGACCCCCAACGCGCTGGCGCCGCCTGGATCGATAATGTCTGGCACGGCCGCGCCTGGAGCTGGGATAAGATTCCCTGGCTCATCGAGACATGGAAACGCATCAGCGGCGGTCGACCGTTCTGCCTCAAAGGCATCCAGAGCGTTGAAGACGCAAAGAAAGCGGTGGAGGTCGGCTGCGACGGGATCGTTGTGAGCAACCACGCTGGGCGCCAGATCGATGGTGCTATCGCTAGTCTTGACGCACTCGAGAACATTGTAGCCGCGGTTGGCGACAAGACTTACATCATGTACGACTCGGGCATCCGCGGCGCGAGCGATGTCGCCAAGGCACTCGCCCTAGGAGCCAAGTTCGTCTGGGTCGGGAGACTCTGGGTCTGGGGCTTGAGTATTATGGGTGAGCCCGGGGTGAGGCATGTGATGAAGGGGCTCTTGGCGGACTTTGATATCCTGATGTGTGTGGGCGGGTTTAAGAGTGTGGAGGAGATTGATCGGGGAGTGCTTGGTGAGTTTGATTTTTTTTTAGGAGAACGGGAGCGGGTGGCTGACTGTGTTGGAATAGAATCGTATCCGAAGGCATACGCGATGATTGCAGAAAAATCGAAGCTATGATTCTGGGGCCGCTATGCTTTTGAATGTGATGACGGCAGCTCGAGGGCTGTAAGCTGGGTTTCAAGAGACAGTTGGCTTTCCCGATTCAGGTCATGATCTTTTCCGCCTCTTTTGGTTCTTTCGTGGCTTTATACGCTATTTCCATCTCCCACACTTTCAGCGTTCCAATTCGCCACTACCTTCATCCTTCCTATTTCTCATCCGTTTGAACTTTTCAGCCTTTCACATTTCCATCTCCATCAAGCATCCCCTACCACAGCTTCCCCTCCCCACCCCTTCTCTGACCTCCGCCTCCCCCCCCCCAAAACCGTCGGCCTAACCCTCACTTTCGCTCTTTGCGTCCTCTAACCTCCCTTCCCCTTCCCCTTCCCCTTCCCGTCGCCGTTCTCCAACAATCCAAAGATTAAGACTCGTAGTCTATCTTTCAGAGGAATATTGGTCTTCATCAGCTTCAACTTCAATCCAAACAATCCCTCTCGTAGCGCTCATCAGCTTCAACCTCAACTCAAACAATCACCTCTCGTAGCGCCTCCTATCCGCCCTCCCTCCCAAGTCCCCACCACCGTTAATTCTCTTGCCCAACTTTCTAGCTACATAGCTATGGAGCGTTCTCGGCGGGGGTTTCGATTTGCTACTTCTTTCGCCGGTTGGTATGGTGTGAGTTGGCGTCTTTTTTGTTTGGTTTTTGCCAAGGGGAGTGGGGTGTGGGGTGGGGGGAATAGAGATGTTCGTGGTTGTTGTATCTAACTCTGGCCGTTAGTCGGTCGGTACCTCGAAATTTTAATGTACTTTTTTAGTGGGGGTGGGAGATGATATTTCCACACCACCCATCATCCAGCACCCCAAAGCTTTTAAACCGCCCAGAACGTTCTATCTAAGTATAAATTTTCTCTATTTGGTTTTTTGAACACCACCTCGGAACTCTCTTCATCCACCCACCCACTCGCAGCTCTTCGATTCCCCTCATCACTCGCTCGTTATCGCCTTTACCCTCGTTTACAATTTTTTGCTCGTTTCGCATCGTATCGTTAGAGTTGGATTTTTGTGCTTGGATCGGGGGAGGAGGGGAGTTGGGTGGGGGGGGGCGGGTAAGAGGGGAGGGATGTGAGGGAGGGGAGGGAAGGGGGGTTAGGAAGGGGGGAAAGGGGGGAAAGGGAGGAAAGGGAGAGGGGAGGGAGAGGGGAGGGATGTGAGATTGATTGTGGTGAGGGAGAGGGGGGGGGAGATGGTTAGGATAGGATAGGACTGGGTGGAAGGGCATTGGAAGCGTTGAAGAAGTTGTAGACTTCTATTTTATAATATTTTCTCTTTTTATATACATACTCTCTCGCTCTTCCACACCCACCCCCTCCCCCATTTCCCCAACAACCCCCGCCTTCCCGCATCACAACACCATTATCACCCCCCCTCCCTAACAACCACCCCTCCTTATCCCCCCCCTTCCTCCCCCAAAAAACATCCAAAAACCAACTGTTGGAAAACCACCCCAACCTCACGAAAACCCCGAAACCCCAAAACCCCAAAAACGCAAAAAGAAAAAAAAACCTCTACATCTCCATTATGGTTTTTTTTCCAAAAAAAAAGCAAACCTTGGAGAAGAAAATGTTGAGTTTACGAATCGGCACTGCGATATGGGTATGGGCATGGGAAAAGAAGCTAAGATGAGGGGGCTGGGGAGGGGGGTTGGTTTGGGGGTTGGTTGGTTGGTTATTATTGGAAATGGAGATGGAATAGGGAGGGGGGGGGGGGTTGATAAGGTGGGGAATACATATGTGGGATGAGATGGGGGGGGATTGTCGGGGATGAGGGGGGATTGGGTGAGATGTGGGGGGTGGAGATAAGAGATGCAGAGATTAATAAAAACGATCTCTGATGAAAAACTGAGCGCGAAGAGAGTGATGAAAGAGGGTGAGAGGTGTAATATTTTCGAACTGAAAGAAACGAGAACGAATGAACGAAAGACAGAAGAGTGGAATTTGAGCAAGGGGGGGAAAGTAACGGCACTAGGACGTTCGACCAATTTTCCGCTTGTGAGACGTGGGGGTGTGGGGAAAGTTGAGGTTGCTTGAGATCCCGAGCATGGATATGTGGGGTTTTGTGGTTGCTGGTTTAGGGGGGCTGGTTGTGGGTAGGGGGGTGTGTGTGTGTGATGATTTGGGGGGGGGATAGGCGGGGATGGGGGTTATGCGGTTGGGTTTGCGGGGGTTGAGTAAGAGTTGGTGGTGGTTTGGGGGGGGGGGTTGTATGGCTGAGAAGATGGGGGGGTGGGTTCCCTTTGGGGAAGGTTTTAGGATTGTGTGGGAAGGGGTGTTGGAACGGGATTTCTTTAGGGTGAGTTGGGGTTCTGGGGGTGCGAAGATGGGCTGTGCTGGATTTGAGTTGGGGGGGGTGATGGAGGAAGGGATGGAGAGGGGGGGAGGGATGGGATTAACAAAATCGAAAGGGTTTTGTGTATATGGACGGGAAACTATATCTCGATTCTACGAGGAATTGCGGCGCAACTTCTTTTCCCTCCCGGACCGCAGGAACAGCACGGGGGATTTTCAAGTTGAAGTATTTCCAATAGTTGTGTAGTAAACGAACGCTTTCGTCTGGTTCCGTAAAGGAAAATGCAACCGATTAGGGATTGATAGTATTGCCAAGCTGCCTAGAATAGGGTCAGGAAGTCAGATCGGATTCCCCAGTCAGGAGTGGCTGATCAGGGCATTTCCGGGAGGCTTCCGTATTCCAGGAATGTGCTGCAAAGAGAATGAAGAGGAGGAGACGGCTGAAGCGAGGCGGTCGAAGAGCCATTGCAGAACATTTATTTACCCCGAAGACTATTCGGGCAATTCATAAAAGCCGTCCGTAACCTGAACGTAAATCGCGTGCATTGCCCAAACAAGAAACCACAGACAATATGAAAGAATACGAACAACAAGGCAACAAAACCTAACATGCATCGCCTCTCAGGAGCGTACTGCTCCGCAGATACAGAAACTCACCCAAAGGCACCAGTTCACCATGCAGAATGCACACCATCGCACAGCACAAGCAGGAACAGAATTCAGGGATGCCGAAAAAAGACTGCTGTAAGGCACGCCTAAGTACGACTGGTACATACTGTAGCCTGGATGCCTGGATGCCTGATTGCCTGGTTGCCAAGACTGCGAGAATCAGGCGATATTTATTGCATGAAAGATTGAAGAAGGCAGTTGAACGACTAGGCGGCCTCAACCAATATGTAGACCAGAATCTACCACCTAATGTTTGAGAGCCCTGAAAGGCATACCGGAGACAAGTGCACCTGCCGGGCTTTTTGTGTGACGGAACCGGATACCTCGGGCGAGAATAGGGATTTGGCCGATGCCATTTTTAGAGGAGTATGCATTGTAGGAGTGCATTGCGTTAGAGACAGATTGTCCAGAAGGCAACATAGTTATTGGGCGGAAGTGCGTTGGAGTGAGACAGTGATCCACAATGAATGCAATCAAGCGCACCTACCAATAATTGTACAGGACTGGAGACTGCAACGAAACATCGAAATGCAAATGGATATAAACTGCTCATATTACGGTGCATCGGAGGAATACATTGCATCAGGACCAAAGGACAGATCTTGAGCAGGATCTCTGGAAGGAGCGATTAGAATTGAATGATGCACCTGAAGACATGTAGCTAATCATGATACAGGCCAGTACGATTCGAGAAGAGAAATGAGGCGTCCAATGTGCCAACGCAATTCACGCAAGTTCCGCCAGAGAAGGCTGTTAAATGACGATAAGCAAGTATTGTCTCCACGACGGATTGAGAGGCTTAAACGACAGAGGCGATTCAGGCGACTCAACCCTAACTATGGACTAGCTGTGGAGAAAGAAGCGAGTTGAAACAGATGCAAAGGAGTTATCCGAGGTCCTTGAAAAAGTGCTGGTAAGGCGTCCCATTTCTGGGTAGTACAGCGCCGGAGGAGCACTCCGACCGAGCTGGCAAGGCTCGAGAAGGAATAGGGAAAAGTTAGGCCGGAAGATACACGCTATACTAGGGCGCATGCCAAAGTCATTATGGAAGTCGTTGCAAGAAACAAAAGTAATCATGCGAGGTAAGCCCAAACACCGACACCGGAGAGGACTCAGTACGAAGCTGACACTAGACACGTCAGAATCTTAAGACTTCGTGGGGAAGTCAGCGTGGGTCACACGACATCTGTGGGCATGTGGCTCAGTCCTCGGATTAGGTGCTTACAAGTTTTCCTCCACCGCCTTGAGATCGACCCACTGAAGGATCTGGCTTTAGCAAGGAAGGTAATCCTGCCGTTAGGCTTCGCTCGTTTGGTAGGGCATCAGATCCTCGTTAGAGGATGCCTCTCTCGCAAGGGTTCGGACCCTGCCGCTTGATTGAATCCTGCTGACCCGCATAATCGAACCCTGCCGGCGGAGCTGTGACCTCTTTATCTAGACCGCTATTCCGCAAGGCAACGGGGACTAGGCGATCCACATGCTTCCTAAGAGCCCTTAGGCAGTCAGCATCCTTCTTGGTATGCATTGCGCATCCTCTTGAGTATGCCGTTCGTTTGGGCTGCACCAGTCTCTCCACTGCATCAGGTGGGCACGGTTGGAGGTGGTCAGATGCTATGGCATGCTTGCTGCATAATCCTTAGTCCTGCTCGTTTAGGCTCCAAGAGTCGATAACTGCCAGCCAAGGTTGTGTAACAGCGTAAGCCAGATACATAGGGAGGGAATTAATCCTCGTTCAATGGAATATCCTTTGACAGATGAGAGCGCTTTGACGCAAGCTTGCAGCATCTCTTCGTAGCCGGAGACGCAGGCTGCATTCCATTACTTCGGAGTAAGAGTTTTCTCATTCAGTAGAGGAATTGTTGAGGCACGGCAACAAGGTTAGTGTTGACGATACTGTATTTATTCGTTGATGGAGCTATGTATGCATCGGGCAAGGGACAGAGGTTGTGATATATTGAAGGGATATTTGTATGGTGGAGAGAAGTGACGGTACAGGAATCCTGTTGAAGGATGGTCGCATAAAAACAGATACCAATTGCAGTAGAGTAAGATAGGATGTGTACCCACACAATTTGGACAGGATATGGAACGAATTGTTGTACATCTATACCCACTGGTGATTTTGCCTCGGCACACAATGAGAAGTCGTGATACAAGACAAGACTTGTGTCGACTATGAGTTTTCGATTCTCTAAGTTGCAGGACTGTATGCAGCCCCAGAGGGCCATAGACGTAAGCTAAAACGCCCGTCGTAAACATTCGTGATACATAGGGCAGCATAGCTAGCAGCTTACAGCCACGTTTTGAAAATCCAAATCACCACCCGAAAAGAAGACAATGACATTTCAGTTTGTCGCCGAAACTGAGGCAGCGAATTGAGTCCTTTAGTTTGACCCGCATCAGCCTTATGAAGAAGTGCAGTTATCATCCTGGCCTTGGAGGGAACACGGTCAATACTCCTCTTCAATCCTATCTTCTCGCATTCCACTCGCACCCGACATGCTCATCCGAGGGCCCATGCTCATATTTGCCACCGGTGCTGAAGCTGCCTGTGGACTTGCTTGCATAGTCTCAGGACCTGCAGGGTTTGGCTCATCCTTCATACACGCAGTCTCCAGCATGTTTGTCCATTTCCCACTCGTACCCGCGTGGCTGTGCTTGAGATGTTGACGGAAGTGATCTGCACGGAAGAACTTTTTGGACTGGTTGCATTCGCCAAACTTGTGTACGTTCTGTAGATGGTTGACGCGATCGTCCCAGTCAGGGTGTGGGTCATTCGGAAATTGCTGTCCACAGTAGCCACAAATATCCATAGCAGGCAGTGAATCCATGGAAGGTGAAGGGTTGTTGGGTGCAATGGCGGTTGAGGGGTGGAAGGCGGCTTCGTAGCTGCCGGCTAAGGTGGCGCACGACCAGGAATGACGGCGAAGGTGGAGGGAGTTTTGGTGCCGTTCGGCTTCATTCTTGTTCTTGAATCGGTTGTTGCAGAAGTGGCAGCTGTATTGCTTTTCCGATTCGTGATTTCTGATTGGACGACAAAGGTTAGCTTGGCAAACGATCCGTCAGTGCATCACTTACTTGAGCTCTTCCAACGTATCGAACTTCTTTGGTTTCTTTGGGCAGCATTCGCAAATATGGACATGCGCCTGTAGGCCAGGCGCGTTGTGCAGCTTTCGCGGTCCAGGGTGTTCGCTTGACATCTTGCGGGCAATCGCTGCGGCCGATTTTGTGTCGGAGGTTGTTCGTTGATGTGATCGTGGAAGTGAGTCGCGAGGGCTCGAGGTCATGGGCAGTGAGCTGTTGTGTTGTGAATCGCGGGTGTTGAGTGAATCCGATGCTGGTGATAAACCACCTGGCGAAAGCCGTTCGTGTGTGGAGATGCTACTGATGGAACTACCTCCGACCGACAAACCACCCGAAGACGCGTACGACCCGTTTCGAAGGCCGCTTGACGATGTTGATGATGAAATTGACCCGTGTTGTATTGGAGCGAAGCGATTGATTGGAGAGCCACGACTTGCAGTGAGGTGGGCGGTGCTCCGTTGATAAAGCTCGGTACTGCTCCCCGCCGAATGCAAGGCCTTATCGTCGTGCGCAGCCTCTGGAGGTGGTGATGAAGCTCTTCGTTTCAAGGACATTCCTGAACGTGCGTCTGCGGATGATGAGTAGTAGTACGGAGTTTCCAGGCTGGGTGGTGGACGGTCTTCAAGGTGGAGTTGTCCCAATGCACCCGTTTCTTCCATGGAGAAATCTGCGGCCGAGTCAGGTTCGGCAGAAATTGATTGGTCGTGGCTGGTTCGCTTAGCTCGATTAGCGTGCTCGCTGGTCGTACTGTTGTAAGAACCTGCCGCTGACTCATCGAAATTGGAAAATACCGACCCGCCGCCGCCAGACAGAGACTCTCGTCGCGGGCGATGTCTGGAGCCCCGAGACAATGAATAGCCAGAAGCATTGGCTGGAAATCGAGTTTGCTGCTCCGGCTCCGCTACAGACAACGGTGTCATGGCATCACACGGTGGGCTTCGATAATCCATGTAATTCTTAGCACTCGCCGCAGAAGATATGAGACCTGGTGAGATAGCCCGGGAGCGCGGGCTGTCGCCAAATCTACTAGAGGGTTCTTTCTTGACGTGTGGTTCAGAGGGTGCACTTGTGGATCGGTCTGATAAAGATAGCGATTTGAGCTTGTGTGGATACTTTCCCTCTGGGAGGAATTGCATGCTCGAGGTGGGCGAAGCTTCTACATTCCCTAATGACGACGTTCGGGGTGGTGTCCTGGGTTTCCCAATCTTGGACAAGAGCTTGTTATCATACGCTTGAGACGAGTTTTCCGTATTTGCTCGCTCTAAATGTCTTTCGCCGTGTAATCTTCGGATACCCATACATATTAGTCGCCGCCAGAATTAGAGTGACACAAGTGGATGATACAAAGTAAAGCGAGTGTGGTTTGAAGAGGGCTCGAGAAGGAGTGGTCTTGCTTGATCTCCTCACGTTACATTTCCAGAAATACGAACAAAGGCCAGAGTGAACATGCTTATACTGACTGATTTGCAAGACTGGAGCCCGAGAGGCTGTGATACCCTTCATCGACAAACCTGGAGGAAAAATCATATCTCCGGTCCGAGTCGGGCCGTGACCTGACCGTCGAGTTGGAGTTGCCTCGCCGGGCATACTCAGGCCGCTCCGAATGTCCTTCATTTTCCATCCTCTGATCCCAGGTCCCATGTAGACTTGAGTCTGAGCGGACAGATCCACCGCTTTTTCCAAACCCTCCGTCGCTAGAAGGAGTGTTCCCCCATTGCCATCCCGGATCGCCGCCAGCAGCAAGACCGTTTATGAATCTCGGGGGAGGTAATGGTGGGGGAGCTTCGACGTGTCTTGCATTTGGAATGTTCATCCCTCCCTGTTCTCTTGAAGATCTCGCAGCTCGACCGTTATTGCCGTTAAAATCATATACAAGTATCGAAGGTGGCGACGTAACGCGAGAGATGTCCATTATCGGGCGAAAGTATTGCCACGAGCTGAAACCATCAAGTCGTAGGATATCGTCAAGTGCGCTGGCGCCGCAAGCAGAGCGAGGATTATTCCAGTGGTGGCAATTGCGCGTTAATCACGAAGGCGAACAGTGAACGCAGACATCAAAGGGAGGCAAAACCAAAAATTCTTCAAGAACCCGTTATGACCATAGAAAACGCAAGAGATGAACGAAAATCGAATAAACGGTGGAATCGCTATTCAGCTCCGGCAGGGTCAGAAACTAGCAGCACAAGTTCCTCTCTGGTGCAGGCGGGGTCAGCCCCAATAAGGTAGTTAAAGGGAAGTCCGTAAGGGAAGGTCAGCCCTACAAAGCTTCTCATACGCCGTCTTGTTTCTTCCGTTTTTCCCTTCAGCTGTGACCTGTCGAATACCGCGGGCCCACACACACACACACACACACACGTCGATATTATTGCACAGCCACTTTCGGTTGCCACGGCTCTTCAGGCCAATCAACCGGTGAGCCTCCAGCAGCTCAGACGTCGTCCGACCAAGAAGCAATCAAGAAATCCGGCCTTGGGGTGAGGCGGGATGAGGACTGCAGGGACGAAACGCTCGCAAAGAAGTCGCCTTACAAGGAAGGTTCTACTAAACGTTGTTGGTCCTTCAGTAATTTCCACACTACCGTACTCGACCAGTATCGGCGGTGTGTCGCTTTCGCAACCCTACCCTACAGGTAAGGTGGTAGGTAAGGTAGGTAGGTCAGACATAAAGTATGGGGGGAACTTTGAGCGAAGGCCGAATGAGTTGTTCCCGCTTCCAACCCGATAGGGACATCTATCTCGCAACATCTACGGGGTCGCAACAGGAATGATCCTTTGCCGGATTGTTTCGATACGCAAATGATCAAACCACCCCGAGGGCGCCTTCCGAGTTCAATGTTACGCTAAGGCAGGAGTGCCTCCGCGAACCAGCTACCTTAGGCGTCCCATCTTCGAGGCAACAAGCCGACTGATCAACAAAGTCATGTTCGTGTTCACAGCTTTCCCACGCCCACTGTAGTCTCCGTGACCAACTCACGGCGAAACAATCACTTACTCCAAAGATCCGAGCAGTTCAGAGAGAGCAAGGTCAAGTAATGCGTAAGTAATCATTCTTCGCCGTCAATAATGCTTAAAGCCCGGATGAGGTACATATCTCAGCAAGACCCTTCATGTCCCGGCGAGTGAACAAGGGTGCTGGAAGAAAGCCCTAAGGTAGGCGGATTGGGTTCAAGGTAAGTGCAAAGTAGGGTAAGGTAGGTTTGGGTAGGTGGTCAGGACTCCGGAGAGCTGTTGCTTGCTCTCTTGCTTGGTAAGGTAACGTCCCGCTGTGCATTGAACCCCATGGCCGTCCTTTAGCGAAGTTTGCCCCTCACCCACAGCGTTGGGACCGAGGGGGACGGGGGAGTACTTGGTAGGGCGAGCTGCTGCCTCCTGTAACCTGTGGGCGGCACACTGCACATCTGCAGCACTACGGATTGGAATTATGTACGCGGTATCGTTTATCGCACGCAGCGATGATGATCATCCTGGACGAGGAAAAGGTAAGGTAGGAAAGGGGGTGGATGAGTCCCCCAAAATAGCTCCGGTAGTAACATTCATACATCCACACTGTGCAACAGTGTGCAACGACGCCCAACGGTGGCGACTCGACACTTGACTACATAGGTCTGTCTGAACTACGGTGGTAGGGAGTATCCTTGATGATGAATTGGACCACCTTATGCGGTGGAAACCAATAAGGAAGCTTCCACTAAATTCATGAATCATAAGGTAAGGGGTTCGGGAAGGGATACGGATACCTGGCGGAAGTACGGAGCACGGAGGACGGAATCCTCTTCTACCTTACTTACCACGCTTACCAATCAGCCTTCTGAGGCGAAAGCGGAACGCTCCCGTCGCCTTGTCCAGTCGAGTCGACTGTCATGTCCCGAAGAGAAAAGTCTCATCTGTAAGATAAGGTAGGTAAGGAAGTAAGCACGGTAAGGCACTCTTCCTCTTCCTCTTTCTGATCTTCTCTCCATTCATGATTCTTCCATCCCCAAACGTCATCACTCCGCAAATTCAATATTAATGGCATGAGCACTGGTACTGCTATCAGTCTGCTTCTTGGGAATTGGTCCTCAAACGAGTATGGAAGTACATGCAAGATATAACCCGCAAGCGAACTCACTCCCCTCGGCTGCAGTCCTCGCTAGGACTTCTTGGGCAAGTCGCCTGAGTACCTTACCTAGTCTGCTGTCCGAAGGTGGTTCCCGATGTTGCAAGAGCATTGCAATCAATAACAATCCATCATGCAGCGTCATGAAGCCATATAGTGTGCAAGGATCGTTAGCTCAATGCAGTCCTCAGGCTTTCAACGACTGGATGATCGAATAGGAAGTTACGAAGGAAGTCGAGGATGATGCATCCTGATCCAATCGCTATGGCCATGATCTGCGTTGTTAGCTGACAGTCGAGCCGTTCAATCGTGATGGGATCATGGGAGTCATCGATGATGCTTTGCTTTAAGGTGTGCACACATCCCGTCATCCGAAAGCGTAAGGTACGTTCTTTTCAATAGATGAACCAAAGCATAGAATATGTAAGGTTTAACGATGTTCTGCTCTGGTTAAGGGGGGGGTGCTGTGGATGCCAACCTGCATGGCTTGCAAACTAAGGCAGCACAGCTGAAAGCCCTCAGAAGCATGCGCAATGCTTCTAGTCTGCATACATGGCTCCTTAGGTTTCAGGCCAGTCCCTACGAGGCTTGCGAATATGAAGGCTGAAAGTTCGAAAGCCTGGACCCACAACACGACGGTGACCGGTCTCCCTTCCACGTACTCGTACAGTATAAATAGCAAAAGGTAGGAGGTAAGGTATACAGCATAAGACGTGACATGTTAGGTTGCCACAGTCTGTCTAATCCAGTCATTCCCCATCTCTGCAAACCTCACTGGAAAAAACCACCAAGAGAATGGTAAACTCAAAGCGGGGTACCCGTGGCCCGTGGGAAGGAAAGGCGACTGGCAGAGCCAACGGTTAGGGTACAAGTGCAGTAGGGCAGAGACCTCCCAACGCCCGGGTCTTGAACTCGGTAAAATCCACCAAGGTATTGACGCTAACCTCAGCTGTCATCGAAGCAAAATTGACAGTATCTCTGATTCTTAACCAAAACACTCAAGGTACCAATCGAATTAACACGTGACTCACCTTCCAAGTTCCCAAAAAAACCCAATTCTCCAAACGCACCACCATCAACCCCTATCCCTCCCCCCAAAAAACCAACCATGTCCCTCACCCCCATCCCCCCCTCCAAAAACCTCTACATCGGCTCGTACCTCCCCCCCTTCTTCCCCTTCCCCCCCCCTCCACACTAACCCCCCACGGCAGCCTCTCCACCCTACGCGCCACCCAAGCCCTCAAAGCCGCCAACATCACCCACGTCGTCTCCGCCCTGCGCGCGCCGCTCGACCCAGCGCTGTTGGCCGGCTACAGGCATCTGCATGTCGCGGTCGATGATGTCGGGGACGAGAATCTGCTGAGCTGGTTTCCGGCGGTGAACCGGTTTTTGGATGAGGGGTTGGCGGGGCGGGGGGGCGGTGGGGGTGGGGGGGTCGTGGTGGTTTGGTAGGTTGGGGTGTTTTTTTTTGGGGGGGGGGGTGGTTGCTAGTTTGGGCTTTTGCGTGTAATGTTGTAGAGGGGTTTTCTGGGTTTTTCTCTTTTTCTTTTGTGAGCTTGTAGAGATTTTTCTTTTGGGATGGTATCGAAAAATTCTTTTCCAGGGATCATTTTCTGTATTCGCCCTTTCTCAAGCGGCTAGGATGCACTTCCCAGCTTTTCTCTTACGTTTGCCTACATTGTCTGCCCTCTCCTGTTCTTCTTCTTCTCAAGCCATGCATTCTATCAGCCGTTTATTCCCACATATTCAATACTGTTACCCCCTTTTCCATAGGGGACCCTACATCCTAAAAAAATCCCTTACGGCACAAAGTCTCCTCTCACAATCTTCATTCTTTCATCCCCTACCCTCCTCTCCCAATCTCATTCTTTCACCCCCCACCCTCCTCTCCCCCCCCGCTCACTAACCCCCCCCTCCTCCCTCCAGCGTAGCCTCAAAATCCCGCTCCGCAACCCTCCTCCTCGCCCACCTCCTGGCCACGAACCCCGCCCTCACCCCCGCCTCCGCCCTCGCCCACCTCCGCGCCTCCCACCCCCCCGCAGACCCAAACCCCGGCTTCATGGCCCAGCTCGCCCTCTACCACCGCATGGGCTGCCCCTCCTCGCTCGACACCCAGCCGCTGTACCAGCGCTGGCGGAACGAGCGGAGCGCGGCGGAGAGCGCGGCGGTGGGGATGGCGCCGCTGATGGAGGGGATCAGGTATGGGGATGAGGTGGAGAGGGGGGATAGCGCGCCCGTATCATCATTGTCGGGGGAGGAGGAGGAGGAGGAGAAGGAGGAGAAGAAGAAGAAGAAGGAGGAGGCGACGTACCGCTGCCGCCGCTGCCGCACCCCGCTCGCCACAACCGCCTACCTAATCCCGCACACACCCCCGTCCCCCACCTCCAATACCACTCCCCCATCCCAAAACCCCCACACCCCCAAACAACCCTGCGCCCACCTCTTCCTAGACCCCCTCTCCTGGATGCGCCCGGAGCTGGAAAAGGGGAACCTAGAGGGTCGCCTCGAGTGCCCCAAGTGCGGGCAGAACGTGGGCAAGTATGCGTGGCAGGGCATGCGGTGTAGTTGCGGCGGGTGGGTGGTGCCGGGGATTTGTTTGGGGAGGGGGAGGGTGGATGAGGTTGTTGGGGTGGGGGGGAAGCTGTAAGGGGATTGGGGGAAGGAAGGAAAAGGGGGGGGTTGTTGTTGTTGTTGTACATATTCTTCTGGTTTAAATACGGAGGCAATATGTGTTGCGAACGAAGCATGACCGTGGAAATTTAGTGCCTGTCCCGCGGTAGAGAACTTCTAATATAACCGCAAAGGGGTCTGTCTATCTGTCTATCTATCTAATCCTCTCTTTCTTTCTTTTTCTTTTTCTTTCTTTCTTTCTTTTTTCTCACCTATCACGCAGGGAGCGCTCTACTCTAGGTCAAGCAAGTAAGCAAGCAAGCAGCTCACATGGAAAATTAATCATTACGGGGATTGCATTACCTGCATGTGTAGACCTAACCGTGTATGTGTGTGTGTGTGTGTGTGTGTGTGTATGTATGTGTGTATGTAGCATAGCATGGCAATCAATCACCAACGATCTACCAAAGTGAAAAGCCGATGGAACGAAACGGAACGGAATGTTTTGACCGAGGGGCGATCGATTGATGGGAAATTTATTTTTGCGGTCAAGGCTTCCGTATGTGGGTGGGTGTGTGGGTGGGGGGGGGGATAAGTAAGGTAGGTAAGTAAGTAAGTTATGTAGAAGAAGAAGAATGAATGAATGAATGAATGATTATGTCTTGGGATGGTTATATCTTGAGATAGTTATGTCTTGAATGATTATGTCTTAGACGTTCACGTCTTCGGATCGTTATATCTTAGATAGTAGATAATAGTTTATCAGTTTGTCAGAAAAGAAATTGCTCATGCGATAATAATGCCACTAGGTATGTACATACGAGTAACCCACCCCCCCCCCCCCCCCCTCTCCCCCTATAAGGATTTCCAACGAAACGATATGGATGTATCACTCTCTGTGTACTGATATATGGGTTTTGCTGAAGGTGATGGGGGCTGTGAGTAGGTAGGTAGGTAGGTGGGTGGGTAGGTGGGTAGGTAGGTAGGTAGGTAGGTAGGCCTGTCTTTGGGTATAGGGATGTTTTTTTGCTTCGGTGTGTAGACTTTCTTTTTTTGCCTGTTTACGAAGGGGTGTTGAGAAGCAGAGTTGCTCATGTGGGAATTAATTGTTTTATGGGGGAGTGGACTGCGTGCATTAATCGTTCTTGTGAATATGATATTAATGGAGGAAGTACAAGTGGAAGACGATGTAATGAGGAGTTGATGGAGAAGATGGCTTCTGATGGTATTTCTGGCAGGTTTTCGTATCGAGGTGGATAGAAGGATGGTTGTGCTTGAATGTGATTGGCAACAATCGTTCGCGCAAAATGTCACTGCAAGAACCCTTCTATAACGATATTTTCATACAACGATATCCCTCTTCGTATCGATAGGCGTTCTGAAACCAACAGGAATTATTTCGTATGTATACCCATCTTTAATATAGCGATATCCTTCTGGTAACGATGTGGTAAGGCGGGAGTTTTGAATATCGTCATAGCCAGGTCTTACTGTGATAGATATCTTTGGCACCCATATCATAAGTCCGATGAGTGAGATTCCTTCCGTTTGAGTTGATGTCCAACAATTTGGCGGTCAATTGTCCTCGAGATTCTAAATCTGATAATTGGGGATGTCATGCAACACCAACTTCAGATGTAATTATCAAGCTTGGAGATTAAGACAATCCTTCGTAAGCCATTCTTCTCATATCAGCCAGCTTAGGTAAGATCAGCATATGAGAAGACGTCGGGTTCCGTAAGCCCTTGCACGTTTCTCATCACTGAGGATGTTGCGGCGATAGCTCCGTGGTTTCTGTTGGTAACCTAAGCAGGATGACGCTCTTTTTGCCGAGGGCGTTAAAGACCGATAGACTTTCTCTTATATTGTTTATTCAGGGACCTGCCGCTGCTGGATTTGGAATACTTCATGTAAGACCTAACCGATTGCAGGTGGGCACGGAGCCGGAAAGAGGGCTTTCTGGCGAGGCGTTTCAGTCAGCACTCGGAAAGAGAATTGGCCCCCATATTGCCATGATTACTATCTTTTGACCCCCAGCGGCACAAGTTCTTTTCAGGCAATTTTTTCTTGGTATGGAATGGAGCGATGTCAGAACCTGGTATGTGTGCCGCTGTTGATTTTTGGGGGTTGATTTAACGGTAAAGGCTGCCTTAGATATCGCCTGCTGAACGCACCCCAGAACAAGGATTAATGTCACAATTTGCGCCTGATAAGGATCAAAGAAGCATGATAGCGTAGTTCATAGGTTTTGTCGTAGTAATTTGGCACTTGGCACTACCGCTGACACTCTTTTTTTCGGAGGCCTGCGCCAATGGCGGAGACAGAGGCCCCCAAAGAACCACTTAACAACTGGGTCGGCAGGTGCACAGTCTTTAGTGCTTCCGGATCTGACCGTATCCCACACAGCAGGTATTGGTCAACGTCTAAAGTCAATGTCCCCTCAGACGGAATGCTTCGGGGCATTCGTATCAGGTAGGTAAATGTCGTTGTGGATATGACTACTGAGACGATAGTGCTGATCCTGCTGGCGATGGATACCTTTGACTTCAATAACCGTGATAAGGTTCTTTCTGTACCTAAATTTTATCATTGGCCATTGCCAATTGAAGCTATTGCTGCTCCCATTCGACAGCCTCCGATCTAGAAGCAAGTGTTGATAGCAAAGACAACAGCCGAAGTCGTGGACCAAAGACTGCAGTGGCTCGACGCATTGGGCAGTTCGGCTAACGAGCTATGCATGTTAATCTTGTGGTCGATTATACCATGCTCGTGTTCATTGTGTCTCTGGAGAGCTCAAGGGAGCGAAGCGTGCAGGTGAATATGCGTACTGTCAGAGCAGTACGAGAAACTCATGGCCGATCGTGTTCTATTGTGTAGGTATTGGGCGCAAGATGACATATTGGATTAAAGTAGCAATATGCATGGGTGCATGGCGTCCTGAACAAACAGCCGAGATGACATGGCAAATAACGATAGCTCAGTCCGGGTTGCCATTGGGTACGCTGGGGAACAGGGCAGGATTCTTAAGACGTTCTCGATTCCTTTTGGCAACCTCGAGATTTCTCAGTCGATCTAGCCGTTTCTGATAGAAGACCTTGTTGAGCGCATAGATGCGAGGGACATCCTCAGCTGTGGGGGCAACCGGCCGCCCAGTGACTGCCTTGATCTGTAACATACTGATAAATATTCACGACCGCTACGAATGATGCTCATGATGGCTCACCTTGTCGTCCTTCTCTTTCTCTGCCTTTTTGTCGTCTTCCTCTTCCTTCTTTCCGTCTTTTTTATCCTTGTCTTTGTCCGTTTCCTTCTCCTCAGCTTTGCTCTCCTTCGACTTCTTCTTCTTCTTCATTTTCTCTTCATACTCTTGCTTTATCAACTCAATCTCCCGATCCATGTCCTCCTTCTTTTTGGCCGCGGCTTCGGCTGCATTAATGATTGGGCTGGCGAAGCCTTTGTCCTTTAAGTGACCCTGACAGATATAGAAATGATCCTAGGATGTATGTTAGCTGGGCATTGTTCGTCCGGAGCGCTGTATGCTTGTATACCTTGTTGTCCGGGGTAATCAGTACGCTCGTTGTAGGTTTGTAGCATACCATTTCACATGGTTTTGCTGATGCCTCTGCTACCCTTCGCAGATGCCAGACATTGACTAGAGACATGTTGAAAAGAACCACGCTATCGGTAGGCTGCTCACCTCCAGAAATTACGGATGCTTGAACATTCAAAGATGTATCAGGGCAGGCTTCATCGCGACATGGTCCGGCATGTCCCGTTTTCCCGTAAGCTGGAAATGAACGTAGGGCTGAAGCCGTTTTAAGGATAGCGATAACTTATCAGATTATCAGTATTTCCTTGGAAACACTCTTCAGCATTAACAGCAATTTAGACCCTAGGTCTTATCTTTGGGGGACTGACCCCTCCTGTTCTTCCCCTCTGTCTGATTCAGACGGTACTGAGGTGATTGCTTCTCTCGCCCTGGTTAAAACATCAAGCGCCATGGATTTGAGGCACAGCTGCAGCAAAGCAAGGCTGAGACACAACGTTCTTCTCGGATTAATGCATCATCCAATGGGACAGCTTTCAGTCTACATGGGAATGTCTGAAATAGATAAAGAAGTAGCTGAAGCCACGGCAAACGGGCTCAGTAAACCACGGGAGTACAAACAAACGTTATTGGCTTACGAGTACTTGAATCTGGAACTGAAGATTCATTTAGAATACCTTTCAAAGAAATCTGCTTCACGTTTATCTCCCTGATGTTTCTGCCAATGTCTTAATCCATAGCCTCTTTTCAGTCAAAAATCCTCAGATTAGGCTCTTGTTCACATCCAAGCCATGCCTACCAACCACGTGCGCTTGCAGTGAATCAGGTAGGCCTTCAACACCTCAATTATTCCTCTAAAGTAGTACCAGACCACTTGTTTTCCTCACCTACCAAGGAACGTCCTCTTCCATAAGATAGCAACACGAAACAAGGCGCTTTACTCTCAATGCAGTGTGTGTGCTTGATCACTTAGCTCAAGGTCTTCCTTACACAGCTCTAATTCTTTCCGTCGTCTTCGATTTATTGGTCAGGTAAACAGAACATGGCGCCCCCGCCAGCGGTGAAGAATTTTCATCAGGTAAGTGGGCCGACATCCTGGGAGTCGGTCTTTTCGAACTCAGCTGACGGATCAACAGCATCAGCCAATAACCACTGGGCTGAGGACTATATGGTACGTGTGTGCAGAGTTGATTCTCTTTCTTTGGAGCCCTGATCTCGAGTCTCCAGGCATGTTTCGGGAGCACATCGACATTTCATCTCCCTTTTCCATTTCTTGATCCGTCATGAGATTCATCTTGCAACCTCATGAGGCAATGCTGACTCTGAGGTTATCGATAGCGAATCCTACCCACCGGGTACTTGTTTGCGGGAGCTGCTGCAAAACGCAGACGACGCCGGTGCAACAATTGTTGAGTATGTTCTAGATACCAATACATATTCAAACGGCCCATTACTCTATGATGGCCTGAAGGAGTATCAGGGACCGGCGTTGTTAGCGCGGAATAACAGTGTCTTCAGAGATGAAGATTTCGCCAGTCTCTCTTCCGTTGGGGACAGCCGTAAAAGACATGAAGCTTCCTCAACAGGAAAGTATGGCCAGGGTTTCAATTCCGTCTACCATTGGACGGATGGACCATGGGTATACTCTCGTCGCTGGCTTTTGTTGCTCGATCCCCATGAACAATGGTCTGTCGAGTCAGGGCAGCCTGGTGGTCCCACATGGGACGTTGTCAAGGAGCGAGAAAACAAGGAGATACAGAACCATCTACAGACATTTCGAGCGTTCAACCTTGATATATCGCAAGAGATGGACGAGACGATCATTCGTATTCCGCTTCGGACTAAGGGTCAAGCTATAACTAGCAAGATCGTTGCGCGCGAGATTTCGATCGAAGAAATCAAGGATGCCCTAGATCAATTTGGGCGAGAAGTCAGAGAAGGGGGCTTGCTGTTCCTCAAACATATCCAAAAGGTCACCGTTCGTATCAATGACGATGTTATTTGGGAAGCGAAGATACTTCAGTATTGTCCAAGGAGCCTGAAGTCAGTTGCTGTCATTCCACCGGGTAACAATCTCATGAATGCTGAATCGCATAGGGCACGCCAAGAAATACCTGTGGTCTTCAAAGAGGTTTTTACACCCACCACCGAGCGAGGCACGAAACATTCCCTATCTAAGCTTTTCAATCTGGATGTAGAATTTACCATAGGTGATGTCCCTATAGTTTACCGATATTTGGTCCATCATACTATGACGAGGTCGAGTGGGAACAAGGAATTGGACGAATGGGCCCAAGAGCGAAAGCTTTTTGGGTGGGTGGCTGTGGCTGCCCCTATAGAAGTTAGTCAAAATCCCCCCAACTTTCAATCGGCATCAGATCATATGGACGGTCTTCACACAAGTTCAATTCAATATTGTCTAATTCACTAATCTTGAAACAGCACCACGAAGGTTTTATGGGACGGCTTTTCTCTACCTTAAGACTACCAATCTTGACGGACCACCCTGTTCATCTGCATGGTCTATTCTCAATAACCCCAGACCGTGGTCGTCTCACCTCTTCGGGACAATCTCCTGGCTCTGAAGACTTCGCTACAAAGTGGAACAATTTTCTGTTCACGGACTGCATTTCCTCCGCTTGGGCAGACCTTCTACTATATCGAAGCTCAGACTCCTGGTACAAGGAAGGTTTCAGTCTCTGGCCGAGGGTGACAGAATTGTCAAATGATCAATGGAATAGGCTAGACGACGATGTGATTGATCAGATTCTAAAGAAAGAGCTGTCAGTCTGGCCCACTGCGAAGAAATGCGTCTCCGTCCAGGAAGGCTTCTTTACCACCACAACGTCTGAAACCGTCAAATATGCCCCGGCGTTGGCTGAAGCACAAGTAGCAGCGGTCCTTCTCGAAGAACCTTTATACGAGAAGTTACAGCAGCGAAGTTCAGCATCTTTCCAGATCAATTGGATGACACCCAAAACAGTACGACAATGTCTACGTTATCACACGGCTTCCGCATTGCCGAAGATGCCACGCCCACTCTTAAAATTACTTTTGGAATTCTGCCTACTTGATGCGCAACAAATGTCTGACGGTAGCTCCGGGAGAAATATATATGAGGATCTTGAGGGTATTGTGTTCTGGCCTACCTTGGATGGTTCGCTGGCTTCAACTAGGGAATGTGACCTGTTGCTTGCACGTGATTCAAGAGAGATGGAGCTCTTTGCCGACACTAGGAAAGCGAGAACACTTGACATCAATGGTCTGACAAACCAGACGCTAGGACTATTAAGGAGAGACATTAATTTTGTGTCGTCAAAAATCCGTTATCGTAGGTTAGCGGACCTATCAGAAGATTGGCCGATCATGTATCCTACGATTGAGCCGTCTGATGGGCCAAAGGCTTGGACATTACGCCCCTCAACGCATGATGAGCAGATCATCGGCAGCGTATGGACATGGATCTGTGCGAGATTAAAGGAGGGGGAGCAACTGCCTTCACAGTTAGATGACTTGTGGCTTCTACCCACGAATAGCCTTCGGCTTCGTCGATATGCTCCAGCCCTCGGTTCTCAGCCACTATTGATGATTAGTAAGGGCGAACCACTCTTCAATGTCGCACAGAACATGGTGGAAAGAGATCCTGACGCGGCTCCTCCGATACTTGACGCTAAGCTGCTACCGGCAGTAGCCGTGAAGCTCTTACAAGAGAGTGCGAGGTCAATTCCAAAGTTACATGGCGCATGTGTTGATCATCTCGAAACAGTTCTGACTTGGCTGGTCGCGGGTAAAGAGCTTTTGTTGACAGCATCTGCCGAGCAAAAACATATTGTATTGCAACACGTTGAGATGCTCACCAGAAATAGAGGCTTAAACACCAACGAACGCAATCTTGCGGGTCAAATAAGAAGCCTGCCTATATTCAGCATGATTTCCTCCTTGCCTCCTTTCACGGAACGAGCCATCACTATATCTGATATTCAGTGCAGCAACGACCGCGGTGACATCCTCAGAAGCAATAACCAAAACTCCAACCACACATTTGAAGCACCCATGGATCTCCCGCCAATGCCTGCGATCTCCGGGGTGTCATTGTACGATTTGAGCAACCAAGGTGAAAGATACCTGGTCGAACGCTTCAATCTAATCGGAAAAACAGACATATTCGATCTACTAGAACAACATCTCCTACCGTGGGCGGTGACAGTACAAGACGGCCCTATGGTCACAGCAAAAGAAGCGCTCATCGATTTCACTTTCAAACATTCGCGATTCGCAACTGGCTCATGGGCAATGAAAGTTTCAAAACTTCCCATCATTCCACTTCCACTTAGTGACAATGTGCACACAAGACAATACCGCTGTTTATCAGGCATGATAGACCCAAAATCTTCGTTATCGGAGCTCTATTTTGGGAACGAGGATGTTTTCCCTTGTCCTAGATTTTTCCAACGACACAAGGACGCTTTAAAAGCGTGCGGCCTTAGGCATAAGCCAAACTGGGACACACTGCTAGAGCGCGTACAGTATTTTTCTCAATGCAGTGCTGATGTCATGATCCTTGAGGCCAATGTCAAGTGCCTTCTTCAGCTCCCGTTTCGTGAGGATCAGAGCTTGTCGGAGTCCTCAATTTCCAAGTTTCGAACACTCCGATGGCTTCCCGCAAATCCAGTCTCGGGATCGGCTATGACTCTCTTCTCGCCCCGCAAATGTCGTGGATTAGATGAGCACGATCTTGTTCACTACATCTTAGGGACGACTCGCTTCTCCGTCAGCAAGGGATGGAAACACGTTCTTGGCTGGGAACGTATAGACTTGGACATAATCCTACGGCAGCTGGATTACTGTTTGCAAGACAATGATCATGGCAAAGTCGACCACGTCCTCAATTATATTCAGTCCAACTTCAGTCCGGTCGAGTACTCTGTATTGAGGTCGAAAGCCTGCATCCTCGGCGTTCAAAGAAACTATCTTGTGCCGAAGAATACTTTTGGTACAAGTAGGCTTCTGCTACGGTATCCTTTAGCGCCATACCTGGATAAGGTAGATAGTCATTTTGCGACGGAGCATGTGGAACTACTTGCACAGTTGAATGTTCGTAACGAACTGAGCGTCCAAGATCTTTCAAGCCTCCAGGCTCTCTTGAAGGATTCCAGTCAGGGTCCACTTGAGGGGTCTGATCTTGATGTGGCAATTGGTTCGCTCGAGATAGCTGCTCGCCTAGCTGGAGGTCAAGAACTTCTCGATATCTTGATTCCAGACACCGAATCCATCTTGAGACCAATGTCTGATATAGTATACGGAGACCGAGTCATGACCGGAACGATTGCTGCGTTCAACTTTACTCACCCCGCTATATCTGCCGACCTTATCCAACGACTCGAAATTGAGCATTCATTAGATCGTGCAACTAGGCTGGAGATAGAAGTCGATGATGGGGACGAAGACGAATACACTCCACGGGAAACACTGTCGACTGTCATCTCCGACACGTTAGGGCGGTATCCTATCGACAGCACCTTCAATGAATTCCTCGCCAATGCGGACGATTGTCATGCCACCGCGGTTTCTTGGATTCTTGACGAATGTGAAAACGGTTCACACGAATCATTGGCGTGTTTGACGAGTGAATTAAAGACTCTACAGGGGCCCGCGCTTTTCGCCTACAACGACGAAGGTTAGTAACGGGATTATTACGCATCATATTATTTCCAAACCTTCTGATCAGGAGCTAATTAATACTACAGTCTTCAAGGACGAAGACTTCGCCGGATTCAAGGATATTGGACAGGGCGGCAAGGGCGACGATGTGACCACCACTGGCATGTTTGGTAGGGGAGCTTTAACCATGTATCACTTTACAGACGTCCCTTCCCTGATATCTGGGGGATACCTCCTAATTCTAGACCCGCAGCAAGAACTGCTAACGAAGAACAAATACCGCAAACGGAAAGCGGGCATCAAGTTGTCTTTGGAGACAGCTCGTCGTCTGTGCAAGGACCAGCTTACACCTTTCCATGGTCTCTGCCATTACTCGAAGGAGCTGAACTACTTCGAAGGTACCATTTTCCGTTTGCCATTCCGAGAATCTGGAAAGAAATCGACGCTTACCGACCACGTAGTCCTAGTGGATATCAAAAATACTAAAACCTTACTGGAAAAGTATCTTCTTAGTGCACGAAAGTCTCTGCTTTTCCTGCGGAATGTTAAATCCATCACTTTTAACATCCGGGGTCAACCTGCATGTAAATGGTCCGTATCAGTGGATCACTCTGAAGGATCTGAACAGGACATATTTCGTGATGTGAGAATCTCGACTGTACAGGAACATCAGGTACCAGTCGCAGAGACTTGGCGTGTTGGCATAACAGATATTGAGCAATCTCCAATCGACATAGTCAACCCTGGAAGAGGATCCCAAAAGATCTCTGAGTGCGGTGTCGCTGCCTGCCTATCACAACCTGGAACCGACCAGAACGTCTTTTGCAAGCTCCCAACCCTACTTCCATCAAAGCTTCCAATTTCGTACCACGCCAGCTTTGCAATAACTGGTGACCGTCGAACAATACCATTGGAAGACCAGCACAGAGACGCAACCATGGCTCGGTGGAACAAGTGGCTACTATCAAGTTGTATTCCGGACCTTTATCTGAACTTTCTGAAAGATCTGGCACCAAGGCTGGGTATGGCAGCATTCAATTTCTGGCCCTCCACCTCTGGAGTATCCTCGAGCCCTTTATCCAAAGTCGTGGCCGAAGCTTTCTGGGACAAGATAATGGACGACCAGCATATTGCTTATGAACTTTACCCGAAAGCAGCGTCAGAATCTCTGCTGCTCGGCTCTACTCCCACGCAGAAGAGGGTGGGTGGAAAGACGAAAAAGTTGCATGCTGTCACTTCCATAAGGTGTGCCCAATTTGATTTCCTCCCGGAATCAACATCGAAGAAACTCCGGCCACTCCTAACCAATCTCTGTCCCAACCTCGTGCACCCTCCCAGCAACATATGGCTACGGATCAAAGCTGCAGACACTTCCGGTCTTACTGTCGAGCTCAACCCCGCCTTCCTTTGCCAGTTGTTTTCCCTTGAACATAGCTGCACAGTTTTGGAAGAATTTCTAGGTTCATTGGCTACAGGCGAAGGACAACAGAGTAAATCAGATGCACTTGAGAAGTTTCTTCAAGCTGTCGTGCCTCCTCCTGGCGCGGATGGGTCGTCACTCAAGATATTAGATGGTTGCCGGATACTTCCAAAGCTTGATGGATCTCTAGGACTTCTTACTTCGGTAATTGAAACAAAGGTGTGGACATTCATGGCAACGGAAGCAGAGCAGAAGTTGTTCTGCTTCGCTTCTCATTCTATGGTTAATACAAAGCTATTCCAACGCCATGTGGACACGACGAGCTCGAAGCTGACGTTTAGTGGTGATACCATGTCAAGTTTCAGAAACCCGATTGAAGACATTTCGAAAGCTCCATTCAATGTCCGGTCTCTGGAAATTGGAGACCTTGGAATGTTGCTGGCTCAACCGCAATCTCCGGTTGGTCCTTCAGCGTTGCGAGGATGCCGGGATACATGGATTACGGAGTTTTGGACATACGTCAATACAAAACTCAAAATTCTTGTCAAGGCAAGGAAGGATGACAAATCTGAAGCTACCGTTATGGGCCTGATTTCTCAATGTGGCCTTGAGGACCACAGCATTTACCGATACAAAGTAAATGAGGAATGGCAATATATAACCCCACGTCAATTCGATGAAGGCCTGTACCTGGTTGAACCCGTCAAGAAGGAGCACTCCACATTATGTGAAGAGATCGGCGAGTTCAATATGGTCGATCGAGCTAGTGTTCCATTTCTTCTGGCAGAAATGGAATCCGACCTGACAAGCAGCGCTGCGTTTGAACGATTGGTACGAATCCTGTCTCAGGTTGAAGGGGGAAAATGGGTCCCGATTCAAGAATTCCTACTACAAACATTGAGCGAGGCATCCATCCGAGTAAGTCTTTTCTTACTTCATTTGTTGCTCATCTACAGGCTTATATGTATGTATAGACGCTGCAGTCCATGCTGCTAGAGTACCTGAAATCCACCCATGCCATCAAATTTCTACCGGAACTCCGACGTCTGCCTGTGTGGCCACTGTTTCAACCGTCGCATTCTGACAAAGCTGCAAAGTACCTGCATGCGGAAGGGGCCACCTTCTGCAAGACCTCGAAGCTGCTTTTGCCGTGGGTTGTAGAAAGCCTGGGTAATCTCGTCTCTCCTGAGACAGTCGATAAATGCTTAGTACCATTGAAGGCCTTGGAAGTCCATGTCATGCCAATCAAGGAACTTTGGGATCACGCTCAACATCATCAACCCACAAATATCGGGAAATTTTCAGTCGCTGAATACTCTGCGTTTGTTCAAGAACTTGCAAAACACAATATCAAACCCTCAACAGCAATTGCGCCGAACGGAAACGGAAATTTTTGCAAGGCAATGTCATTATACGACCACGAGGACGAAATCTTTAAATCTGCTTTTCGTATAGAGCACACGACCCGTTTCCTTCATGGCAAAATGCAGCCACGATCTCTTCATGAATACTGGGTGTCTCTTGGCCTTCGATCTCGCGGGCCAACAAAGGTTTTCAATTCTGAAGATTACGTTCAATGTGCCCTTGCGATTCAAGTACGGTGGCTGTCTAATCAATCGAGTCAGACTTCAACATTCTGTCAAGATGCTGAAAAAGTAGCAGCATATCTGCTTTGGGATCAGCCAAGCCTACGCGATTGGCCTAATCATATATGGAGGGAGATTGCATTAGTTCCAATGTTTCGGGTGAAGGACGACGTCTTCAAACAGCGAATTTATCGTCGAAAACGAATGAGCGAAGTGGCAGTCAAACAGGACCACTGTTCTCTTCTCAGCATAGGCAAGGCGCATGACGTGCGAATATTATGGAGTCAGCTCCCTATTCTGAAGAAGGAGCCTGTCGGGTTTGTTCTTGAAAAACTTCCCCAACACGGCAAACCTACCGCTGCAACGGTATTTGCGCACCTGGAATACATGGTCACTCAGTGCAAGCAGATTAGCAACGAGGATCTTCCAGAATACGTAAAGGATATTCAGGCATCTTACGAATACCTTCAAGAAGAATTCAACTCCGCAATCCTTATTCCGAGCATTCGAGAATCCAAAATCTTCTTCAACATCGATACTACCGAGACAGTTGAACTCTCCTCAGTAGAGTTCGGCAACACTTTGACCTCGGCAAAATATCTCTGCCTCAACTCTCCAGTAGATGCAGGCGTCATTAAGGTCTCACGAAAATTTCTCATACCTTACGAAAAGCTACTCAGAGCCCTAGGTTGCAAATCCGTGGACCAGCCTCCAAAGAGAGCGCCACGGTTCTCCCCTCATCAGACTGAATCTCCTATGATCACAGCTATGAAGGAGATTGTAAGTCTTCGCGACCAGCGCCAGCTTATTGATGTTATCTTCGAGGCCGAAGGCCGTGAAAAGCCAGCCCACAGAATCTTCCTAGCAGCTGTGTCAGACTACTGCAAAGCTCAGTTCTCTGGTGAGTGGGGCCGTCTACTTGCACATCAAGCGAAGATACAAGTCAAAGAGATGACATTCACGGCGCTTTCGCAAATGATTGATTTCGCGTACATCGTATAGTCGACTGGCCTCAGGTTCATGATTCTGAAAATAACGACGAAATCGCGAAAAAGCTAGATGAGTTGTTGGACCTGCTGCAGGCGACAGATATGTGGTTACTCGAGACCTTGCACACTATGACCGAGGACAAGATCATCGACAATGCGGCAACTTATGTCAGGCCAGATAATGTCGAATCGGTCCGGGATATTGCAAAGGATGCTAATGCGTCGAGTCTGACAAGTCACTGCGATGCATTCATAGCGAATAATTCGGGCTTTGTGGAGGCTGCGAGGAGCCAAGAGTAGCGATGGGAATGGGGAAATCAATAGGAGAAGGGTTAGGGCTGTTGCTGATATAGGGCCGAGGGATGAGAGAACGAGCCATCGTTGGAAAACTAGAGCAGCTGTTCTGTTCAGACATACACGCATAGTTTGTGTTCAGGTAAGAAGGTCGAGGGATGCTACAGTACATCAACAGAAATTATCGATTCCATTTCCCTGACCCTTAATCTGTCACCTTTAGTCATGGGCATACACTTTGTATGCAGATAAGATTATCGACCCTAAACCATCACTCCCCACTCCCTGTCACCGCCGCTCCATCTCATATCTCCCCCAAATCCCCTCCCCGTAGTCGCCCCTCCTGAAGAAAGACACCCACAAAAGCCATCCACCCAATCAGTCAGTCCCACCTCCCTATCAAACCCCCCAAAAAATACAGCCCCACCAATCCTTCTGGAGCAATCAAAATGCACTGATGAACATACCAAGATCTTCGATTATGTTGCTAATCCGTTAATAATCTGATCTGGTCCAAGGGGAGTGGGGATGAGGATCGTCACATATTTAGACAATAGTCTTCTACAATCATCATACGCAAAATACCTTTCACACCAAAAATCCAACCAAAACCCCGCCTAAACCTGCACTTATCCCCCTTTGCTTGTTACACTCCGAAATCTCTTCACTAGCCCATCATGTCTTTCCAAGATAACCGCAGAAACAGCACCTTTGACTCGACTGAGCTGCCACGAATATCTAATTTTGCCGGTTCCTCAGCGCTCGAGGATGCCAGCGAAGTCTTTAGTTGGTACGGCAGGATGTCATACCGAACCGCGCTGTTCGTGGTTGGATACGACCCAGCCCTACTCTTACCTGCCATCTTACTTGACCACCCTCTCGCGCTCTCTCAGTCCTCCAACTGAACAACCTCTCTCCCAGATCCGAGCAGAACTCGCCTGGAAGCTCACCGCAAGTCCGCCTACCGGCGCCGGCTGCTCCTGCGTCCATACCTGGCCATTTTTCCCAGCCGGACCGCTTATCTACTCATCTAATAAATCTCAGCCCCGTAAAGGATGGAAGATGCAGGGTTTGTAGGGTCTAAGAAGGGGAAGTTGAATTGGTCGGTGTGGGAAGGGCCGGGAGTGGTGAGGTTGGGGGTTTTTGCGTGGAGATTGGATGAGGTTGGCGTGCTGCTCATCAGCGGTGAAGTTATTCGCAGCTGATGGATAGACGACTCCGGGCTTTTTTTGGGCAGACATCGTGGTGTAGCTGAGAAATCGCACTTCCAGCTCTTTACTCCGCAATGTTGCATTTCGATTTTCCGGTAACGGCGCCCACGATGTTAGTTATGGCCTTGTACGATGCAAGTTACAAGATGAGGTAGATGTAATCCCGATAGCCGATAATTGGGGTTGGAGTTTTGAGTGACAGTCCGAGAGCCGGCTGTTAGGTTAGAACGTGACAACCGGTGCGGTTGGGGTGGGGTGGGGGGTTTTGTGAGAGAGCTGGATGCGTTGCGTGGAGGATGCCGAGAAGCGAGGAATATGCTATGAAAGGGGACGGTGAGGAATCCTGCGAGTATTGAGATGGGGTCAGGAAGATGGCATAGGAAATAGTGATACAGAAATGACCGTGGACATTGAAAGAAAACTTAAATAGGGACTATCTTGAACGAGTGCAAGGGAAGTTCGTATATCCACCGCATTGGTGAAAGCTTTTAGGGTGCTTGGGAGGTTTTCGTTTGAATTTCAAAGTGTAACTAGGCGTAGCTTTGCTGTCTTCTCATCTATTGGAAGACTCGCATACATAGTTGATGGCATTGGTACTCCGGGTATCCGCAAAGGATCAAGGCGAATGGAAGGATTTAGTATGGGTGTGGTAGCCATGTTATGGTTTCATTTCCAGCAGCTAAGGGCCAATATCGTCGGTCAGCATCAAGTCTCGTTATCCCCGAACAACTGCAGGACTCGAAGCATTCCTTTCGATATCGAATTTGCATACCGATGCTTCAAGCTCGTTGATCTTGACATGGAAAAAGTAGCGGAAATCGAGTTAGCGAAGTCAATAACTCGAAGGCTGCCAAAATGTGAGCGAGGGACGATAACGCGAGGTTGTTGATTGAAGGTCTACCAAAAAGGAGATATGGGCTTAGGCGAAGGTGGAAGCAATGGTGGGTGAACATGGTAAGTTTGATAAAGTCCTGGTCATGTAAACGTAATGGGGGCCCGAAATCTATATCAGCGTAGACAGGGCATTCGTTGCGTCTTCATGTTTAGATATCCCCTAGGTTTAGCCACTCCGTCGACGCCACAACAGAATGTGCGATACCATATCACAGACTACTCCTCGTCCATACCGGCAATTGTCCTTGCCATCCTTAATTCACCTTCCCCAATCCTCAACTCCACCGCATACACTCCAAACGTCCTCACCATCTCCTTCAAACCACTTTTCAGCACTTCCAGCACAATCTCTACCTCTTCAACCTTCCTATCCTGCTTTTGAAACTGCACATCCGTCCAATGCGGCGGCGTTTGCTCCAGAAAATTCTCTAGAGTTGTACATGTACCTGAGAAGGTTCGGATGAGAGAATGAACGTCTTTATTGACATTACCAAAGTTATCTTCCACAACACTTGAGCACGCTAAGGAGCTGAGTGCTGTGATGCTATCAACAATGATGCTGAGCTCGCTGTACGGAGTCCCCAGTACAACAGCGCAGATTCGTCGTCTGAACTTTTGCCGGAAAGGCATACCAAGCGAGGAACGGATGAATTGCATAAGGTACTCGTTGAAGAGGGCATAGATACCGGTCGGGGTCAGGGTTTCTTGTTGGCCTTGAGTAAGAAGTTTCTGGCGGGCGGAGTCGAGGTACTGTTTGCTGCGTGGCTCAAGAGGAGTCAATGCAACATTTGGAGGCGGTGAGTTGCCATAGGATTTGGCGAACGAGCCGATTTTGGTTTCGAATTTTTCGAGGCGGGTTGTTGGTGGAAGAGGATTTTGGAGGATGGGTTCTTGTCGTAGGGGGGTGGAGAGACGGGGTAGGGATTGAAGATCACCTTCTTTCAGAGGTGGAGGTTTGTTTATATCTGGATTCTGGAATAAAGCAATACGGTTCGTCATGGAAATCAAATTATTTAGGCAAACCGTTTCGATCTGGGTCCACGCTGAGCCATCTGGCCTGTCGAAGTCGTCGTAGATCATTTTCCTCCGATCTGCAAACCGCTGCAAAAGAGCCAATTCCCAGAACGCAAAGGCTTTAGTCATCTCTTTCTTTGCATTGAGTCCGTTCATCAGACTTCGGTTGTCATCCGTTAAAGGCTTGCCATTCTTCAGTGGTTCCTGAGAGATATAGGCAGTAAATGCAGCATTCGATACATCCCACAAGAAGCTGAGGAAGAAGCCCCAGATTGTGGTCCGGAAGATCAAGAGAATGTGGTAGGGCGGTATATACGATAACTCAGGCACTGCTGGGATGTCCCAAACGATCCTCGCAAGAAATAGCGACCAACTCCACGCTGTCCTCCTCATGAATAACCCATACATGAATGGGCCACCGATGAAGCCTACTAACAGAGAGCGGGTGACCACGCTTTGCAGGAGCGAAGGTAATTTGTTTATGAGTTGCGCAGGTGGCTTAACCATAATCTGGGGCCGTGGCTTGGGAGCGGTGTCTGTAGTTGCATTTATGGCATCGTTAAATATCCCGTCTGTATCGTTGTATATATGGAGTAGAGCCTGAATCAGTGCCAATAACATAAAGAAACTCCGGAAGTAGATCGAGCGCTCATTGAGCCTGCGCCGTTCCCATGGTCTACAAATCCATGTCAGTCGCAAGAACAAGGCTCCAAGCCAAGACCTTCCACTTGCCGTCCTTCATGAAGCCACCCCAAATCTGCTGATGCAGGCGCAGACCATAGACTGACTTCCGTAAAGATCAATGCGGATAGCAGGTACCATGCAATGGTCTGAAGCGTGGCGAAGGAGACATAGTAAATTTTGAACGTTGACAATGGAGTGGGTGCGTTTCTAGCTCCGCAATGTATGTTTGCGATCCTAAGAACGAAGACTAGAAGAGCGGAGATAAAGAGGAAAGCGGTTCTTAAGGCCGTTCTTGGAAGCCATGACCATTGGACTATACCAATCAATCAGTAACATTCTCTGGGGGACCTCTGGGACCTCTGCTCACATGGTGAGCCTCCAGCAAGAGCCGCTATCCCTAAGCATATTGTTACCAAGACAGTTGAGCTAGACACAAATCGTCGGTGCAAGAGAGGAGTGAGCAGCTCTCTGTATTTCTTTGGACGACGTAACGTAGCCATTGCTGGATTCCATTGACACCTATTTCGCGTGGAAAAAGTTACGGTCAACAAACATTGGAAACACGGAAATTTCCGCAAACTAGCAAATAGGGCTGACCGAATGTAGGGCTGATGCGACAGCAAGAATATGTAGTTGCGGAATAGAACGGCGGTATCCAGCTGGGGCTATCCATTACTTCCAATTGTGTTTGAGCTCAATTGTCTTTCCATTCCTGCGAGATATGTATCACATTGAATATAAACTACACGCTACTCAGTGATACGCTGTTTCTTGCTATTATCCTGACCTTGCGTCCTCATCCCGTCCTTTTCTAGATTCTCAATAGTCTCACTAACACGCTCTGCCCGTCGTTTCGCGTCGAGCCAGATCATGAACTCATGGTAACCCCGTGGCATAACCTTGATATCCTTCTCGACAAGGAAAGTATAGTTGAACTGCTACGGTATTAGTAACCTCAGCATCAATGAAAGACACCTATCTTACCTGGCCTGTTGGTTTAGTCTCTCCATGCTCAACGTTTCGGACTTTACTGTCTATCCTGATTTGCACCCTGGTAAACTTTGCATCTGGTTTCCCGTCTGCAATTTCTGCGCCTTCCGAGTCTCCCCTTTTCGAAGTGGAAAGTTCGCTCCCCTCTAAGGTTAGAAGCGGAGGATCCGTATAAGCAACTGTAGCTGTGAGGTACAACACCGACCCAACTGGCACTGGATTCTCGAACGTGCTGGGATCTAGGCTAAGGAATCTTGGCCTAGTGTGAGAGAAAGCGGCTGCGCAGCAGAACGCAAGCTCAAAGGTCTGCTTAAGGAGAAAGCCACCAAAAATCATAAAATTGTGCCGGTTGCGATATTGGGGCTGCATTATCTGCGACGAGTGCATCACAGTGCTATCCATGTAGATGACGTTATCGGGTCTGCGGGTCAAAATGTTGGGATCTTGAAAGTCAGAACTCGAATCATCTGACAATGGTAGTGTAGAATTCTCACCGTGGTACTCTATCTGCCTAATCCACATGGCGTGAATCAGGTCGCTCTCTTCGTCATTTGGCGCCTGCTTTCGCAATGCTTTCTTGGCAAGAGCCTTCTTGGCATTGTAGTTTTGCTCACCCAATGCAAAAAGGCGTTTCTCTTCCGTAGTCTCGACTAGCACGGGGTTTATTGGTACTGATCTCGGGACAAGGTAAGCCTACGAACGACAGGACGATACGGCATTTCATACTTTTTCGTCGACGGGTCTAGAGAAACCTGATTACATAGACCATATTTTAGTGCTTGGGGACGTAGAAGAATCAATTAACGGGACTAACCATCGTAAATGCACAAGTCAGTAATACGTCCTCGCTATTTACCTGCTCACCCTCTGTAGGAGCCTTCGCAACTTGCATTTGTATCTCCATAGAGCTTCGACCAGTGAAAGTCACCTGTCCGGAAAGCTCCAAGTCACCTTGAATCATCAATATCAAGGATCCCGATCTGCAATGGGCGAACATACATATCTCTTTAAGGGGATGCTTGATAACGATCCTGTCTACCGCCGCAGTGACTGTTGTTACGGATTCGCCAGTATGGCGATATGCAACTATACCCGATAGGGCATCAAGATCCATGAAAAGAGTTCCTAATCTACACCTCGGTAAGCGATGGTATGCGTCTCTTCAATTGTAGTCAAGCGGACCTGATCTGTCCGTTTGCATTGAGATAATTGTCGAGCAACCAAGGGTCCTGAGCCAATGGAACAACCTATGCCTGCATCAGTCAGTCAGTCTCAATGAAGCTTCCAATATACACCAGCATGTATTACATACTATAGCCGTATGGCTGTCCCCCATCCTCTTTGGGCTCAGATCACGGTCTTGCGGAGTCGCTGAGATAGTAGATGCCTTCTTCGGATCAAAGCCTTCCGCCTGCTTCTTCCTTAGTGCTTCAATCCAAGGAGTCTTTACCCGCATCTCTGTGAGAGCTCTGTAGACGCCATCTGTTGGTCGCCGACACGAAGTGCTAAATGGGCTAAACGACTTGATCGATTTCCCAGCGATGCCTGGATAGGATGGTTTGTACGCATATAACAGAATACGTAGACACCTCTCCAGCCGCATTTTGAGAGCTCTAAAGTACTTCTGTCAAGTCTTGAGATGGAAGACAATCAGAGGGCGGAGGGGTTAAGTACCTAGGTTTGGTCTGCCGGCGCGCTCGTAGGGCTGAGCGGAAACTGATGATACCCGATATTGATGTATGACCTTCGCAGACAATCTCGGCCAACTAACAATACCCATAAGACCAGCTTTATACTTTAGCCGTCTCTTGCTTCATACTTGTGAATATTTTAACATAGCGGCAGAGCAATGGCGAGATTCTTGATGTAGAGGAGCAGAACAGACAAACAGACAGACCAGACCTTACTTTCAAGAATTTTCACACCAAACGTCTATAGCATGTCTTTCACTATCTTCTGCGCTTACAGATCAAGCGATCAGAATTCCTTCAGATAGCTCTCTTTTCGATCACCCATTACTTGCGTCTTTAACTGTTGTTAGGCTTAACATTCGTTTTCTCCTAACCGCACCCAAATTAGCCATAGGCCATGTCATCCGTGGATCATGACCTTGGCAAGCTTGGACACGCTTATGTTGGACTGAATCTCAAACTTGAGACTAATGGCTCCATAAAGATCTCTTCACCGTTGGCGACAATATTTCCTTTCTCATCCATTTTTCGGCAGATTGAAAACATCATCTTTTCAGGCACCTGGGTTGCTCGAGGCGCCGGCCTACGAGTTGTCGTTCAGCTTCTCATTGATGAAGTCGTTCCTTCTTATTTCGACCGACCAACGTTTCTAGAAGGTCTAGGTATTCTTCTTTGCAATGCGGAGGTGCTTATCTGCCTCTACCTCATGTCGATGTTCTACTAATTACTGCGAGCTCAGATCTGGCGACAACTGTCTCTACAGGCGTCCTTAGTTCATTCGAAGGAGAACTCGTCCGAGTCCGGATTGCCCTTTGGAGAACTGGTGTTGGCCCTATCATATTCCCAGAGTTGTAGTAACTCGAGAATGAACATTGAGAGTCCCAATGTTCCAATTGCACAATATGCCAGCCCTCCCGCTTCCGTACCATATGCCTATGTGGATGAAGTTAAGCTTGTATTCGTATTCAAACTTTCCGCCACTGCGCCTGCATCAAAGCGAAGGAGGCTTGGGTCGAACACGAAGTATGAGCCGGATTCGGATATGCTATTCGGTTTTCGCGATCCAATTAACAATATGGAGTCAATCGGCCAGCCTCAGTCGATTTCGAGCAACCGGCTTCAACCACATTTATGGCTGCATAATTTCCCTGTGAAGAAGCTGGATCTTAAACAGGATTCCCAAGAAGGGCCTTCGCCTCCGGAGAGTTCCAAAAATGGTTCTGCTGTTAAAGCAGGCATTATAGCGACTCCAAGGGGCAAGAGATCCCCACCCAAAAATTCTACACGGATGGCGGACATCGTTTTTACGGATCTGGCATTATTGATTGATGTAGGACTACGCTCCATGATATGCGGCAACATAGTATACAAGCATTCAAATATCAAATTACTTAGCAGCTCTGGCGGACCCAAGCTCGCGGAGATTGCACCCGGTCTGTTTAGCCCTGGATACATGCAGGTGAGCGACTTCTTTAAAGACCCGTCAACACTTGCGCAAAAAAACGAGTATTGACAATCAACAATAGGCATTGTCCCAGCGCAACTCCCTTCTACCTACTATAGCCCGTGCAATACCGCTGATACACCGTCGTGCTCGATCGCCAAGGCTGAAAGATAGAATCAAAAGGTTGCTTGACGTCTCACCAGAGGAATACGTCTCTGAGGACTTGTCAGAACCCGCAAACCATCAAAATATAACTTCAGCATTGACAGCTATTATTAAAGCTCGCCTCTGGAAGCTGTCGCAGCGTAAGCTTTTCGATGGTATAGCAGCTAGGAGATTGAAGCCTCTGGCTTGTGCTGATAGGGCTTGTGCTGATAGGGCTTTTGAGCAAAGCCTGGGGTCGCAAGTCATCCTCGATGAGGGATATGCATCCATCCAGGGCCGGGACGTCGTTGACGAATCCCTCCAGGTACGGGAGATGCTGGATGAGGGATACTGCTCACAGAGAACTGTTCTAGAGGTCGCGGGAGAAGATGAGGATGATCTATTATTCGAAGGAGAGGACATTATGCTCGAAGATGGGCTATCGGAGAGTGACCTTCTATTTGGTGAAGAGGAAGCGGAACTTGATAATGCGTTCCTGGACGATGATCTATTCTGGGCCGAGGATTGTTCAATGCAGGAACCCTCCCTTGATGAGAATTTATTTTATATAGAAGAAGCACCATGGTGAAAAATCCATGCCATGGAGGAGCCGAGCTGGTAGATGATATAACGAGCGATAAAAGTGTTGGTTTTATGACAAGATCGAAGATGGAGTTCTGGATGGCCACACATATCCCATTTCTAACGACTTGTCCGACGGTCTGTTTGGTCGCTGTAACTATTTCCAAATAGACGTTGGAAGGGAAGAGAAGATGCTCCTGTCCGGTTGATTCAAGAGTCCGACTTCAAGAAACATTCAAAAAAGTGGAGCCTAGGGCAGGTTTTGGTGGTGATGAGTATGCCAACTCAACTCTGCTGTGCTTACACTTGCTTCAATAGGCTCAATAATGCAATATTCGCTCAATATCACATCTAGCACAAGGCACAAGCTCTGCTCTCTTACACTAAGGCCACTCAACCCACAGTAGTATTCGACACCAGTATCTTATAAGCGAGCAATTCTCCCTTTCCAGAACATCTAACCCTCACCTCGCAGCTGCCCAGATCCCCACCTCAGCCATTGTCTACAAAATCTATCCCACGTCCCAACCTCTAGCCACGACCTCAAAAAAGTCCGCTGTGATAGTAGCGATCAAATCATGCAGGAAATCACCTCCGCAACCCAACCATCTCGCAAAGTCGCAATTCTCCAAACACCACCTCCTGACCCCAATTCCCCCAACATAGAAATTGCCCCATCACGTGATCATGACATTTCTAGGGCAGGCTTCCAGGTTAACGATGATGTCATCTATACTTTAAAAATCTCAATGCAACACTTGGCTTTCCTTAACCCAAAAACCTTACCAACCACCCCCAATGCCCCCACCCCCACCCTCCCTCCCCCACCTCCGCACCCTCCTCACAACCTTCACAACCACCCCCCCCCTTCTCTCCATCCTCACCACCCACCCCCCCACCCCCCTCTCCCCACCCCCAAAAACCCTCTACATCCTCGACTCCTCCTTCAACCCCCCGACCCTCGCCCACCTCTCCCTCTGCACCACCGCCCTGCACCACGACCCCCGCGCCCAACCCGGCCCGAAACGCCTCCTCCTCCTCCTCGCCATCAACAACGCCGACAAAGCCCCCCAGCCCGCGCCCTTGGAGCAGCGCCTCGCCATGATGGGCGTATTCGCCCGCGAGGTCGTGGCGCGCATGCCGGCGGGGAAGGCGGAGGACGTGAGTGTGGACGTGGGCGTGACGAAAGAGCCGTATTTCCACGGCAAGGCGCGTGTGGTGGAGGAGAGCGCGCGGTATGCTGATCCGGTCTCCGGGGCGGCGCCCGAGCAGGTCCTGCTTGTGGGGTTCGATACCCTGACGCGCCTGCTCGACCCTAGCTACTACCCGCCCAGCTACACCCTAGCGCCGCTGGCGCCGCTGTTTGCGCGGCATCGCGTGCGGGTGACGCTGCGGGTGGGGTATGGGGAGCGGGCGGAGCAGGAGGCGTATTTGGGGGCTTTGGCGAGGGGGGAGAGGGATGGGGAGGGGGGGAGGAGGGAGTGGGCGGGGAGGATTGAGGGGGTGGAGGGGGTGGAGGGGGTTAGTAGTTCGGGGGTTAGGGAGGGGGTGAGGGGTGGGGGGAAGGGGTGGAGGGGGATGGTTACGGGAGGGGTGGCGGGGTGGATTGAGGAGGAGGGGTTGTATAGGGGGTGAGGGTGGGGGTGGTTTGCGGGTGGGAATGGGTGGGGAGGTGGGCGGTTTTGGAGATTGGGTCGGTGACTACGGATATTTCCGCGCCCAAGCACTTCAAATTTCGAAATAGAATCTTAAGATATAGCATTGTTCGCACCCTCCGGTAGGATCTGCGCGGCTGCTCCATGAGACTCGGACAGCCCACGTGAGTTGAGGGTTGATGGGGGGGGGGGGGGGGTGTGATGGTGCAGGAAAGATCAACATTGAGAAGCGGGTCTATTCGCGAAGATTGAGGTAATGTGCCATAAGACAAGCTAGCTAACTTATATAAAACAAACATGTTGCAAAAGTATTCTATTCTGTGGTCCAAGGACAAATGTATCGCATCCCCCCCTGGGTGGGGGGACAAGTGATCTGGTAGATAGAACTTCCACCAATTCTACCGGGATGACCATGAGGGTGGTTTCCTGATTGTTGTGGAGGGGGGCTTGCTGATTTGACCATAGGTAACGCCATTGCTTTGATAAATATAGGTGTGTTGAACAAAGGGTAACCCCTTCCCCAGTGGCTGTCTGAGGTAGGTTGGTTCTTGGTTGCGTAAAGTTCTCCGCGTCGGAAAAAAAAACGTTCCCGGGGTTTTTTTTTCCATCTCTCAGATTCGTCGCAGCATCCCAATTCAGAAAAGAGAATCTAATAGAATATGTACTCCTGAGGGTTCATTGACAATATGTATGGAATTCTCAAAGCCACGGGACTCACCCATAATAACTATGAGCGAGGGGGGAGTGTGTATTAAAAACACTGACGCCATGTTTTCGTTCGGGGATCTAATCTCGACGTTTTAGATCTCCGCAATCTGAATCTCGGCTTTCGGTTGGGCTTGAAGATCTTTTTCAAACATTGTTCTTGATTGGAACTTTCTGTAATCGGAGAACGTCTGGGAGAGATTGGTAAATGGTGTTTTTATACGAGATATATATTGTTGCGTGTTTGAGGAGGTGGATCGCGGTTCGGTTGACTTTTGATATCATAGCTTCGTGAGTCTCTCTCTTGGTAGCTTGGCAAGGTTCAAAGATTGTGATTGAATAACGAAACAGTGCTGGTTGTAAATCTGAAAGTAGATCTGATACCCCACTAAGGTAATATCGGAAGAAAACGGCGTTTCTTGTTTTGGAAGGTTAGTAGGACGGAGCTGGTGATTTCCAATAACTGGAGTGGGTTAGATGGGTCTCGATTACCTCGACTTTCAAGACGTCATCAAGTACCAAGATACTCGATATGAGATGCGGAGTTCTACCGTGGTAAGAGGATGTCCGGAGAGAGTCGGATGATGGCGACAAGGCGGAGCCCTAGAGACTAGGCAGCGCTGGGGATGATTTTATGGTATTAGGCATTTAAGGAATTCCTTCTATTAGCAGTAAAGAAACTAAGCCGATGGCATCTGGGATGCCGCGCAGTTTAATTATGGAAGGACTAGAAAGATTCTCATGCACAGTCTGTGTTGAGGGAACAAAGAAGTCCTGGATTGCAGTAATTTCAACGGGCAAGACGTGGTGATCCCATGTCAAAGCACCGGCACTCAATCCGTAAGACTATATAATATATAACAAAAGCACTATAGTCTATCTACCTCGAATCCTATCTAGTCTTAGTAGTACTTACGTCTCAGACGAAGGGGGTCATCTGCAATCTTTTAGTACTTGCCTAGTACTACTAGCCTCGGCTTCCTTTCCAATCCTGTCTGTCAAAATCATCTCTTGAGAAGTAGTATGTAAGACTGAAACATCATGCCATGCTGTTTTCACTTAGTAATAGCTCTGCAAGTTCTCGACGATCAGGAGTATTACTATCCGTTCAGCTCTTGCTCTGTCTCCCACTCAGCTCTTTCACCAACCTTGCGGGAACCGGGAGGGCTGGCATGACCGACTCGAATCTTAACATCCCATGCAAATCGACCATCAGTTGCTTTTACTGCTCGTTTCGCTTCTTCAGCACTTTGAAAATCCACGAACAGATACCGGTTGTCGCGAGGTTGTGGACTTATTAGGTCACCTTTGCTCGGAACGACGACCTTGCTGACAGCGTTGCTAAGGAAGGTTAGTTGCCGGTGGCTACAATAACGGCAGACGACAGCACATGCATTGTGAACCCTTTGAATAGTTCGCGAACCCCTTCATTGACACTGTAATGATCAAGCATTCTTGGCAAGCCCGAGACGATCAATCGACGGTTCTCCTCTTTCCAGTGATCTGGTGCATCTGTTCTTGTCCATCGATCGAAAACAGGTGCAGAAGGCCCTTGTCTCTTGCTGAAGGATAATGCATCTCTTTCGATTATGCGTTTGCCTCTCCCTTTGGCAACGCCGGGCCCGATTTTGACTGGACGCCCAAGCAAGTCCGTGCCATTGAGCTCTAGCGTAGCCTTATCCGCCTGCTCCTTGGTTTCGAGTTCGACAAAGCCTTCATTCAGTAAGTTTTACCCATCGACAGCCCTTCAGCCTCTTTTAGCCTGTCTACGTACAGTATGAAGGATTCCGTCCGGTAAAAGGATCAGTGGACATGTTAACGTGCTCCCTTCATGATCTGCGTCAGTATAATGGACCGACCACCTAGAACAAGCATACACCTTGTAGGAAACGTCCGCAAATAAGGCCTCAACGTCTCTCGTCTTAGCCATGTAAGGCATGTTCCCCACATAGAGCCTCCTACCCTCAGCAATGGCCTGCAGGGTACGAGGATCATCCTCTCCTCTAATCTTGCTTGACTCTGCCTCTTTATTTTGACCTTGTCTCTCTCCTGAACTGGATGTTGCGTCTCGCTGAGGGCCCCAACGTCGCTGAGATACTGGGCTTTTAGCTGTAGGGTTGTCGACTTGTGGTAAAACATCAGACCTCACACGCCAGTTGTTTGACAAGCCAGAACGGTCAGCCATCACTCTACGTTCAGCAGTGTAGCACCTGATAGGTTCAGACAATCAATTGAGGACCAGCGTTGACCGAGCGAGTAAAGACACGACGAAACAAGAGGTCAGGTCTTGATGTCTTAGTAAGTTAGGACAGACGTGTTTCCATAGCTAAGCCCCCTCGGGTTAGCCTCTTCCCTTAAGCCCCTTTGAGTTAGCGACACTCTGGATGGCTTCAAGCAAGGCAGCTAACCCAAAGGGGCTGAGCTACCGTTGTTTACCCGAAAGGGTCTAGCACAATCACCCCGAAGGGGCTTAGTCGAATTTACGTGTCTGAGGTCCTGAGGCAAGACGGCACGGGCAAAAAAGGATCTTTCTAGGTACTACCTTAGGTACTTTTCGACCCACAATCAAATGGAAGTCTGAAACGCAACAGAGCGTCTCGCCAAAAAGAATGCCAGTCATCTCCGCCCCGCTCCCCACAAAGTGCCACAAAGTGCCATCCGTCATCCATCATCCATCATCCATCATCCATGACGGAATCGATTCGAGTCGGATAAGAATGGCCTCGACATTAATGCAAAACTCGGCGACTCCAGTATGGGGGGATATTCAAGAATGAGGAAACCCAAGGGCAATGTCCTGCTCAAACTTTACGAGACTGCTAGAGAACAGCTTGACAGCGAATACTGTAAGACGTGCGAGGCGCTGTACATAATTTACCTGGTGAAAACTTAGTTGCCACTTCTTAGTACCTTCATACCTTGGCATCTCGAACCCGGCTGAAACCGACTCCGGCAAAGCTCTCTGAGGCTCCGATGGTGTGTCTACTCCATGAACTATTCAAAGCGATCCATAGACAGCCAAGGCGTTATTCGCACAAAGGATTCTCACCATTTCGGAAGTCGCTCTTTCTTACTTTCACCGAGTCTGTTGGTCCCCTTTGAGTGGTTGTATCATTGTTTATTAAACGTTGTTGTTGGTCTTGAGGCTTTTCGCAAAGAGAGACAACGGAAATGGTCTAATTGAAGCGCTTTCGGAATAAAGTGACGGGCTGGAACGATCATTGTGAATGATCGCTTTGGGCCGGGGCTATGATCCAATCAGACGTCAGATGTCAGCGTGTCATTGGTTGCCATGCACGCGCCCCTGATCTGCCAATTCTGTTTAATCTCGTTCCTGCGTTTGCTAGAGCCAAAAAGCACTACGGACCCCTGTCCCATGTATCACCATTCACGCACCCACCACTAGTTCACCAACACTATTATCGTACCCCGGTTCACCCACTATCAAGCCCGCTCCCTCCAATTTCCCTCCTGATTCTCCTCCATCTTAACCTCTTGTCCCCCTTCCCAAAGACTTCAAGTTTTTGCACACTCTCTTTTTGCATTTCGTTCGTGTTGGGACTTTCTCTCATTGACCAGTCACTCTTTCGCGAATAGATTTCGCCCACGCTCATTAAGCCCTCACGATCGCAGCATAAGAACATCTGTTAGCCTCGATCTTCTCCACACGCAGTCAAGAATCATCACGTCCACGAGTACAAGCGCAACATAGATATCGAAAAACAAAAACCGAAGAATCAAGAAGCCCATTATACAAGATGTTGACCAAGGTTTCCGTATCCTGCCTGGTGGCTTTGGCTGCGGTCGCTCAGGCTACCCTTCCTAACATTGGCGGTCAATACGGATACAAAAGTGGGAGTAATTTGACTTCGACTGTCGTGGTATCTCCGATCCCGGTCACCTCCTCCGCCTCAAGCGGTACAGCACCTACTCCTGTTGGACCCATCAGCACTGGAGTCTCGCCGACGTCGAGCAACAGCCCATTATCTGGTACTGGATCTCCCAGTGGTTCTGCTCCCGTTGGCAGTGGTTCACCTGCCACGAGCCCAACCCACGGCCCGTATCCCATGAGCACTGGATCTCCAGTCAGCGGATTTGGCCCCATTGGTACGGGGCCAATTGGTAGCGGCCCCATTGGAACTGGCACTGGCGCTTCCACCGCATACACAACCCAGACTATTGACACCACCGCCACTTCCGACACCACTCTTACCTACACCGTTGGTTCCGGCTCATCGAAGACCGTCGTAACAACCACGGTCAGGCACACCTCTACCAAGACCCAATTCTCGGTAAGTTTTCATTCTTGGTACATATTTCGCTTGTATCTGACATACCGTTCTACAGACCCTTTACGCAACCCAATCTGCCCCAGCCGCCGAGAGTAGTGCAAACTCCGGCTACAACTCTGCCGTCAATAGCGCCGCCACTAGCAACAACGCTGTCAACCAGGGCGGCGCTGGCGCCAGCTCCAGGACTACGACCATTTCGTCTACCTCCACGTCGACGCACTTCGTCACAATCTCGGCAACCGCCAGCAGTGGCTCTGCGAAGAACGACAGCCCTCTTAGCGCTGGTGGTGCAGGAGGCGCTGGAGGCTCTGCCTGTGCTGCTCAAGTCACCGTCACCGTATCTGGCCCGGCGCAGACCGTCACTGTTGTAAGTGCTTCAATCATGAGGGATCATGGGATACGTACTAAATCATGATAGACTGCATCAGCTTCGTCTACCGAAGCAGCTGCTTCCACCAATGGCAACAACGCACTTACCACTGCTGCACCTACAATGAGCAATGCCCCCTTTGGTAATGGTACGGACACAAGCGCAACGACGACCAAGAAGAAGTGCTCCTCATCCGGATTCCTGACTCGGCCATCAGGAAGCTACTTGCCAGTAGGCACCGGCAAGAAGCACCCAAAGCCCACCGGCTACTAGTTGGACGGCGCTGAGTCTTCAAATATTGCTGGGCGTGCTGGATAGACAGGGGAGCCGGCATCCTTCTAGACCGCCGCGGTAGGTTGGTTACTTTGAGATCAATCCATCCATTTTTGTGTATTTATACTCTTCTTCTTGAACCTTCAAAACTTAGAAACATCAGAAACTCCCAGAGGAATGTGGTTTTTCTAAACCTCGACGCGAACGACGAAGGTTGACCATCAGGCATGGAGCGGAGTTTGTTTTTGTCTGTCTGGCATCAGTTGTATAGCGAGCGATGGCAATACCCTTGAGAGACGTTTTTGGAGATTGTACTATCTGTGTCATGGATCGAAATGACCAGGTTATGAATTAGAAAGCTGTCAACCTAGGTGATGCACTGTGCCCGACAGACGAGACTGCTTCGAGCTTGTCTTCGCGGCTTTTGATTCGCTGGTAGAATCTGAACATTCACTTCCCCATTTTCACTGCCCAGTCACCTGCATCAAAAGCAGAAACATTTCAAGACGAAAGTTTGCCTTGCCTGGCCACCAACACCATGACCTTACTGTCCTACCGATATCCAACCCACCCTGCAACCTATTCTACTCTGTCAAAGGGATCTCCCTATCTCTCACAACCTTCCTATACATATGCAGTCTACCCTGCCTGCAGTCCCAGAAGCATGGTACTTTACCTTAGCGTTAGCATCAATTGATTTGAAACATCTCGTGAGACCACAAGAGTGGCACTCAATATGTGAATGTGAAATTACCAAGGCTGTACTCCGAAGTAACATAATTCGTATGAAGACTACCTGGAGGAGAGTTCGTGGTGGTCATCGAAGCACATGGAAAGCGTGATGGGCTGCTGACCGTTATCCAACCCGCTCACCAGCCTCTTGATTTCTTGATCAGCAAGACTGACCATCTGAGGTGACCTACTATCTTCTTACTTTTGCATCATTTGTTCACTTCTACTCTATTGATAGGCTGTGTATGCCCATTGACTGATTTCAGACATTCGCTTTGTTTTGCTTGTTGGAGATCTCGTCCTGCCGCAAACGGCCCAACCCACCTCCACTGACCTCCAGTGAGCGCGTCGAACGCCTCAGCCGGTTGATCAGTTGCCTCTCTTTGTTGCAGCATCGAACATTCCAGATGACCCACCAGACCGGCGACATCATGCACCTACATTCGGATTCGTCCGACCTCGGCGAAACCAGCATCTCAGAGGAGACCCATGAAATGATGATATGCTCTGATGGCGACGGGCCTAGCAGCTATCTTCCACCACCCCGCATTGCAGCACGCTTCTACCGATCTACAAACGTCCGCCGAAAGTCAGCGGCTTCATCACGTCGTAACTCGATGTCCTCCCATCATTCCAGCAGATCCACCCGCTCTGCGCATGGCGGACCTTTTAGCACCCATGTTGCTCAGCATCTTCGTCGGGCCTCAATTATCGAGACTAGAAAGGCTAGGTTGGCGGAGAAAGCTGCACATGCGGAGAAAGTCAGACTACGAGCTGCGATGGCGAAGGCAGCACCGCGTATTTCTCCCATCAGCGAAGAACGTGCCATAGCTGCTAAGCAGGCAAGGGAGAGGTTTCTCGCACAGGTTGCCGCAAATTGCGCTGAGGAAGTCAAGCGGGCAAAAAGGGTGGCCGAAGACACGAGGGAAAAGAAAGCGGCTGAACACCTCAAGCTAAAGGAAGATATGGAGGAAAGGGCTGCCGAAGCTGAGAGAAGGAGGCACCTTCATAACCATCTACAAAGCCAACGCCGTGCCAAAGTCTCAAGTCTCCAGTCAGTAGAAGAGAAGAAGATCATAACGAATCCTTGGAAACCAAGGAATGACGAAGAGGCCGCAAGACTTATCCAAAAAGCTTGGCGTAATCAACGGCGAAGACGGATAGTGTTCGACTTCATGCAGCTCGGATTGACTGTTGAGAATATTCGGAACACGAGCTTTGAAAATGTCGGAGCCCTATTGAGCCAAGAAAGAGTCCTCGCCTGTACTTCGAGAATGCTAAAACTTTGCGGTCTACAAGACGGCGAAGGTGGCAGCGTTGGTGAGAATACAGCGACACGAGCATTTCTCAGCAGTTTCCTCATCTTAGGCCATCCATCGTATGTACTGAGTCAAGATGGTGTTCAGGAGCAGGATCTTAGCATAAAAGCGAGGGATCTTTTATTAGCATTTGGACAACTCATATCAATGCCACCAAATTCACAATTTTCACCCCTTTCCGCACAGCTCGCAACCCTTTCGGAAGCATACTCTTCGTTTCAGACTGCTTTTAGTGCTTGGAAAGACCACGACTCTTCGATTCTCATCAACACGATGCTTGCACAATTCGCCGAACTAGATGCTATCTGGCAGTCTGTCAAGAACGATACAAGAGGTGAAGTTACTGCGGACTATCGGGAAGGGATCAAGCACAACCAGATTCTGCTTCTCGCCAGGCTTAAAAGGCTTGCAGGTCCAGAGAAGGCAATGGAAATGATTAGAGCTGCTATCAAGTCAAGACGACTATTAAACTCTAGAAAAAAGCCTGCAGGCGATGTCAGACCACGAGCAACTTCCAATGTAATGAATGTAATGGACGCTCCATCGACGTTGGCCTCATCGCCGGCATTAGCTCACAACCAAACGGAGATTACAGCATCCTCGATTCCAAATCTGGGTATACCAGTGAAGCAGAGAAGGAAAACCGCAAGCGCTCTGCCTAATAACCGGATGATGGTCCACGAGCTTGCGATCAACAAGGAGTATAGGATTGACCCCAAGCCAAGACTAGAAAACCGTGACGCTTTTATGCGTGCTATTTCTACGAGTATTAGGGCCGGACTGGAGAGCCAAAGTAGTGAGAACTTGATCGTCACTATGGCCAAAGGTACTCGTGATAAACTATTAAGCTTGGTGGCACCCGGGAAGTCACTCCACATCCTTATATCTGAAACTCTTGATCCTGCAATGATCGCCAATCAGGTCAGAATAGGAGCCTTCTCGTACGATAAATTCTTTTCATTCATGAATACTATTTTACCGAAGCTTTGCGCACCCGTTCGAGATGCAGACGTAAAAGCCGTAGCTGAAGACCGGAGTGATGATCCAGTTGAGCGTCTAGCAAGGCTTCACTACGTCATTGATCTACTCTCTGTCGACAATGCGAACTTCACCTTGCAGAGACACGCTCCTACACTCCTGGAGAAGGCCCCTATGTATGAGCAGATTTGTTTCCGGGAAAGCCTCGGTGGTCGCCCGCCAACGAAGACTATAGGGTGGTGGATTCGTGCCTCGGAGAAGACCAGGGAGAACTCCATTAGGCGTGCTGCTGAAAGGTCCTCTAATCCAACCAGTAGAGCGACTCCTGATAAGATCTACATGCAAGGCCTTGTGGACCTTGCCATCGCAGTCATTACGCTAGAGGATAATGGCCTACCCGAAACTTTGGAACTGGATCGAGAGCGTATCCTACGCATCAGATCTGACACCCTTCGTATGATCACTATTGGCTCCATTCTTCTGACGGCCAAAAATTTGTTGAAGCGTGACGTCCGCTCGCAATGGAAGGCCGAAGCCCAAAGAATGTGGGATCATCCGTACGAGGACTCCCAAGTTTTCTTCTCCATCCTCGACAATCGCTACGCTATGCCTCCAAGCACTAAAAGCCAACTTTCGGGCACGATTGAGCGCGTCTTAGTTGACGCCCGAAATAGCCAAGCAACTCATCCGGTCATGAAGGTGCTCTTACAGAAAATCAAGACCCATGTGTTCACCCGGTTGTCGGCCGCGAGCGCCGACGAGCGGATTAGAGCAACCACTACCGCCAGCGAAGTTCTTGCCTCGAGCGGGCTACCGGAGTTTGTGGTGCAGATTGGAGCTTTGGTAGAGGAGTTGACAAAGGTTGCGGATGTAGATCGCGCGGCGCATGGGAGATGGTATGATGACATTGCTGCGCTCTCTGCTAGGAATTCTTCTGAGAGCTCATGATTTTACGATATGCTGGAGCATTTGGAGCAGGCGATAGGTCTGGGGTGATTGCATAACCACGATGGTGTACAGGTTGGATTATGGTGATTCTTTACATTTGGCGATATTGGGCTCGAACGCTGTCGGATGAGATGATATAGGGTCTTTGCTGGTGTAAGCAAGGCGCTTTGAGCTTCCTCTTGCTTTGGGCTGCTTCTAGGAGCAATAACACAATGAGACGTATATCATTGAGCGCTATCAGCTAACATCCATTCTCTTACCTCACCTCGTTTCCTTACCCGATTTCCCACTTTCTTCACCCTATTCATTAGCCATTCCCTAAAATTGAGTCTTATTCATCAATCCATCTCCTCTAGCGTGCAATTTTGTTTCCAATTGGCTATAAGGACCCTCGAAATCCCCACACATCCACCTTTCCAGGTACAACTCATGTACATTCTATCTTCAAGCACAAATCCTGCAACACTGCTACGTTTTCTTCTATATCCAGACCCAGCATGAACAATTCATTAATTAACATATATCCCTGCCACAGAAAACACATCATCCTTCCATTGATTACAGCCGAAGTCGTTGGTAACACCGAGCCCCGACAGCAGCGAGGTTTGCAAGCTGCACAAGACTACATCCAAGGCCTTGAGCTTACCTTAGACAATGAGGAACCTTTCGACGCCAAATCTATGAGTTCGGCAGATGAGAGAAAGCGGTGAAGAGAAGGATCTGAAATGTGCCTGTGGCATTGAAGGTATCAACGGTAATCTCTTTAGAAACCGGACGGTCGCAATATGCCAATTAACTTTGCTTTTTTGATGAGCTACGTCCTCATATTACGTTGACCTTGCGTTATCTCATTTCTCATGCTCGATGCAATCCTTAGGTGGCCAACCCTTTGACGAGCAAGCGGACATGATCTTTTAGTTGCTAGACGAATTGACAGCAAGAAAGCATCAGAAGTCACACTCCTAGAACGCCGCTAATGGAACGACAAACAAATTCTCGGTTTGACGACCCAGGCGCTACGGTTCGCTGGAATAAGAATTTCTATTTTTAGAGCAGGACTCTATGAGAACAATCAATGAAAAAGGAATCTATCATAAACCAACTGCTTATAGTCATCAAAGACCTTCCCGTTATCTGGATGATTTATAAGCGAGTGATGTCGAAGGTGAGCACTGGTATGTGGAGAAGGCGCTAGAATTGCTAGAAGCTTTAACCAATTGCGATACAACTAAATACTATGTACGGGCATCTGGCCAATCTGTCATTGGGGGTTCCGTTGGGACGCGGGTGAGGCTTATTTACTTAATCATGGAATACAACCTATTCTTTGTCACCGTGGCGAGCTAGTGTTGGTTCAGAGCGAGATTTTGAGACGGGTGGATAGAAATTATTGACCACTCGGACGGGCCCACAAAGGAAACTTCTCTACTCTTTGCACCCTAGCCTTCACTATAATCGAGGCCTTCAATTTCGAAGCACAATATCCGCTGCCTCACACCAGGAATCGGTGGTTGCAACAACGGACCAGGCTAAAGCTCTTGGGAGGCGAATGAAAACCGTCGACAAAAACACTACCGCAACTACGAAGATTATTTAGGCGCTATCTTCAGGAGTACATTATCTTACCTCAGTTTTGCTACGATATCATTGCCGGTATTAAGTTTGAAGAGGTAATAATATTTATATATATTCTATAGTATAGTACGGCGTTGGAGACCACATCCGTTACACGGCTGAATCTTAGCCAGAGGTTTCTCAGACTGTCCGATAGAACAAATTATGCTGGGTTTTAGGATCAGGTATGCTCGATACTCTAGGTTTGGTGTTGGGCGGCATTGATGAGATTGCAGATCTCGAGATTTGTCAAAACTTGGCGGTTCTACTCCTGGATCTCCTGCAGGGCCTCTGGTTCGAACTAAGGATGAAATGAATTATCTCGGACAGTCAAGCCTCTGCATCAGGCGACGCACTGTCTGATCCTCAAGTACAGCGGCTCCACGCTAACCCCAAACATCACCATGCGGTTTTCGAGTATCTGGACTTGAGCTTTTTGAAAATGGCACTGTATAGAACATGAAGTGTTATCTGAGGTACGAAGAGGACTGACAGTCTACCGTATTTCGACCTTGATAAGAAGGACGAGGTTATTGCCTATTGCGAGATGAGATTCTTGCGATGCAAGACCAGACCGAGAAGCTGATACCTTAGATCCGACGACGGGGAAGTATGGCTTCCGTATTGGAGAACTCGAAGTGACACGCAGGATGGAAACCTTCCCCTCTGATGCGAAAGCTTCGCTCTCTCGCTCTGCTGCCCATATACTTCGCCTGTATAACGTCAACCAAAGACTCGCTATGATGAACATATCAATACAAGACCAATATGATCATACTCTAGTTCAAATCCAACCAGACCAGGAATTTGGCACGGCTTTCCTATCAGCCGTTTTCACCCAGATTGTGTTACGGAAAACTCAAGAATCTCCGAATCTGGAACCATCATCGATCCTTAGAACGATGCGAAGATCAAATGTCTTTTCCAAGTAATTGGGGAGTGTTTGTCAACGCAAGACAGTCTTGTTATCAGCATTGATAGCGTTAAAGATCGGTTCATTCTCTTCCTTTACCAAGACTCTCCCTCTTCTTGTCACGAGCTATCCTTCTGGTACTTCGCCCGTCAAAGGTGCAGAACAAACATGACCGCTAGCTGGGGGGAAATTTGAGGATTTGGCACACAGGAATACCTCAAATATCAGATTCATCGGTCTTGAGAATTATGAATCTCTGGCTAATAAGAAGAAGAAATGTTGAATGGTCTGGTGCAGAGGGTAACGACTTGTCACCGTCTCAGCAAAACAGATTCAGGGACTTCGCAATAATTGGGGCATGCAAATCTATGATGATCTATTGTCAAGGCAAAAAAAGAAAGACACCAATTGATGAAGTCTTACCTGAAGGATCCACCGGAAGCCTGGAGTGTGCCTTCATCGTCACCAACCATTTAACCATATGATATGCCCAACCTCAACCACGTATGGCCTCTCAGCTATGAAAGAAGGCATTCCATCGGTCCTTAGCTATCTAATCCAATCTATACACAGCCGCTTCACTTGTCCAGCTCCCTTGACTTTCTCAAATTCTTCGCAGACCTAATGCTACAAGCGAATTGCGATTCCAATTCCCCCAGAAAGTGTTCTTTCCAAGATTGTCAACGCTGCGGCAAAGGCATTCGCCATCGCGCAGTCCCCTATCCAGAAGACTGTGGATACGAGTCATTTACAGACCAACAAGAAGATCATTATTACCACGGAGATGACAATCACCACGAAGAAGACAACCGCTGACTACACACCAATACTGGGTGGAATTGTGTTCAAGAAACTGTTTGCCAGGCAACATAAAGAAAAACGAGTCACACTATTTCAAGCGTCGGGCAACAGCTCTCACCTCTCAATGTCCGAGCCAACGAGTTAGTATCAAGATGCATGATGTCTTCAAAATTCTTGACTGATCGCTCAAAACGCTACAAAACCTCATTTCAGCTGCGACTCAGCATCCAGACTCGCGAGTCGACAGAACTTTCCTAAAACGCGTATACGACAGGGTGGTCAGCTCGCTGCACCTTATTTATCTGACAATGCATCTAAGTTTCTTCATTGATTTTCTCTTTCAACGTGCTTTCGCCGTAATCATTTTCAACTCTCTTTTGCTTACTTTTGAATTCTTTTATATAGGACTATTTAAGTCAGCTTTTCTAAAACATGATGAACAAACACGAGATCTCGAAATTTAATTACAATGACAAACCAAGAAATATTACACAAGGTTTAATGAAGCGAAGTTCGAATATCACGAAGACGATAATTAATATCTTGTTTTAAAGAATGAAACATACGAAGCATTAGTTGCAAAGTACAAATTTATTAGTTTTCAGAAGTTATGGCCCAAGCAGATCTGTGGTTGTTTCCGTGAAACGTGAGTGCGGCAAACACTGGTCTTGGATCAATTGCTGAGAAGTTCTTAGATTCACAAGGCCGAGACATGGTGTGATGATTGTGCTCCAGACTATTTGAACTATACGAGTCGCGCTGCTATCAGATATGGTTATGATGTCATAATGTCATTTATATGGCACGGCTGTGGCTGAATTTGTTCTAGCACAAGAGGCCCGGATTGATGGCCTGTTATGTCGGGTTATCAAGCAGGATAAAACCATTGAAAGGCTGCAGAAGCAGGTTGAGGAATATGCCACCCCTCGGCCCACGCTCATCGCCCAGGCCCAAGATGCTTTGACGCTTCTCGCAAGGGATGAAGCAGGAGATTCGGAAGATCGGGATGCCCCTGTTGCAGCCAGAACACGTCATCAGCGTTACGAAGCTGCGGTGCCGTCCTCGTCGTTGTCCCCCCCTCCTTCGCGTGTCTCCTTGCCTCCGTCTTCGCCCGGTCCGTCCTTGCCAGCTGCCCCTCCTGCGTCTGTGAGGTCAATTTCGCCTCTGCTTCCATCATCTTCGGCGCCGGTCCCAGCGGTCACGCAGCCCACCAGTGAGGAGGTGGAAAGAGCGGTAGATTTTGGTATGAGTGTCTTGTCCACCCCATTTTGTCAGTACGGTAGCTGTGCATTTTTTGTAAAATTTGGCTAATAGGTGTAAGAGTTTACTACCATAAATCCCCGAATCGATGAAAGGGCGCGAGCCGAGTGGTTTACATATCGTACGAAACTCGTGAGCTCTTCGTGTATCAGTTCTTTCATCTACTAACACATTTCAGGCTGCCCAGCAGAATATTGGCGAGGATAATGAGAAGGTACTGAGGTTTCCCTGGTTGATTCAAATCATAGATGTTACAAGACCATACGCTGTGGACAGAGAGCTGATGCCAAACGCTGAACGATTGCAGTCAACAGGCATCGGTCCGACATGGAAGTTATCTTACCAACTCGATAGCTTGGACTGATAATTTGCATTGGTGCCTCGAGTTACTTTCTGCAATGACGAGTCTAAACATATTTGTTTTACGCTAAATATCTTGTCAGCTACAAAGCTTGATATAACAACTAAGACTATCGTTACACTCTCACTCGAACATAATGGACTATCACGCGCTTAGATGGACAAACGTGGCCTTTGGACCTCATCGGCAACAATACCTTCACTCGCTCGCGGTTTCGAGACTAGGAGCGGTGAAGCCACAGCAGCTACGGCAGCTAATTCAGTATCCAGCAACACTGGGTAGCGGAGTGCGTTTGCCGAGTATCGGATTGAACTTTCCAGAAATACCAAGGGTTTCTACAGCATCATGTATCATGGTCTGCCTTCAAACAAGATTGGAAAGCTACTTATGGAGAGAAATTTGGGTATGGCCGGATGCTGAGGACGGCCGCCCATCCAATCCTGTTATCCCGAAACGTTACTTTCGCGAAATCGGCATCCCCGTATAAATCTATAAGGCGAGAAAGATGCGTGGACAGCTATGGGTTTTCAACGCCTTTCTGGAACCCCGTAACATGTCGAGGTTCCGGGGGGTTGGACTGCATTCCGACATTCGCTTTTAGGATGGACTAGCTCTGTCAATTATAGAGGACTTCGTAGTTGATGCCGTCGAAGAAGCACTTCTGATTCGTTGAATTACCCAGGTTCTACGTATCAACTTTCCAACCTCCTTTGAACTTTACGGCAACATCATGATAACTTATCTGTTGCAGGGAAAGGATGAAGACAAGACCTCTGAGTAGAGCAGGCAAGGTCTTGGTACCTCTAATGTTTTATGATATGAGTCTCATTAAGCTGACAATCTTTGAGATCCATACACGTGTTAAATGCGTTAACCGCATTCCCACAATTCCGAGACTCAAGAATTTTGTGAGCATAATATAGCTTGAAGGGAAGGGCTAAATTTCTAGCGAAGAACAAGTATCTACTCGCGAGACTTGACTTGAAACATTTAACAGCACGTTGCCGAGCCACATATCAAGAACCGAGTCTCAAAAGCAACACAAACACCAGCATTATCATCGATGACGTGGTGATGGTTACATCTACCGAGTTTGCAGTATGCACTGCTGGGAAATAGAGCGTACGAAATATTCCAGGATCGAATGATCTGAACTATCAGGTTGCGACTTTCCTATTCCGAGATGTTATGATGGTTTGCTCGGCGACCTAGGCTTGCAAAATCTTTAGAAAATCGAGAGTGCATCCTGGTATCTGCAAGCTCACCATGTACCTACTGAACTACACCAACACCATACTTGCTCAGAGCAGATTTAATTCGGAAAAAAACACCCCTCGGCCGCACACGCAACCTCCTTATTAGCATCCGAGATCCTTACTTCTTTTCCTGCAGTCGTTCTTTTTATCTTAATTCAGCGCTCACTCACTACCATTATGACATCGGAAACCAGTACCAGCACCAATCACTTGAATTCCCATCAGCCGCTAAGAAACATGGTTACGCAGCCGGCAAATAGTTAGTTATGTTCCAGCATTAATACAATTCTGGCACTGTTAGTGATACTGTTGCTTTCGCGCAAATATCAACGTAGAGGTTATCGCTTTTGTCAAGAACTTTAGATTTTTCTTGAATATAAAGCCGATTCATTAATTAAGTATACTAATTTTAGCAATCGGGTTCGGTCAACCCGAACTCGGGTTTCGTTGGGTTGAGAGAGGTCAACCCAGTGCATTTGAGGGTGTTTCGCTTGCCAGCCACCTCAATCACATACTCATTAATTCCCTCTAAACATACCTCGGAATACGAGAACTCATAGGTTAATCCTACATGTCTGAATACGATCCTACGTGGATGGGTCCGGATCTAGACCAGTTCACCTCATTAATAGCTTCAGATGAGGTCGCGACAACTGAGACGGTTCCGAAGGAGCAGATACCTACTTCAGGCCTTAGTGCAAATGAGATAGAAACCAATGTCAGGGAACGGCTCCAGAGAGCGAGAGAACAAAGGGAAGCCAATCTACTAGAAGAATCCAGGCCAACAGCCCGAGTTCTTAAATACCTGATCCAACAAAAGCAATCTCAGGATACTCAGATGACGGGAGCGCAGAACAGGGGAATCAAGGGAACTAGCAAAGCCAGTGATCTAGAAGAAGAACAGGACGAGGAGTCAGAGAAGGAGTCAGAGGAGGGATCAGAGAAGGAACTGAAGGAGAAACCAAAGAAGAAGGAAAAGGGTAGTAGAAGCAAACAATTACGGCTATGGCAGCCTGGCAACGGATCAGGACCGGATACACAAGCGATCACTGCTTGAAGACTCTTCGACGTTGACGGGAACTATCAGCTAGATTCAAGCTCAATCGACATGATCTTCCCTTCAAAAAACGTCTACTTGTCAGACTGATGAGCGAGCCGCATCATTAGAAGCTCTATGACAGCAAAGCATCGCTGTCAGTACTGGCCGAAGGATTTTAGTTCCAAAGGGTACATACTAGCTTCCCGTGAAAACATGGGGACTTCGTACAAGATTGAGGATGAGAAAGAAGTTTGACATTACGCGATAGCTATCGGAAGGTATCAACTACATGGGCAGGAAGGTTCCGGGTTCGAGTCTGTCAAGAGAGTAGACTGGTCAGCGGATAAAGGGCTAATCCTAGGCGATGAAGCAATAATTCAAAAGAATAGTTCCGCTAAGTTCCCCGGAGTTGTGGAAGAGAACATAAGGAAGATAGAGGCGAGATTGACGAGAACAAAAAAGCGTAAGATAAAGAAGGGCCAGTCGCTTCGAGGACCAGCCTCATTATCGCCACCTCCAGGGCCCAGGACCAGGTCAGGAGGAGACCCCAAGTCGAGTATTGGTAGCAAAGCCAGACCTACCACCAAAGCCCTATCTACCAACTGAACCCGACGGCAGGCCTAGATTGAATAGAGCAACGCAGAAAAGAAATCTCAATCAAAGCAGAATCACAGTCAGTCGACTGACGTTGAGTTTTCGAGAACAGTTATTCGAATCAAGATGTGAAGTCATGATGACTTCTACAATTTGATTTGATCATGAATTCAATTGAAGGAGGTTTTTGATGAAAGCGACAGACTTGTCGTTATTCTATTACTTGAAACAGAATGTGCCGCAATGATGATAGTTGAGAAATCTCAATCAATGATATCTTTCAGATCAGCATGAGCTTCAACAATCAAACAGCAGATACTTGAAGAAAGAACGAAGCATAGTCTCGATCGATTGAACTTACATTAGCATGCTAAGCTCTCGCACAAGTGAGCTAAGCATTCTGAAGAACCAGATCATCTACAATAAAGTTATGCAAGCAGTTATCCCAGGACCATAAATAAGTGTATCGAAGCCAAAGAAAACCCGAAGGCACAGATCGAGCTCACCCAAACGATCGACATCTTCGCTAACATACTTTCTCACTTCTTGATCCGTCGATGTGAGGAGAGTTTGTGGTTCAAATACGAGCTGGTGGAGCTGAAGAGCGGCCTATTCTCTTATATTAGCTTCAAGCAATGTCAACATGATCTTTGATCTTAATTCATCAGAGTCAGCAGTGCGAAGCCTGAACATCAGAATTCATCAATCATCAAGAATTTCTACGTCAATTTTCTTTAACCTGACAGAACAACTTAAGAGAGACTGCTTTACAGTCATTATTACTCACTTTGAAATTTGAATAATGCGTCAGAGTTTCAAAACAGACAGAACTCTTGAAGGGAAGTTGTAACAACTGTGTATACGGCTCAGGCGCCTTCGAACTCTCAATTATAGAGCATACAACACGAGCAGCAGGCATCTCAAGAACACCATGCGTGTCTGAAGGCATTGAGGAGTTCGGGTCCGGTAGAGCTTCGGCAGCGGATAAAGCCTCTGGAGATGAGGCACAAATTACCCCATGCATGCCAGTTGGTGAAGACATCTGGGAACTCCAATCCGGATTTTCCTCCTACAGCAGTACCAACAACGAAGAAAATGAAGAGCCTTCCATGGTCATCCGGACTAGCAATGAGCCAAGGGCTCTGCCCGAGACCTTGGCCGGTGGTGACACCTGGGAACACCTATCCGCGTTTTCCTCTTTCAGTAGCGGTGAGGGTGAGGGAATTAAAGACACCGACATCAGCAGCAATAAGACGGAGATTCCGTTCGATATTGCCGGTGGGCAAGGAAACCCACGGTTTGACACTGAAATCGTCGTCCAACAGAGTAAGCTTTTCTAACATCGCTAGAGAGATACTTCGCACCGGCTGCCTTTGGGAGCAGCAGCCCCTTTATAAACCGATGATGATCTTCCGAAAATCACGTCGTTTTGTGGGGAAGATCAAGGCCCTAGGGGTTGAACACAGCGTCGAAGGTCAGATCCAGATCTTCGCGTCCAGGTTGAGACTATTGCTCGATGGCCGGCCTTCAGAGAAGTGACTGAAGTGTGTGTAGAGAGCTTCGTCGAGATTGCACGACCTCTCACCCAGCTCACTGGAAATGCTTTCTGGAGATCGATTGAATTAGAGTAACTAGCATCTGAAATTTTTCATACCAAGGACATCATCACAGTCTTTATGCATGGACAACCCACTTGACCTGGACGACATTTCATAAAGGCCCGGCTAAGAACTCCCGCGGGACCACTCCGCAGTTTGTAGACAGAGGCCTTGCTGCACGAGACAATGTGTTTCAGGAAATATCAGCGAGAGCAAAGAGAAAAAGCTGGCGACTAAGCGTCGAAAGTTGAAGGACCTGGAGGATAAGGCTAAGGTGGTGGCTGATGCCCCGGCTCAGGCAAAGGCGGTAACGCCCAAATTGAAATGGGACCTGAACCAAAGAAAACAGGCAATTGAAGATATGCGGGACAACCTGAACACTGCAGAGAACATATCAACATCACCACAATATCCAAGAAATTCCCTCCCGCGAGAGTGAAACTCCGACTCGTGGATGCGCAATGTTTTCCTAATTGACCATACTGGGGGTAGAACGAGGTGCTCTGTATCTTCGAGGCTTCACGAGTAAAGAATGAACCTTACTGATCGGAAAACCACTGAGCAGGGCGTCGAAGATCTTAGAACCTTAATTGATTGCACTTTGGACCTTGAACTCTATACAAGCAATCCATATATTAAAACCGAACCGAGCTCATTCATTGTTCTTTCTATTTGACTCATCTACGATGACAGGCGATAAAGAAGCCAATCATGAACCTCGTGTGCGAACCTGGAAAACCTGCCGCTACTTTTTTTACCCCTGTTGAATGCCAATAATAGCTGCCACAAGACTCAACCTGATGTCAATACCAAGGCCGAGTGAACCTAACTGGTTACTTGTATGATAAGAGGAAGATTGTGGTTGAACTTCGCGGTGCTGCGGCTTGGCGGTGTTGCAGACGGTCTTGGGTGGTAAATCTCTTCAGAGGTTGTTTCAAAGGCTTCGTCGACAACGTTCAGATCGAGAAGTGCACCAATTACATAAAGAATATACATCTGAAGAGATGAAAATTTACATTCAAAAGACGCTTCGAAAATCGTTAGGAGACGTGAGAATTGTGTGAAAGAACTTGAAGGCTCTAGAGTCGAACCTTGCGAGTTATCTGAGTCTCAAAGCGACGTCAGACCTGCGGGATTTTGATGAGCAGAGAACAGCGCTTCGATATGTCGAAAGACGTTGAAAAATTCTGTGATCAATGATATGAAGCTTTGTGATGAACAAGTCATCATTGACAGATCGAAAATTATCTAGACATCTGTCACTTCTCACTTCATGATATATCAACTCAGACAAGCGCTCGATAAGGTTCTGACTGGTAACAATGTATCAGCTCATTCAGACGATCTCAGAAGTGTTCTTGAACCTGAATAATACTATCGTCATCAAACATCTTGGAAGGATCAGTGACGAAGACTGAAATTGAGCGTACTATATCACTAAATGTTATTGAAAGAGTCAAAACAAATCCGGCACACAGGATTGGAATACGTTTTTCATTCCGCTGTTGCTGTTCCTATCCCCGTCTCCACGACTGTTTCGAGTTCATATTCGGTAGTCCCTTCTCAAGGCCAGACGTCAGGAGGATTTGTGACGACTAAGCAAGGGTCGGGAATACTGGCTACGAGGAGCGCTCCGGCTGAAATCACGACCAGAAAGACATACAGATTGCATAGGATATAATTATTTTCATTTTATCATTATGCTCAAATTTCTCAACGATAATACAACCCGTTCATACTCAGGAAAAAGAACGACATCAGACGAATTCCAACAAAAGTCTTATCTGAATTTAAGTAGAAGCAGCCAAAATCGTACTTCGCGTTCGCGTATGCTTCAAGAATCGCAACTACAATACCGGCTTCAGCATAGCTAAGAGAAAGTATAACCTTCAACTGACATGGACAGAGTTGGTTGAAAATGGCTAGCTCAAAATAGAAAAAGACGAGGTCAATTCATAAGAGCGCTCGCGATCCTTCAATGCTGGATTTGCAAGACGATCAGTACTGTTTTGGCACAAGATGGTGGATGCGCCAGCTACCCATGTGTGCGATCACTCGCATTGTTAAGGGCTTCTTGGTCGCAAAAGCACGGAGGCAAACAAACACTACCTGAGGGCACAAGACCTGAAGCCGCGAAACTGTGCGTCTGCCAACATTTCATAATAAGGAAAAGGCTACTCTTTGCAGGCAGTTGCAGGACGCCAAGCAAGGACGAGATGCTGCTTATGCAATTGTGACAGCGCTGAAGAAGAAGAGAAGAGACCTCGAAGATAAATTGAGGAAAAGTGATTGCATGGTGGAAGAATCCGCTCATTTAACGAAATAGAAAGTCATGAACAGCATACGAGCTGCATGCTAATTTCTGTCGACAGAGTCAGCATGATGACATCGACTGATTCTTTGATTCACAGTTGTTCGTTTTTCTTGAACTACTCATCTTGAAGGTACAGACTCACAAGCGACAAGCGATCTTCAAGACTTCAACGCAGAAGAGATTATCAAACAGAGAGTCGAGAAGTCTAGTCGACTCGTTCATCTCGACTATCAGAAGTTCATTGTGATGATAGCAGAACACTTACGTTCTGATAAGAATGAGCAGATCTGAATGAAGTGAAAAGAAGCAATAAAATTGATCTTTAACGAGATGCCAAGACCCGATTCGGGTCAGGATTTTGGAACCGAGTATTCGAGCCGGGTCAGGATTTTGGGACCGAGTATTCGGGCCGGGTCACGACGTTGGTATCGAGTATTCGGGCCGGGTCAAGATGTTGGTATCGAGTACTCGGGCCGGGTCAGAAAGTAGGTATGAAAACCCGGCCCGACGGTCAGTCTAACGAGATGTTTTGAAGAGTGATCATTGAAAGCAGACACAAAATAAATGCAGAAAAATTCTCTTCACATTCAAATTAAATAAGAATTTTTTGAAATTTCAGCGTCATTTTTCTCAAAAGCGACTCTGTTGACAAGTCAGCTTACAAAGATTTATCGTTCAAAAACATTGATCACATTAATTCATGACACATTCAACTTGACAGCATACTCATTGAAGAACATAAGTACCACTCAAAACAGCTCTCTAGCTGACGATTATTTCTTTGAAGCCAAAGACGCGCTGAAAGCACAGTCTCCACCTTCGCCCCAATGGCGTTGCTCTCAGCTAAAACCTCAACTGAAGGAAACGCTAACCAAACATAATGGTAAAACATCCTGTTCAAGAGAGTTTCGAGGAAACATACCACGACATCGGCACCAAGCGCATCTCTGTTTCCTGATAAGATTTCACTCTATTCATCGGCAACTTAAGCTCGAGAAGCAACTGTCTCTCATCTCATGACCCGAACAACTAGAACAGATCATTAAACATCGTTCACATTCATAGCAAGAACGGCTTCACCTAGGCGGTACAATGCGAATCCCAGCACCGTCTCCATCATTCAAACATTTCTCATACTTACTTCAAAAGCACAGATTGCAACCTCTCTAACCAAATCTCTCTCTAGAACCCTAGCGAAGTTCCTTAGCACCCATATTCCTTCAGCGCACACTCACCCACATCTAAAAACTCTACAGATGCACAGGTGACAGAACCCCTTTTTCGCTCCAAAAGCAAACAGACAACTTGAATCGTTCAGCAAAGCTCAAATCACACTTTGCAACAAAGACAACAGATGAGGAAGGAGTCAACAGAAAAAAAAAGGGGGGGGGAAATTGGGACAATCAAAAGCAATTTCTTGACATAGTATGACGAGGACAAGGAGAAAGAGAATAACAGGAAACTATTGCTCAACACTGGAACCATACTAGACAACCTGATCAAAGAAGTAAGGAATGGAATGGAGAACCTTGATCCCGATTTCCTGGAATACGATTTCAAGAAAGCGATTCGAAAGGGTGACAAAGACAAGGACGCACGGGAGGAAGCCACTAAATACTAGGACTAAATGGGGCCTTATTACACGCCGGATCTTGTTTCCGACTCCTTTTCCAAGCTTTTGACTCTTTCCTTATAAGCAACGCAGTTGCTTTTACTGAATGATTCTGACCCCTTTTCCTTAGCTTGCGGCAACCTTATTTTAATGCTTTATTAAATGGTTGGCTCTTTTAGCGCAGTCAGTGAAGCTAAACTCATTACAGTTGAGCTCGCTGTCTTCAGCGCTCGGTCATTCGATAACGCCAGATTTCGTCTGATTGCGAGAATTCTGTCAGTACAACATCAGTACGATATTAAAATTGATGTCAATGTCAAGTATTTGAATCAGGAAAAGAAAGAGCTTTTCGGTTGATGAGGATTTTAACCTTTCTAGCATTTGTCCGAGCACAACTTTTGACATTGCAAAAAGGAAACCCCCCCGGAAGCTCAAGCAGCCCACTGTTGCTGGCTTCACCCGCATCCAGAGCCACGAAGACAATGACAAGACTCCCACACCATCATCGTTTCAGGCGCTCGAATTGAATAGCGGAGCAAGACTAGCCCAGCCGTCATACTCCGACCCCCTCCATCACCCAATGCGCCCTCCATACCTTCTCGAACTTCCTCACCCTCCCGAGGCTCCACGATTGGGTTCAGCAATAGAGCCAGAAGTCCAGTAAAAACGTTTGTCGATCTTGAATTCGCGGAACGACCGACTATCTACAAGGGCCTGAATGGCAAGTCTATGAAAGAGGCGGTTCGCTTTGTTATTGTATTGACGGGGAAGAGCATCGGGTAAACAAACAAAGCGATTGAATGCCAACCTTGAATTACCTAGTCAGCGGCATAAAACATTAATTCCGTAAAGTCGACGTACACCTATCAATCCAATCAATCCGAGTCTTGTCTATTTACCCTTGATCATTGACCATTGACCGTTGACCAGCGTGTTGGAAACAGAGAATAGTCCTGTTGTTACCCCTGTGTGGTTGCTCCTTCCTCCCTCCGTCGCTCCTACTTTCTAGAGTAGTTCAACCAATAATATATGTATACACATGCACATAGGTACTCCTTCTGACCCTCATATATCAACAAACAAACCTTTTTCTTATAATCTTTCTAAAACAAAACTATCTTCATAATCCCAGCACTGAGATTAAAACTCTTCATCCTAGAAACCCTCCCCCCAAACCCCCCGGCCCCCCATCTCAATCAAAACACAAGCAAGTTCGTCCGCAACATCTTCGAAAAGTTCGGATGCGAGATAATAAAATAATAGTACATCTGCAGCATTCAGAAAAACCGCTCTCTCTTTTCTTTCATTTTTTTCTTTAAACATGTTGCTCTCTTCTCCTCCCTACTTATATTTTAACACTGCTTCAGCTTTCTGTCTTTGAGGTTTTGTGGAATAGGGGAGTTGGGCGGACGTAACAGAACTGGCATAAATAACCACGTTATGTATAATGTACAGTACTCTCACTAACTCGCACTGCCATCCCCTTTTCGATATTCTCGCTCTTGCAATCTCTCCACGACCCATCCCTCTCCCCTTGGGACTCCCAGTCTAGTTCTCCAACCGAAATTGAGACTTTGCTGTTTGAGTTTTTCTGTTTGTTCGCTGCTGATGAATTTCGTGCTTTTGTTGCGAGGTTGTATATAGGTAAAGGTTGCGTTCTCGGAGATGGTAGAAGAATGGCTTTGAGTTCTTGGAAGATGACAGGGGAAAGGGAAGAAAGGAAAGTAGGTGACTGGCGGTTTTTAAAGAATCTCATCGTCTTACGTGGTGGCAAGGAATATGTTGGCGAGGGTGCTGAAATGGCGTGTAACGTGTTTAGCAAACAATGGGCTAAAGCCAATCACACTCGAAGAACGTAGAACGGAACCTATCAGAGGTAGTCATTCACTCCATGCAAAGTGCTGTTATGTACAGACTGTTGGAAATAGGGGAGATGGTAATATTCGCCTTTCATAGGGCTGATAGGGCTGGGGCCCGCTAGTAGAGTTTTCACCTGCTCGCTCCTAGGTAGACTCCTAACAGGCTGACAGCAACAACCAAAATATCAATATGCCCCCATATGACCTCATATTCCAACACAGACCTCCAACGCTTCCCGCCTTGGTTGCTAGAACGAGCTCACTTACCCGACTTTACGCGAGCGACTTCGCTTCTTACCGGAACGTTGTGCTTCCTCCCCGGCTGCGGAAAGCCCTGCACGTCGACATCCTTCCTGAACAAGAGACAATGGGTTGAGCCGCCGAAGTGAAACATGCCAATCTGATCCCCTTTCTCAACATGCTGCCCCGCTTTGACCGTAATCTGACACGTCGACACCTCCGCCATGCCAACCCCAAGAAACGCCATCAATCCGATAGCAGGGTTATCCGCCTCGATGAAAATGATGGCCCGCGTCGCCGTGGCAGTGATATAGCCCTGTCCCGTACTCTCGCCGCTTTCGTCCGCGCCGTGGGACTCGGTAAAGTCTTCAAACAGTGGCTCCGAGTAGTATGTGCCGTCTTGCACATAGGCTTTGACGATCTTGCCCGTGACAGGACTGTGCCAACGGTGGTAGCTCAGGGCGCTTAGAAAAGCTTGATAGATGGTTCCGCCAACAAAATGCGAGGCCAGGGCGTCGTGTGCTAGCATGTCCATTAGAGAGTATGGCTGGCCTTTGATCCAGAAACGGTCGCGGAGCTTGACTCCATGGGCAGTCTGATAAGGTAGCGACTCGCATGCATTGGCAATAATGTTAGGGTCATTGGGGCCGGCGACGGGTCGTATCCCGTCTCTGAAGGTACGGGTGAAGAATTGGTCCCACGAATTGAAGCCATGGTGTTTTGCATTGGAATCGCAGACAAACATGTCATGAAAAGCGTGCGAGGACTCGCCAACATTTGCCGTAGCTGTCAGGTCTTTGATACCGGTCTCGCCGAACCAGCCCGACGAGTGCGTATCAAGGACTGCGGCAGACGGTGGTGATTGTAGGAACTCGCCCCACGCATTGAGCACTTTTTTGATCATGGCGTTTACTTGAGGGTCTAGGAAAAGGGCAAAGCCACTTGGCGTTCCCATAGGCCAGTCTAACATGACATTGATAGGCAGACCAACCAGACCAACTCTTTCAGACTGGTCGTTCCATGAGGGCGCAGAGGTAAGCATATGATTGAGGACCTGCAGCATATGCTCATAGCTTCGAATCTGCCGCTGGCCTCCGGGATCCTTCGAATAAGGCTTTTTGTTCGGTACTTGATCGAACATGGACGTGAACAGCAGATACAGACGCGTTTCTCCCTCGATCAGGTCTTTGAATTCCTTCAGGACGGGATGTAATTCCTTGGGGTTATTCTCGACGTGATTGACGATGCCAGAGAGCCATTCTTGGTGGACGCGGTGGTCCTGCGGAAGCCATTGTCCTGTCCTTTGCAACGTCAGAATTGGAATACAATGACAGCATTCTCGACCTTTCTTCTCACCGAGGACGCCGATGCTCATCAGGGACGTGATTCTCAGAGGGATCCATGTTGACACGAGGAATAGGAATGGTAACTGCTTGTCAAAACAGCTCAAACGATTGCTGGTCAAGACACGTAGCAGACTGACAATCGCTCAGGAACGTAATTGAAGTTGGCTGGTCGTACGTAGCAAGCTCGTCATATTTCAACCTTCCAGCAGAAAGTTGGAAACTAGGTAGTTCCCGCATCAACCGAAGTACCCTTGGAGTTATCATCATACCTTACCAAAAAGGTCCGTTGTGAACAAACTTCGTACGCCCGATACCTTACCTTACTCCTTACCAGTTCAACCGCAACACCTCGAACCACACATCATCCAAGCTGCCGTATCCATGTGCACCTTAGCAAGCTTACAGTACCTACCTTATTTATGGGCAACGTCAATTAAGTCCCCCAATGGAAATGAAAAGTCGCTCAAACGCGGCATTCTCTCCAAACAACTTTCTATACGGAAACCCTGCAAATGCCAGCTCATGGGCCATGGGTGCCGGTTCCACTGTCAAGTCCTTTCTTTGGCTTGGCAAGATTCTCGGTCAACAGACGAATTTTGCATGTTTTGCCCCTCGTCACGGATGAGGGCTGGTGGTGGGGTAATGGATGATGACGTCGGCGGGGTACGGTACTTCTCCGGGCCGAGCGGGCCGCGGTTGGGCCGGAACAGGGATGTATGAGGTCATGGAGGTCAAACATGGAATGTAGGTAGGTACCTAAGGTACCTTATGGAGTAAAATTCCTTACCCAAGCGTGCCAAGGTAATATATCAGAAGTCTAGTTACAGATACTAAGAAAGCACGCCGAGAAGATTGCCCAGGGAGTTGCAAAACCCCCCTAAACCATTCAAACTCCCAAACCTCTCATGAACCATATCATGCAATATCAGCACATACCAGCAGAAAGAAGTTTCGAGTATCAGTACCCAAAATCCCCCCCAATCAATCTGAACAAAATTCCAGACAATCACTTTTACTCGCATTCACCCCCTTATTTCATCCTTCGCTCCCTAAACTGCGCCCCTCCCCTCCCCTCCCCTCCCCTCCCCTCCCCTCCCCTCCCCCACCTCCCCCCTTTGGACCAACGAAAGCTCACTCTTTAATCCTTCCCCATCTCCCCTCTCTCTTCCAAGTCATCCCCCCTCTTGAGCTAGCTCCATCGCTGTTCGCTACCGATATGCTAGACAGTGGTCCTTCTTGATGCGGGGTTGCTGTGTTGAGGCGATCGACGGTGTCGAAGGTTGAGGGCGGTTGGGTTGGTTTGGGTGGTGTGGGTGGTTTGCTAGGGTTGGGGTGGCGGGCTGTCCGTATGATTCTGTGGGGCGATTACTCGGAGTAAATGCGAAGGTGATGATGAGTTTGATGAGTTTGATGGGTTAAGAAATCTGTGAGGTAATATTTTCTGAAATATATAGGGACGAAGGGAGTGAAGTTTGCTGTAGGGGTGGGGATTTGCGATGGCTGTGTTTAGACAACCTGGCGGGAACAGAAGAACAAGAGGGAAGACTTAAAGGAGAGAACTCGGAGCTGAGTGGAGTGTTGATACTGGTGATGTGGTGTTTGTTGAGAGGCGGAGGATAGGTTGGAAAGGGGAAAGGGTAGATGATGGTGAAGGCAACTGAAAGAGCGGACGTGTATGGTGTTTGATGTAGACGCAAGAGAGCCCGCCGCCCCATGACTCACACTAACAAACTGAGAACAGGCAGCCATGCAAGAAGGAAGATTGTGGTTGATTAGGGATCTAGAGAACATGCCATATTTGATGCGGTTCGACCTGGTGGTTAGTGCTGCGGCTTGCCGCCAAGGGGACCTATTTATGACAGCTTGTGAATCAGGAAGCAGCGCAGGTTTTCCCCCTTCAACACCTATTATGTCAACGGTACTCTTTCCTTCGCTCGCTGAACTTTGGTTTTTGATAAGGCTGGTCGTTGGTCTCTTTGCTATTTCTTTTCTCGTATTTCAGTCCCCTGAAGTATAGATAGAGCGAGTGCTTAATTTCGGACGTGTCAGTATAGCTCCAGCGGGGCCGGAGGTAAAGACGGCGTTGCGGTCAGCAAGGCCCGAACATTACAATGTAATGGTGGGAGTAACCAAAACGCACTAGGTTGTGGGAAAATATTTTTGTGTCAAAATGAAGACTCCAAGTCCCTGTTCAGCTTATACCAGGCCATTTCATTACCTGCCAGCCATCATGGCATTCGACAATTATTGTAGTACGCTCCTTTTAGAAGTCAATAATATTTCTTACTCCTCCATCAACTGCTGGCCCAACGGGCGATGAATGCCCCGTGGTGGCTCTATCGTTCGTCTCGGCGCTTCGATACCTTCTGAGTTCCAGCAGCATAGCGTCGTCAATGTTTTCAGGTGTTTCCTGAGGCCTGGACCGCGTGCCTCTGCGTGTCGAGGTAGGGGTACCGAGTCTCGGTAGACTTAGCTTCGACAAGCTAAGGTTCGGCACGACACGTGCGAAGAAGGGTTTGAAAGCCGGCATGCAACTGCACATGACGCCAATGTTGATCTCCATTGTACTACATCCAGGTCAGCCCTCGGGCTCAAGAAGAGGGGTGCATCGAGACAAGCCTCCATATAAAGTATTTCGCGTCAGCTGAATTCTCTCGGACGATATAGACATATCGCACAATCGCTACGGCACAAGTTCTGGATGACAGGTCAGTGTTGCAAACGTGAGCCAAAAGAACTCGGTTAGTTGTGAGCGTACATGGCTCCACTCATGAATATCAGCGAAACACCGGCTTTCTCTTTGCGTGAAAGCTTTAAACGCCAAACGATTGGCTGCGGCAGGATGAAGATGACCAGGTCTGAAAATACATTCATGGAGCCGTACGCAAGGCCCGCTTTTGTGTAATTGATACAATGACCTGGAGTGTCCGGAATCCAGTACTTCGAACGTGGCGAGCAACCGAAGATTTGAGTCCAGAGATTGCTAAAGACGTAGCCGCCAACGAAGAACATTACCAACCAGGTGACATATCGAAACGTCTTGTTGACAGCAAACAGACGGAGGTAGAGTACAAGAATCGACATTTTGTAGCCAAACAAGCTAATTAAGTAAATCATGTCGGCGTCATTGATCCACTGTAAAGAGATCAATCAATCAGCAAGAATTCGTAATGATGCCTCGAGGAGGTTTTGCTAACTTTGACATATGCTGAGTTCTTACTCGAAGGAGAGTCTGGAACTATATCGCGGTCTGTAGCTGTTACTTTGTTAGCAAACGTTTGCCCATGTATCGGCAAGGCATATCACGCGGCTCACATAATCCTACGAGGATACTATATGTTATGCAGAAAATCTATTGCAGAATCATTGACATTGCAAAAGATAAGCAGTGATGGATATCTATTTACCAACGTGATCGTGGCGGTGTCTAAAATGTCAGCTCATGATAAAAAGGGAGTTATGGTCGCTTACAGTCATCCCAACCTAAAGAATGAAGGACAAATACTCGTAACCATATGCGAAGAGCAATGAAGAAGATTGTGAGGATAGGTAGCACGATACATGTTGCCCAGATAATGTGATCGCGACTCGAGTGACCAACAATCACGGCCATTCTGGTTTTGCTGATTGATTATGTGCCAAAGAACGAGGGAAATCATGATCAAAGAAATACTTTGGCATTGTACCTGTAAATAAGTACCCCAATTGACGCACAAGGCTCAGAGAATGCAGGTTCGACTGGCCGACCGACCAAGGCTGTCATTGTGCAACCATGGATCGAATGTTACTTTGTTTTTCTCGAAGGAAATTTGAGGACCACTGAAGGTTCTTGATGAGTTTTGACAGGTTTGCATGCCCACCAACGAAGACAAGCGGAAGATCGGACGCTCCTTTCAGATGATTAATATCTACAAGACACCCAGTGTATTACCATCTTCAGCTATCCGAAATATCTTGCAAAAGAAACCGAGCCTGACAATTTGATGGTGATCGATGCTGCTAGAGAGATCGGAACTCAAAGTTTATAAAAAGTAAGGCTAGTGCGTAATCGTGCAGCAGAAATACGGACAAAGATGTCGTACATGGACAAAACAGGAAGTTCGCCCGTCTTCCCGGGAGGGCCGACACGCATGTAGCTCGTCCTAGAATCAGCCCTTGAGCATTCAGGGCTGCACTCCGTGGGCTCGCAGTGTAATTGCTGGTATCTTTGAATAGGATGCTGGGTAAACAGGATAGGACATAATGTGTCTTGTTCTGGCAAATTCTTCTCATGATGATTTGCCGGCTGATGAGTAAAACATTCAATCAAGTTATTGCTAAAGCAAAGATGCATTGAGCAATCCTGCCTGCCGGTCGTTGTATGAGGGACATCCAAGTGACTCCACTTCCTTATAGACTCGTGAAGTCAATTAATGAGATGATTGGTACCACTGCAGCCTCGCTGCCAATGGAGTACCGCTGCGCATGCGCGTTGCCGAAGTTTCTCGGCCGCTAGAATATCCCCCACAACGGACAATCCGAGAAGGTCGGTTTCCTTGCCGATTGGGTTGAGTGGGCGAAGCTGAGATGCGTATCAAGTGGCCTGGAAGACCTACACCAATCAATCCTGTCAGAGGAGCACCAGATTCGCTTAAGGGACCTGCAATGACTCAGGTCTCGCCAAAAGACTGGAGAAATATACTGCATGATATCTCGTGAACGAGTCGAGGCTGAAGCTTCTAAGACGCCGAATATGTGCTTTTGATCGCCGATCATAATACTTCTTGTGTAGTAGAGGGATGGGAGAGTATTGGTTCAGCTGCAAGTCTGAGAGAGATTCTGGGACGGTAAGACAAGAGTCTGCAGAGCACCAACATTGAGAAGAACAGAGACAGAAAGGTATCAGCTTGTCATTGCTGTGCAAAGGCTAAAGAGGTGCCCTGACGTGGTTAAAGGTACCCCGGATACTTGAGGTTACAGTAGTCGCGAATACTGTACTGTAGAGAGTACAGTACTGTAACTAGACTGCCACACTGCCAGCTAATTCTTAGCGAGGCCAGTGCCGCTTCGGAACGGGAACCTATCGTTGTATGCAAAAGTCTGGTTCAGTTTTCGGGTTTTAGCGAATTTGGCGGGGAAAACACACAAATCAGCCTCAAATTTGGTGCAAATAGAGCAAATACCTAGATATCATCTTCACACCCTCAAAACACCCCAAAGCTTCATTTTTGAAGCTATACAAATCTCAGTCTCACACGAAGACAATTCTGAATTCTATCTATCATGTCTCAAGCTCTTACTCAGAATCTTAGAGACGAGATTCAATTTCACCTAGCTCGTGACGATAGCACAACGTTCATACACAAAGTCACTCATGTTATCAGACAGCAGATCAATCGTATGCGTAAAAAACATCTTCATTTCAGCGATGTGACGTCTGTGCTTGATACGATTGATAGATCGAAGATTCTGAGTGAGTATCATGCTCAGAAGCTTCTTGACTTTCTCAGTCAACGATTCATCGTCTATCAAAATGACATGATCTGATTTCTGTACAACGAGTTTGACATTGTCATCAGTCAAAGTGTTAGGGGCCAGCATAGAGCGAGTCATATGGGTGTAATGTAACGAGTATATAAATGCTAAGGAAGGAAAGTATCTAGAAGGGAAGAGCCGGCTATCTATATGACTCAGGAGAACATAAGCTAACCCTGAATAGGGTTGGCCTCGGAACAACCCTATAGCCTAGCGGCGAGCGGCCGGCGATAGTCATCAACATAGCCACCAACATAGCTACCAACATAGGTGCGTAGCTAGGATCGTAACACAAATGATACAAAGAACAACAGCTGAAGAAAAAAGAAAGATCGAAGAGTGAAGAATTAAACAAAAAAGAAAGAATCAACAAAAGCACGTGAATAGTTACAATAAGCTGAAAATGCTCAAGAAGATTGAGACTTCTTCTATGCTCGATTGACATTGACATACATTGTTTGTTCATTCTAGCAATTCTGTTCAGAACGATGATCTTCATGATTATATTTTCTGACATGTTTTCAAAGTTAATAACATTCAAGCACGTTCTTTTTGACATGTTTTCAATGAGCTGTGTTACGATCCTAGCTACGCACCTATGTTGGTAGCTATGTTGGTGGCTATGTTGATGACTATCGCCGGCCGCTCGCCGCTAGGCTATAGGGTTGTTCCGAGGCCAACCCTATTCAGGGTTAGCTTATGTTCTCCTGAGTCATATAGATAGCCGGCTCTTCCCTTCTAGATACTTTCCTTCCTTAGCATTTATATACTCGTTACATTACACCCATATGACTCGCTCTATGCTGGCCCCTAACAGTCTCTGAAGAAAGTACGATAGAATTCTTAGATACGATAGAATTCTTAAATACGAGAGCGATTTTGCGTGTCTTAGAAGTCTTGAATGCATCTAGATGAAGCAGAGTCTTGAAGAGAGTTCTTTTGCATTCGATACGCCTGAGAGACATTCTGACTATCTAGAATTGCTCTCGTGTGAGACTGAGATTTGTATAGCTTCAAAAATGAAGCTTTGGGATGTTTTGAGAATGTGGGGATGATATCTAGGTATTTGCTCTATTTGCATCAAATTTGAGGCTGATTTGTGTGTTTTCCCCGCCAAATTCGCTAAAACCCGAAAACTGAACCAGACTTTTGCATACAACGATAACTTCCATCACTGAGCTGCCAACATCATCAAACGACCTTATCTGATGTCCTGGTGTCTCTCTCTTTCTTTCTCATCTCTACCTCGAACTCGACCTTCTGCTCTTTCGCACATCTCAAGTCACATAGACTTTCTTCGCAATTTCAAATACATAAGCCATAAAGCACCAAGGCATACTATAGGATCAAGAATCAAAGGATATGCTCTGCTACTGGGATAAAGTCTTTGTTGTTCAATTCACAATCCCGAAAACCCAAATGCAAGAAAGGTGGATTCCATCTATCATGGCTGATGGTGTTAATGAAGAATGCCGAGTTCGATGACTATTTGAGGCTTTTGGAGAATGAACGATTCCACTGGGATACTACTCGTGGCTAAGAGAACACTATAGTCCATGCTCTGGCATGACGAGGTCGAGTTTAGGGATCTTCAAGTTCCTTCCGACCCCGAGGTCACCAACCTTCGCGAGGTCTTTTTCAACAAAGCGCGACCTGTGTAGTGCACCCAAACTCATGTTCAATAAGGGCTTTCAGCCGGAGGCGTTATTCTTGCCAAAAGCCTACGCTGGCCATCTATCCAATAGACAACACCTGTATGTGCGGTGACTCTGTTATCCCATACAACGACGGTTTCCTCTTCCTATTTCACTCGCGCCTGGGAGTTCGCGACGTATGCGCTGCGATCAAAAAAATTGAGCTGCGCATCTCTCTTCGCCTTCTTGTTTCCGACAATGTGTCGAGTAATGAGTAGAGTTAAAGGGACAGCTCAGAAGTGCTTACCTTGGGGATTAATATACATAATTGTCTCCGGTCGCAGCGCGAGTTCGTACAAGAGGGTTTATATTAGCCATTGGTCTCCTTCGCACAGTACCATCCCTTTGGACACTTGCTATCTATTCTATACCTGAGTGCAGCGCCTTTAGGCCCATAAAGTCGCTCTCGGAACCAGGAGACAACCTGGTATACGCCTCGACTTGGTTCGCAAACAGCGTTTCGCCACTGGTTTCTTGCTTGGTGAGTATGTAAAGAAACGTTGTTCTTTGGAGGGTGTTCTCCATATATTGCATCAGAATGTCAGGCAACAGACGAAGTGCGACCGGCAAAAAAAGCATGCGTAGGTGGGTCGCTAGCGCGGCGATGGACTGGGTAAATTTCTGGATCCCTTGGATGTCTTTTAGGACTGTGCAGCAATCAGTCTACATTGAATCCAATTATTCTCTAAAATCTACTTCCCACTTATGGGACGAACGTAATGTTTGCCAGAGTAGCCGCCATTTTCTAACGCCTTGCGAACTGGCAGGTCCGCGAAATCCTGGTCACGAAACGCTAGGATCATACGCTTCGCTATAAGGAGTGTCAATCGATCTTTGCCGTTGTCGGTCAGTGAGCTGATCTGGATGCCAGAGATTTCTGATCCCATCGTGGGAGTGAGATTCTTCTTTCGCACGCCAGACTTGAGAACGTCGGGAACTTTAGGATTGGTGTCGAGGCCATGCTCATAGTGCTTGAACTGCTGAGGAGCTTCCTATTTCTGGTTGTGGTTTAGGTGGGCATGTAATGTTGATACTGCTGAATTGATAACTGGGTGTAATTAGTTGACCATGTTCTTGCAGCTTACCTTTCCCGCCTTGTTCTTCTCTGTTACTATTGTTTTCGAGTCTCTAGAGAAACCTGACCGACACTTGAATGCTCTAGCTTTGAGTCTTTAAGTTCATCCGCAATTGGTGCCTTCCTGGTCGACAAAGAGATTATGTCAAGGTCAAGTCTCAGTCAACAATCGTTCAAGACGTATGAATATGTATTTAGCTCGTAGATTGGGTTCTTCCGGACGCATCTCTGATAAATCCGAGGTGGTATATGCACCGTCCCATCATCGCTATGGTTAAAGATTGATCTACTTCTCCCGCTAATTGAAATCATTCCCCCAGTGCCGAATTTCCAGAAGGAAATCGCTCCTCGCCACTAGAGCTCTTCTCTATCCCCACAGAACCTGCCATCTTTCACTCTTGCGAAAAACCATCAAAGTCTCCCCCGCTCCTAGAATCCGTATCGTCCATCCTGACAGCTATGCCGTGTCAACGTAAAAGCTCAAGGTTTCATATTTTCGGATTTCTCAAACACCCCTATCACGTCCTCGCCCCCCAGGTTCAGTCGCAATCATCCTCGCTCTCGTCGTCCACCGACCTATCGGCCGCCTTCTCAAGAACCCTCACCATATCCTCAAGCCCACGTTCGATCGCAAGCATCATCGCCGTCTTCCCTTGCAGATTCCAAATCCCAGCATTAGCCCCGTGCTCGAGCAAACCAGCCAGCCGCCTCCGACTGCCCGTTCTTCACGGCGACCATTAGCGGCGTGTCGGAAGCTTTCAAGCCCTTCTTCTTCTTCTTCTTCCTCAAACCTCCCGTGCTGAACCCCTACTCGCTCATTCACGTCACTGCCATGCTCGAACAACACCTGCAGAATGTCCAAGCGTCCTTTCTCGGCGGGCCACTTGTATGGCGCCGGATTGAGCTACAAGCGCTCCGTGCTTAAGAAGTAGTGTGGTGAATGCCCAGGGGAGTTTCTGGGCGGAGAGCCGTAGATGGTAGCCTGGTCCTGTGTAGCTGTTACATTGGCCGTTTGGGTGTCAGCGCCGTGGGTTAGCAAGTAAGTTGCGTGATCGAACTTTTTTTCTGTGGAGGGACTGCGAAAGTGGGTCGCCGGCATGTCCTAGATCTAGATTTACGGTTTCAGGCATTGCATTTACGAAATGGCGAAGGACAACATGATTGCCGCCAAAAGCCATTAGTAGTCTCCAACAATTAGAGTAAGTATTGCTGAGGTGTAGGCCACTGGTATGGAAACTCGGCGTGTGGGGCTGAAAGCTGCAGATCTAATTAGGCGCTGGCTGCCCGTATCAAGGCTTTGAATAAAAACAAGACGACTGATCGTACTCCTGCCGCCCAGAAGTGTTTCAAACATACTCGGACGTTCCCAAATTGCTCACTTTTGCGTCTAAGACCGGTCCGGCTGTACAATTCCGCTTACTCAGAAATCCGCTGCTTCGATGACCTTATCGCTCGTGTCGAAGCTTTAATGACTACGCATCACGCGGCATTCGACTTTTGGTAGCCCAACGCGCCGGTCAAGCCATGGAGGATGCTGTGGTGGCAGGGGGAGCTTACCTCTTAAGTACACTCGTCAGACTAGGTACCGGCCGCTGGTATTGCGTTTGACTGGTTTCTAAGGCCAGGGACGTAAGAGTTCCGTGCTGGATTCTAAATAAATATATGCTGTTATGTTCAAACGGGTTTGAAGGCCACCTGATCACACTATAAGGATAACGAAAAGCACATGCTCAAGCACAAGATGATGCTCCTAGGCTGTCTAGCAAATTCCAATCAAGAGGAATATCACCCTCGCCACTCCAACTATGTAAGCATTGATCGATGAGTCCCTACGCAGATAGCATTCAGTAAGGCTCAATATATCAGTGAACTCCCAAGGCTTACCCAATCAATGTCATTCCTTTCACTGAATAATGTGTTCAAAGTGTCTGCGGAATTGGAATCTAAGTGGGTGTCATTACCCACGGAAAATTCCTGCCCTGAACTATTTAACCCATTTGTTTTCCACAGCGAGCTTCCTGGGGAAGTCCCTGCTGTTCCCATCACATCGCCTCCACCTATTGAGGTCTGCCATACACTCGACATCTCATGACATACATTTCCCGGGGTAGATGGGACGTTTGGTCTTGGTACTTTTGAGAGCATGACTGCGAGAACGTTTGAAGCACGGCGCGCATCTCGAGAAACTGCTCTCCTTGATATCCAGATATCATGTGATAGTCTCAACGTGTCGTATTTCTTGACTTGAGCCTTCAAGTCTTCTGGAGATGTGGCCGCAGGATTGTTATGAGACTCGTATAGGTTAAGGCAGGTGATCATCGCAGCCAGGAGAAAGTCCTGCCAGGTCAAGCTCGAAAGCATCCACTTATCCTTTTCGAGTTGACCTCCTGGCTGACATGCGGTATGTAGTTCAGCTTGATGTTCCAAAATCTGGAGAGCTGCATTAATACAGACTTCATGGGAGTAGTCAAAGTTTGGATTCGATCTATCGTGGCTGAGGTATTTTCGATGCAAGACGCAGAGACTCTTCAAATACAACAGATCAATGTTCAGTCTGTGAAATATCATGTAAGCCTGATCTGTGAACGATGAGCTCAATGGTCTTATTCGAAGACTGGGGGGAACATCTATGTGCGTTTCGTGAAGCTCATTATCAAGTTTCATGGTCTCTTCATATGGTAAGGCTTTGAAAGACAGTGCATGCCGAATGACACGCCGGAATGTTCTCGCTAGTCGACTCTTGTAACAATAGTATAACATTGGCGTTGGATCAGTTGGTGGCCGAGAACATGGGAGAATCTTGCAGTCCTCATCAATGTCTGTATCAAACAGGTTACTCGGAGGCTCTGCGTCACATTCTTCCTCGTGTATGATCGCGGGCAACCCGGCCTGGAAAGAGAGAAGAAGCTCGAAGTTCCCTAGGATGAAAAAAGTCCTTCTCCTCATTTCCCCTTCAAAAGGAGAAATGTTGGCAAGATGGCGAGGATCCCTGTGATATCCCATCCTTATAGCAAGACGTACGCCGATTCCCATGATCATCCAGGCATCCGAATCAGGATCTTCCTTCTGCCTATACTTACAAGATGCGTATAGAAGCACGGCTTCTACGGAATACGGTCTAGCCTTGTGGTATTTACCTGAGACAAGAGCCTGGCCGGCTCTCGCGAAGAACGCTGGTCTCGCGAGACCGTCAGAAGAAGTAAGACTTTCCAGGCCACTAGCTCGTTCAATCTGCGAGCCGATGTGCAATACCGAAAAGAGCATTGAGATCCAGAGGAAAGAGACCGAAGAAGGATCAACCCAAAAAGATTCGTACTAAAGATGATCAGTACCTCAACATAATAACGAGGTTCAAGGAACATGCCTCTCTTAGAAACTTCCCGCTGTGAATGATCGCTATGGCAGTCAGTAGAGGTTTTAAAACCGGAGCGGTGTGCTTACGAATTTCAATGTACCTTGCATTGAAGTAGGCAGAGAGTAGCTTGTCCACCATAGTTCTTGGTGGTAGAGAGTTGCAAACATCCATCAGCGTCAGCGATTCAGTTCTGTCTAATACAATATCAGGACCATTCGGAAGTGCGGATGATAATGTTTCCTCATTATCATCAGTGTCAGGTTCAAGGACGCTTTGAATATCTTGAATCTTGAGAACGTAAGCTGTGTATCAGAGGCTTTTCGACAACTAGAGACACAGACGTTTTGCAATAATGTTACCCAATGGGTGGCGTCAAGGTAGTTTGTTTCTGATCCACGGACATCCAAATGCCCTTCCAAACGCGTCTCGGCGTTTTCCGGTGAACTGTGGTTGGAGAGTTCCCTCGACCGCTGGTTGACTGTCACATTCTGGGAGGACCTCTTCCCACTGCAATTCTCTGAATCCTCTTTCGTTGTTTGCATGAGACTAGTAACCATTTCCTCAAGCTTCTGTAAGCGAATCTGTGCTTCAGAAGCCCTGGATCCCCCATCAGATCTATCACGCCTATTTCGGCCGCCATTGGAATAGCTGCAAGAAGCTGCATCCCCTCTCTTTGAGCATGATATACACGGTACCTGTCGGTCACATTTTGATCTGTAACGACAGTGAGCGGCCAAAGGTGCATGTTCGAGTACTAAGTGAGACTGACTTCCGCGTTCTACAAGCCATGCAAGATACCGGCTGCCGATTGCGTTTCGTTACTCGGGACTGTAATCCACTGTTTGTAGCATCGGGCTTCGCTATTCGGAACACGTTTTGGTGTTGGGACATCTCAGACATATTTGATGGATGACTGTAAAATCTCAGATGACATATAAGTCGTCTATACAGAGGTAAGCTGCTTAGATAGGCGGCTCGAGAAATGTGCAAGTAGTGTAACGCAGAAGGGGTATTGCATCAAAGGGTAAGGAATAATGTGATAAACCTGTTCCGAACATCCGAGTGGTGCTTCACTCCACGAGAGAGAGCATAAACTAAGTTGTAAGATATATTATAGCCCAAAGGTTCCAACCCTTCAAGCAAGGCCAGCGTCTACCTACGAACCTTTGATCGTTCTTTGGTCAAGGAATTGCAGACTAATGATTTTTTTGTCTGTAATTGCAGGTGTTCGTAGACTACGTTGAACTATAGCACTAATGTTACGACAACGGCGAAGCAGTAGACCGTAATGTGTAAAATTACCTTAGGTACAGCTGATTGCCTTGTCAGGTGGAATGATGTCAAGAAAATCCTTCGTGCCAAAACATTCTCTGCTATTGAGTGTGTTCTTCACAAAAACATTCGTAACAACGATTCGACCGTGTAGACTCGAGCTGATTTTTTGGGACGGCTAAAATCGAAGTGTGAGCGTGAGGCTGCCAAGCTGTGTGATGTGATGTGAGACTAAGCTCAATCAAGTTTAGCCGACTTTGAGGATAGACGGAAGCGCGCGGTACTAGGAAGCGCTTTTCTCATGGCAGAGTGCTTGATCTTTCAGCAGAGCATAATGGCTGAGACTGTTCTAGCTAGAGCGAATGATGCTGGATGGACCAGTCTCTCAAAGTCATACTTACCAGGATTTGATCTATCTGCTTCGGCCTTGAGCGCGTTTACTGTTGGAATACGAGGTCATATGGGGGCATGTTGACATTTTGGTTGTTGTTGTTGTTAGGAGGTTATTTAGGAGGTGGAAGGTGAAAACTCTACTAGCAGGCCCCAGCCCTACCAGCCCTACCAGCCCTATGAAGGCGGAGATTACCATCTCCCCTATTTCCAACATCTACCGAGCATTCAAGGATGGCAGGGACCTTTTGACTCCCTTAATTGTTGCCTACGATATTCGCAAGCTCGTCGAACTAGGATCAACGCCCTCGAACATAGATTTCAGAAAGCCTCACTATGATGGTAAAATGAAGTCTACGTTCATGGGATATACAAAAGATTGATCGTGCTAGATATACGGTGAAGATGATGTACTTCTGAGCTGCAATCTTTTCCTCCCTCATCTTTTGGGACAGCTCTCGGAGGTAATCGGTCGAAAGCTCGTGGAAACAACAAAGGCCAGTGCAGTATAGCGCATCATGTATGTGACCGAAGTGAACCATTTTACTTTCTCAACACACATCGGCTGCCGTTTAATGATCTTCTGCACTCTCTAATGGTGATCCAGCTGCCGCTTTTGCTTACACCAGAACCACAAGTTTACTTGTGGGCATACCATCCCTCAACATATCAATGCCAGCCCGCAGATGCTCGAGTCCCTTCTCAATGGCCTTTACTCTTGACGCCGTCTTGAGTTTACCGCCTGTCAGGGTTGCTGTTTGAAAGTTCTTCATGGATTGCCTTGCCTACGCCCCCAAGTCCTGCAGGGATCGAAGAACCATAGACTGTCATGATGTTAGTGCCGGCCGCTGTTTTGTCCGACCATGACAGGATCCTACCCTGCTTGACCCTTACTGTCGCCAGGATGTCCTTAGGTGCTTTTTGCGCTGAAGCAATGAAGCCGCCACGGAGTTGCGCAAGGGCTGCACCTATCATAGTGCTGTCGCGGACCTCAATTGCTGGAATCACGTTCGTGGATGACCAGAAAATCTGTAAGGGTTTCATGCCATCATCGGCACCTGCCCAAACCCTGTTCTGCAGTGCAGCAGTCAGATTATTGACAATGCTAGGGCTGCTAGATTCCGAGACTACTTTGGCACCGAGATTCGTACAAATGTCGGATTTTTTCTCGACGCTGTTGTGACGGCGTCATGTTGGAAGCTACGGCGAGTTACTTAGCGGACCTACCCATACTCGAGCTTCCACCTCGAATAAGGATGGTTGTGCCGAGCTTCTCAGTGCTTATGCTTGGGTACCACGGGGCCAAAAATCCCCTCTGATATACGCCATCGGCCGCAGTAGAAAGCGCTAAATGTATTACGGACGAAGCCTCATATGTGATGCTGTCTAGGAGAGGGCTGGTGGCACTCGCTGGGACGGCAGCAAAATTATGGAAGCCTGAGTTCTCCGACTTGCCAGTCTTGAAACTAAGGGCATGCGCAAGTATACGTCGACTCTCACTAATATCGGCCACGCCTTTGCTAAGCTCAATGGCTTCGCCTGCGAGATCACTGCCGAAAGTTGTGAGCCACTGCTGAACGTACAATCCAGAGTCTTGCCTTAATTCAAGCAATCGGATTGATTGCGATAGCATGGCTCTTAACAAGAACCTCTTCAGGCCCAGGCTTGCCCACACCAGCTAGACCGACTCTGAGTTTCCTGAATCCCGTCCATCTAAGCTGCCTCGTTTGTCGATAACATTGTGGAAGTTTGGCTTCCCTCTATCCCTGACTTGCAAGCTGTTGAAGGTAGCGTCTGTGTGAACGTCGTTAAAAGAGTCAACTCTAATGCTGATATTGTTCTTCGATGGTTGGAGTGTAAAAGAAGACACGGAAGAGCATCTAATACTATGACGCATTGATTCGGCATATCGCGGCTTTAAGAAATTTCCCGTTTAAGAATTACTGGATTCGGCAGTCCTTAAATCCACCCTGACTTGTTTTTCTTCCAGTGATTGTTCTGTAGCTGTACATAGGTATATAAACTATAACACAGCTACCTCAACAACCAAATATTGGGGTTTCAGATATTCCAGAGAGCTGAGACCTTTAGTCCCCCTTCATGGCAATCCTCCTTACAGGTGGCACGGGTAAGACCTCCGTACGCCTAGCGCGCTTCTTGCAAGATGCAAAGATTCCCTTCCTCTTGGCGTCTCGTAAGGTAGAGGCTGAAGCTCCATCTGGAATGTCGGCGACAAAGTTCGACTGGCTTGACTCCTCGACATTCGAGAATCCTTTTCAGTACAAATTCCCCAGCGGCCAGAGTATTTCTGCAGTTTACCTTGTTGCGCCTGAAATATCTGATCCATCACCATCAATGACAGCCTTCGTCGACCTTGCAATCGAAAAGCATGGCGTCAGAAGATTCGTCCTGCTAACCGGCAGTACGACGGAGGTCGGTGGGGTCTATGTCGGAAAGCTGTGGCAGCACTTGGTTGATCTTGGTGTCGAGTATTGTGTGCTCCGTGCGACTTGGTTCATGGGTACGTTTTCGCCAAACACTCCAGACTATCAGTAAACATTTTCCGGCTGACGGAATGGAACTAGAAAACTTCTTAGAGCAGCAGTATATTGCATCGATCAAAAACGAAAGCAAGATCTATACTGCGTGTGGGGACGGCCAAATCCCATTCATCAGCGCCCTGGATATCGCAGCCGTAGCATTTCGCGCGCTTACCGATGCGAAGCCACACAACACCGATTATAGGATCCTTGGGCCTGAGCTGTTAACCTACGATGAGGTATACCACTGTTTCCGCCAACACCGTTGCGCTGACAGTCTTCGTGCAGATCGCCGGAAAACTCAGCAGTGGTCTGGAACGCGACATCGTGCACGTCAAACTCTCCGAGGAACAAAAGGTTCAAAGGTTCCTCGACTTGGGTATGCCGAAGCACTACGCAAAATTCCTTGCCTTCCTTGAAGCCCGTAGTGCTACTGGAATGGAAGAAAGGTCGAATGATGCGGTGCAGAGGGTGACCGGACGGCCACCGATGAATTTCGATGCGTGGGTGCCACAGAACAAGACAGCATTTCAGTGATTGATCTTAAAGGTGTAATTCGTTATCTCACAAATCTGATATCTCACTCTCACGAATACTCTGTCGATGCATGGAAGGAACAAGTCATTGACTGAAACAGGTGAAATATCTTGCTGTTTACTAGAGCATAAGAAGATCGATGAACCCCGGGTACTATTAACATCCTGGGATACCTAAACATCTAATCGCATTCGCACTAGCTGCCTCATAGCTCCGAACATTCACCTAGCAGCTTACCATCCATCAAAGGCCGGTCCCCAGTTATGACCGTACTATCTTCGAGCGTGATAGCGTGCGCTGGGAATGTGACCATGCGATATGGTAAGAGGACGTCGACGTCAAAAAGACAAGGTAAATCTCAGTACCAGAAACCGTAGAAAAGCAGATGCCATAGATCACAAGAAAGCAGCGACAACTCTTCAAATATAAGTGATGTATGGGAGCGGCAACATCTAGAGTGGGTTGATATCCCGCTTGGCTGAGCTAGAGGTTGCCATTACGCTCTGATCCATAAGAAAAAGGCCGTTGTGGTGACAATAATGCATTCCTGAGAGGTATTGTCTAGATTGGATAGGTATACGGCAGCGAGGCGATTTAGACCATCTCATAAGATGTTTCGGGCGCTCTTGTTTCTTTACCTCGTCATCCTGCAGTATGCATATGGAATCAACCCACAGGTACCGTTCGTGAGAAAGATCTACCACACACATAGCATCTCTGATAGTTCTAGGAATTCGGTTCAATAGATCGAGGTTAGTGAAGGCGTTGTCGAGTTGTAGATGCCTAATGATATGATTTACAGTCGACAAATAACTCGTTCCAACCCATACGTAGCTCAGCGCTATACAATTATCTTCCGGACAATCTGTTACAAGACGCTTACGCCAGGTGTCAATCAGCCGAGTTGGACCATAGGAGTGTATGTTTACAGGTGCAGCTCTGCAACGCTTGCCGTGGCGGTGGTCACATGTTCATTTCCAACGTTGAAGAAGATGCGAGTCAATCCAGAGAGACCTCTTTCCCAATACCAAGCTCAATCGAGGCGCTTCGGGGATCAATGGATTGTTTAAGAACTCCATGATCAATAAAGTGAGAGCAAAGAACCGCCCTGTAGAGTACTAGGCATGCTTATACGCATGAGCTTCTCATCATAACGCTTGCCTTGGTGAAGGGTAGACGGCAGGGACGGCGCTTTGCTTAGAATTCGCCTTATTGATAAAATTTCCCGGATCTGGAAGGGTCCATCGCCATAGCAAAAGCATGAAGTTTCTGCTAAAGAAAATAGCATCCGTAAGGGTTCACACAAAACGTGTGATCGAAGGGCACCGAAGATTTTCGACTTTGCGAGATTTTTTTTCCGTGCCAAGAAGAAGCTTATTCACGAATATTGAAAAGACGATACATACCGAAATGCAGGGTCAGCTCAAGCTCTCTTGGCCGTTACTAGGTGCGAGGACTCTAGAGCTTGGAAGAGATTTTTCAGAAGGATCTAAACGAGGTTGAGAGCACCAGAAGTTAGTTGCCTGAAGGCATCCATCGGTGTGCATGGGCCATGTCTACAAGTAGGGCTCAAAGACCGCTCTCGAAACTTCATTCACAACAGCAATGTTATGAACTAAATTGTAAATGGTACCAGCTTCGACCACATAAGTACATGCGAGCTTCAAGTTAGGTCGCAAGGGAACATGAGAATATGGCCAACTGCAGGATGTTCAAGTACATACGGCATCGAAGTGAAAACTCTTAGATACTTCCATAGGTACTTGACTGAAAGTATCGCGTATGTGTTTCAAGTATATAGAGAAAGCCTAAACCATACCCTTACTCCTACTACTTCTCCCACCAAGAAAACCCCCCTTTCCCCCTTTCTAACCACTCCAAATCCCACACCCAACCTCCTATACCTTGACTCAAGCACAACTATACACTGCACTCTTCTTCACGCAATACGAGCACGCACCACCATCATACACCCCCGCAAACGCGCACACCTCCCCACTACCGGCCGGAACATCCGTCACCGCATTGACAGCGCCAGCAGGGCACCCCCACCCGTTGTAGACGGTAAATTTACAGTCAACTCCTATTAAATATCAGCAATCCTGCGGCTGCTTGAAGCTTTGCAGTCAAGATAAAAAACTCTCGGGCTTTTTGGATAGGTAAGACTAGCTCGACAGCAGCGGAAGAAGAAAAGAAAAAAAGTGAAATAGATGGACAGAAGAAGCAAGAGAAAAGTACCCACCAGGAATCTCGCCAATCAAATAGCTGCTAGCACCAAGATTCATGCAACCTGTATCGGTAGAGATCGTGCCTGGGAGAGCTTGGCCGCCTGAGCAGGTATAGGTGCCGATCTCGGTCGTGAAGTTCGTGGTGTATGTTTGGCGGGCAACGAGTGGGCTGGCTTGGGTCAACGCCAGTAAGACAGGGAGAATGGAGAGCTGTTGTGAAGAGATTTAGCACTGGGTAAGGGGATGAAGGGGAGGGGGGGGAGGGTTACAATGTTGGTGAACATGGTGAGTAGGTAGAAATGATTTTGGTAGATGATATGGATGGGAATGTTGATGGTGTATTGAGTGAAGAATTGCGAGGATATTATATAATTGACGGAGTGCTGGTGGCGAAGGGATTCGTGTAACGTCGTATTGCTCTCGTCAGATTTATTATGAATCTTGGCGTGTAAGCTGTACTTTCTCGTACTTCACCTCGGAGACCCGCTTTTGTCAGGTTGAGTAAACTTCACAGTAAACAGCATCGTCTTGATTGCTCAGCTAGTCAGAAAGATATGCTAGAACTTCTTAGAAACCCGGACTCCAAAAGCGTCCATCAACAAGTTTTTGCCTGGCACGGTGGATATGATAGGTAGTATTCTCTTGCCGTTCAGTATTCAAAATGGTCCATGTAACATGAGCAATGCTCTACCGTGGCATCCGTATGGTTCTTTGGTTTTGCCTTAGGAAGAATCAAAGCATAGGTCCGCCTTGTCATCCCCCATAAGGATCAAGCCATGAGGTCGATTCGATGTGTAACAAGTACGCAACCATTACCTTACCTTAGGAAAATATAAAGTCATGTGCATTAGTTAGACATTGTCAACAAATAAGACTGTTCCATGTGTCAGATTTCGACGGTAAAACCTGTAAAAAGTCCGAGCCATACCAGTCGAAATTTCCTCTTGCACACAGATTAGACGTGAATAACTTAACCTACATTTCCATCAACCCTCATTTTCTTAATTTCTGCATTCCATTTCCTCCACTGTTCTCCGAATCCACTGTCCACTTTGTCCTTGCTTGGTCTGCTTATAATAATTCCCAATCCCTCTCCGCTCCCCAATTCCGCAAGCGGGACCATACTCGGGCGTCCATGAGCACACTGGAACGGGAATACGCATTTCGCCAGTCTTGCTATCAGATTATTACAATCATCAATTGTCAGAATATCATTAAACATGATTGCACTTCTGCAGGAGCGGGAGTTTAGCATGTCGAGGATGGAGGAGGGGCAGGACGAAATTCTCGAGAGCCATACGGGATTCGTAGATGATGGCGTTGACGACGGTCGTGATAATGTCGGAGATGGTGGGGCTTTGGATTTGAGGCCAAGCTCTTCTCGTTTCCAGAGTTCGCCTCTCAATAACTCGATGAGTATCTTGGGTTCGATTCTACACCTCTCAGCGATTACTGCTGGTAGGGTCCTAACGGTCAATTTGCATGTCGGTATCTCGATAGCCTTAGGTCCTGATAGCAGTGCGCTGAGATCAAAAAGAATGCCCCAATGTGCAAAATGGCCGGCATGGGTCGTGAAGAGGCGGTGCTCTCGAGCTTGTACTTGGAAAGTGATGGGCTTTTCAAGTAGGGTTGTTTCAATGGCAGAGCCTAGGTTGAGCGATGATCGAATTGTGCGGGTTTCTGACGTTGGAGCTTGGCAGAGGTCCGCAAGGAGTCCTTCGTTACGAATACGCTCGTCCGCTGCATGCTGGTCAACAAGTACGAGGAGCTGCTTGGCAGTCAAACTACTCTGTTCGAGGTCTTTCGCCGCTGGTGGTGTACCCATACGGACTAGAATGAATTTCTGGTCGACTTGAGCAATGACTTGTGCTTTGGTCAGGCTCTCCTTCGATAGTCTCGTGGAGAAAACCGACGATGCTTCGGTAAATGCTGTCCGTATATCTGCGTGATAATGTTGATGTCTACCGTGCAGTATATCATCACTCTGGGCAGTAGGACCATCAAAGGAGACCTGTGGTATACTCTCTTCGGTCGGCTTGAAAACAGGGTTGTCCCACTTCTTTAAAAAATTGCCAACCCATGATCCCGTTTTGGGCGTCGATAAAGCAGCTGATCCATTACAGGGAAGCCTATTATCGCTTTTTAGCATAGTTGCTTGGTTGGAGTACTGCATGGCCCGAGACTTCGAAGTATTATCTGCACTAGCAGAAGAGGGTCTCTTCGACTGCTCATTCACTACAAGACCAGTTCTGGCATTGACCAAGACCCTGGCTTTTGAGATAGGATTGATCCACACAACAGTCTGCTCAATTTCTGGCGTAATATCACATTTTTCCATTTGCGGGATTGCAATATTGTCTTTAGGGGAGTCGTCTTCGACGAAAGGATCATCTAATGCTGGAACGTCAAAACCAGACACGAAAATCTCGCCAGAGCAGTTTTTGGTGGGTTGCAACTCTTTCCAAGGCTCAGCGCTGCTCTCTCCATCCTTATCATCAAATGTCTGGGTGGGAGTACTCGTGTAAGAAGCGCTCCTTAGTCTTTGCAGCCGTGCTCTGGATTCTGGCTTTGACCTAAAAAGCTCGTCATGCGGACTTCCTGGCTTCCCGCTTTTCATACGAGTCCACCCACTAATTGTGTGGTCAAAGTGAAGATCACGGCTACGCGAGAAGCTCGGCAGCCCGACGCTGCCTCCAAAGTCATCGCCCATATATACGGAGCTTATTCGCGCAGCACATTTCTTCTCTTTTTGCAAATTTGCCACCAGCGACACATCCGCTGGTGCTGCGTGCTCCAAGACCGTTAGAGGTATAGATTCGACAGAATAATCTGCTGGGGCTGTCCCCTTATGGGTGCGTAAAGGGATTTGCGAAGGTGACGGTCTCAAGGCATGCAGACTCTGGGAGTTTGCGGATTCACCGAGTAGTTTCGGACGGTTTCTGGTACGCACAGCCCGTGGCCTGAAGTGATGGTCGCTAAGGAAGCCATTGATCAAAGCTCCAAGAACCTTGAGTAGGCTAGATATCGTACTCTCTCGTTCGAGAGTGGTATAGACATCGCTCTGATGGAGACTGCTTGTGTCGTGGCAATTAATGCGTAGGGAGAATTTTGGCCATCTATCAACCCCTTTCCCACCCCCTTTCAACTGCTTATTAGTGTACCCACCTTGCTTAAAGCGTCTATCTTTACTACGACGCTCTTGCTCCTCGGCATCCGGAACGTCTTCTTGTTTTCCAAAATTCGAGGAGGCAAAGAGACGGTTAACCTCATCGTAAAGCACGTTTCCATCAGAGTTAGAGTCAAGATAATGAACTCCTAAGGCGATGAATTGCACATTTTTTGATGGGGCAGGCTGTAGAGAAATGGCACCCTGAATTGTGATGAAAGGTGTCCGAGCTGACGTTTTAACCCAGGATTCCCAATCTGATGGGTCGATGTACGTGGCTTGTGATAGAATACTACGGGTCAAAGAAAGGTCGTATGACCTAGACGAAGACGGTCCGCGTGTCACCTTGAAATTCGACCCTTTCCCACGTACGAATAGCTTTTTGGAGCTTCCAGCACCCCTCAAGGTAAGCGTTATTGGAACATCCCATGCTAGGAGAAGCCCAACAACGTATTTTTGCAGTAGATCCATCTGCTTTTCATCTTTGCCCGCGCCTTCAAAGTTAAGGCCACGCTGCTTTACCCTCACAGGCATGTTTCCAAAAAGGTTCTGGACAGTTATCTTTGTGCCATGCTCTCGATCTGAGAGTTGATGGTGAACAGGCGCTGGCACTAGCCTTGCGGCAGGTCGTGAATGATGCAGTATAAGCGTTGCGTGAGAGCGATGTGCATGATGGTGGGAGGTGATTGTCAGAATTGACAGAGCAGCGAGGGAGGGAAGAAAGGTTCCGTTTCGCCCATGGATCAGACCCGGGCTTCCATGCTTCGATGTATCTAAGTATATCAGTAATCGTAATTGCCTCAACACAGGCAGTGAAGCTCACGATACGGCTTCCCCAGTCCTCCATTAACAGAGAACTCTGCGGGCGTAATTCCATGTCCATCATCTTCAACAGTGCATGCTCCACGAAGGAAGTCCACGCTGACATCTAGTTTCCGCGCTCCAGCATCCAAAGAGTTCTCAAGAAGACCACAAACAGCATGGTTGAGTGAAGATATCGTGTTTGAGGACTTGATTTGAGCTGCAACTTCTGCTGGTAAAGGCAATATTCGAGCTACACCGTCAAGCATTTCACACGGGAAGTAGGCACGGGCAAGAAGCAGAAGCAAGGGAATCAACAGACCCAAAATTTGTCAGCTTGAGAAATCCTTTATGGCCGTCTACAGAACATCAAGATATCCAATGGCGAAGCTCATGGGGGACGCCACTTCCTCGCAGAGTGACCGAACGGTAATGGAAGGCGCATTTGAAATCAGAGGTAGGGATTAGAGCAGCTAAAACGACCCAGAGAGCCTTTGCTCTCTCCTGTTCTACCGTGCCGTGCATGGATAGATTCAGTGCCACAAGGCATCAGATACCAAGAAGGGACTCTTCCAAGCTTAGGTATCTTAGGTTCTTTAAGTCGAAGGTATTCGCGGTCGGAGATTCTAAAGGCCGAGATTCGCTTATTCTAGATCCGTTCCCGCCTAATGGAGACCTAACCCTTGTCACCCAAAGGTCACGTTTCTGCTTGGCAGTCACGACTCAGCAGCAGCCCTCCTTTCCTACAGCTCTCGTGTCTCACCAAACGAGTACAAGCTGCCTTTCCCATCTACCAACATCTTGCTGAATAGTAGTATAGCTAACAATCCTCCAATTTCATCATCTGTATGAAGAGTCGCAGTCGGTGGCCTCTTCCTTCGTACCTATCCAGCATCTTCCGCAGTCGACTTCTTCCATCTTAGAGCTTCCTCTACCATACCTTTAATAGCTTTGGTCTCGAAAGCCATCCTACACCTTACAACCTCAGGTTGGTCAGTAGGATGGCGACTGCTGATCCGGCTCCGAGACCACAAGGTATGCTCTACATCCCAGTATTTTGGCAATCTAGGGTAGCAAATGCAGTCTTCGTGCTTTTGCTTGATATGTCTCGCATTCAACCCTCGGCTTACCTCCGATGTAGACAAGCATTTCCGCAGACGTCCCTTCACATGGATGAAGCGTCTCGCGAATCTCAAGAACTCCACTTCTGATTCTGGCACCAACGGGAAGCGGAATCAACAACCCTCGGATTCGAAAGGCAAGAAGACCAACATTCTCAAGAACAATCCTTACCCGGTCTCGGCGAAGCCAAATGCGAACCCCTCTGTTCCAAATAGTGGTAACGGTCACCTCTCGTTCTACACTCCTCCCTCGGGACGAAGTGTTAGTTATACTTCGCCTTCACATAGCAAGGAGTCCCTTCCCGTCTCTAGCGATGACCAACAACCACAATCTATGAGCAAGAAGTCTGCCGCACCCACAGTCTCCACCACAACCGACACCGTCAACTCAGAAACAGCCACAGCGGACTCAAAAGCTGGAACAACTGTCACAGTAGGCGGCGCCCTGAGCTCCAGCGGCCGAACCGGGGGTGAAGGAAGCACATTCTCCTCTCCCGCCCCCTCAGTCCGCTCTCTTACCACAACCCTCACAACCATCCAATCTGCCGCCCCCTCCAATCTCCTACAAGGCCCCAATCAACCTCCCCATCCTGGTGGTCTCGCCATCCCTCACTCAACACAACATCCCCCAAACTCCACTCACACCTCTCACTTCACCCACCAATTCCCCTCTTCCCCCCCAGCATCCGCCATCCCCTCCCATCTCTCCACCGGCCAACAAAGCAGCAGCTCTGGAGGCCATCCCTCCACCTACACCACCGCCACAGCGAACAATCTCCTCACCGACAACGCCTCCATCCTCACCCTCGCCTCGAGCTCGAAACGCCGCCGCCGTAACTCCCTCGACACCAACGCCTCAGTCCGCGCTCTAGCACCCTCGTCCTTATTTGGTGGCTCTCGTGAATCCCTCCCTCTAAGCGTCCTCAGCGCCAACATCAGCAGCTCCGACCAACCAATCCCGCACTCTGCCCGCCTCCCCAACACCGAGCGTGCCTCCGTCTACAGCTCCTCGGGCATCGCCCCTGCCCTCTCAAGCGAGCGAAACAGCTACTACGCCAACAAAGCCACCACCGGCGGCGGCGACGGTGGGAGCGTGCGCAGCGGGCTCATCAGCCATGGCAGGAACGACAGTATCACAGGAAGTATTGGGGGCATTGCGGCGGCCAGTCCGCTAGCGAGTCCGAGGGAGGGGTCCGGCGCGGCGTTCGGGTATCAGGAGAGGGCGAGTCAGAGGAGTTCGGGATGGAGGGAGGTTGGGGAAGAGGAGGAAGACGGGGAGGAGGAGAGAGAGATGGTGAGGGAGAGGGGGCATGAGGATTAGGGTTTTGGGTTGGAGTTATCACGGGGAGTTTCAGAGTAGGGAGGTATTCAACGTCGGAATGGCCCAGGGAGAAAAATGTTTGATGCGTACTGAGTAAAGGGGAGGTTGAGGGGGGATACAACGCGAAAAAAGCGTCGAAGGGATATCCGGCTGTGCCTGGATGTACTGGTTTTTCCCTTTTCCGGCGCAGCGTCTGGTTCTTCGTTTATGATGGACTTACTATACCCTCTAGTCCAATGCAATTTTCGTTTCCATCGGAGAGGGGAGAGCTCGTGCAAGTGGGCTGGCATGAGGCGTTCTTGGAGTGGTGGATGTCGTAGTGCTGGGTTGAGGCGGTTGGGGCACTGGGGTTATGGAGGGGGTGCTTGAGTGATAGGAGTTCAAGATCTGGTATTAGCAAACCTCCGGTATACACGGCCAATGCGAAGATCGCCCGGTAGCTAACCTAATCTACCTTACACATCCAGCTCACCTCATCCCTCTACATACACTCCTCGTCTCACCCCCCGACTTACTCCGTATACCCCTCCCCCAAGTTCCCATTGCCCTCCCCTGCCTTGCACCGTCACAGCGCACACAGCTCTCCCATGAATGAACCCAAAGCATCCAAGCGCTTGATTTCGCGCCCAACTCCCCCACCTCTCTCTCCCCCTTAACAATCCTGGCCGCACAAACATCGTAACATATGCCATTAAAGAAACGGGTATCTAACATTGTCCAGCCCATGCCTAGTTCAAAACTCCAAACGCTCGCATGTTTTGTTGAAGATGGTGCAAATTTGGGGGTGATGAAGGTACAGTAGGAAATGCAACATAACGCCTCTGAGCCAAGATCAACCTTTCCCCGGTCAAAACCAATTATCTTCGGAAAAAAAGATGACAAAGCCGGCCTATACAAGGACCAACGAAGTAGTGTATCAGGACCTACTTCACGCATCCCTTCCCTCCCCCTTCGGTACCGGCTTCCTCACTACCGCCGCCCCCAACGGCGACCTAGCCTTATACTCCGGCAGCTCCTGCGGCTGATCCGTAGCGCCGATGTCGCCGGCGGTGGGCACCGTGTTGGTGAATGCGTTGACCGGAGTAGGTGGTGTCGGCAGGGTTTGGTACTCGGGCAATGTGTCAAGACTTGGTCTTGAGAGCGGTTCGGGGTTTACATCTTCTTCAGTAGGTACTGTGTTCCAGAACGCCTGCATGTTTGCGGGTCTCTCGGCGATGAGCATGGAATACCGCGGTAGCGGTAAGACTTGCGGCGCTGGTTTTCTTTTTAACTGGCTACTGCCCTCCCCCTGTCCGCCTGCATCAGTCAAGATAGCTGGACGCGGAGGTAGGGGCGGCGGTTCCAAGTCCTTGTCTTGTTCTTCTTCACCGCTGGAGTCGTTGTCGAGGAGAGTGATACCGGTGATTTGTGTTTCTTCAGAAGACCGCGCTTGTTGGGTTTCCTCGAGAGGATCCTCGCGGTCGGAGAGGGCTTCTGGCATGCGGTGGGATTCCTCGAATTTGTAGATGTCCATGTCGAATTTGGGGGCTAGATGCTTGTTCCAGTGGGAAATCATGGCTTCGAGAATCCGCTGGATGATTGCTGAGATTTTGACGTCCTCTATCGGATCAGGGCTGCGGAGTAGGGTCGGGGCGAAGCAGACTGCAAGATTTTGCGGGGTCATGCGGTTGAATTCTGAAAAGTCTGCTATCCTTGAGAGGAGAGGGAGGAGGTGCATTACCAGGATGGTCCTTGATGATTTGCTGATAGGTGACCATTCCGTGTCTGGATTTAGTATGGCTAGTAACTGGGAGATCTGGAACGGTATTCCTGGGTCGCCATAGAATCTCTCCAATCCTGCATAGCACGATTGAGGGAATATCGGATCTCGTAGCTCTTTATACCACTGCTTTATCAGCCCAGCAGCGGCGTGAAGCTCCCATCCCTCACATTGATCCAACTCATCGACCCAGACATCCCCAAATCCGTCTCTTCGGTGGTTGTGTGTCAACACCACGTTCCCTTCTTTCCACACTATGAATTTTTGTCCGCGGTCGTAAGCTTCTTTGAGGATATCCACCGTCATGGCCCTAGCGCTCATACGAAAGACACCTTCAGTCTTGATCAAGCGATCCATCAGAACAAAGCTCGTAGCTTCTCGTAAGACCCTTGGCAGTCTGACAGCTCCAGATGATGACAAGGGTAGAGGCTGCTTGACGCCAAAGGCCCTTTTCCCGCGGGCGTACGGGGCGTCAATGTGGGGTAAATGTCGTCGATCGGCCATGTAGGCGGAGGGAGGGATCAGGAGATCTTCGATTGGGATGTGCAATGCCAGGCCAGTCAACGTCGAGACTATGAATGTCTCGAGAGTCAGCACTGGGGCCCAGAGATCTCCCAGATATTCCGGAGGTTCCTCACCATGCACGACCTTCTTCCTAAATTTCGGGCTCACAGCCGTCGAGAACATCTCGAACAACACCCTAATCCAATTTTTTTCATGGACAATATATAGCTTCTGCAACCTCTTCCTCGTCGCCCTCGTCAGCAGATTGTATGCCTGCAAAAGCCATCCCCAGCCTGGCCGCCCCTTCTTCTTTGCAGTAGCCCCGTTGCTTCCCCCACCTGCGAAAAAGACTATTTCATATCCGCGTCCGCCTATAAGCTCGTCTTCGTCAGGTAAGCGGGAGAGGACGTAAGGTAACAAAGCATCAAAGTCAACGTCCTTAGTATCAGGAAATGCTGCGGCATTTAGCACGAATATAGGTAAATCATTCTGAGAGGGAAGTGGTGATCGATACAGTATCTGCGTAGCAACACTGGCGAGCGCTGTAGAGTACTCAGCTGAAGTAGACGCTGGTGGAATGGCAGTCAACGAAACTGAGGGTCTTCGTAGCCCTCGAGGTATTTTGGAACGCATTGGATACTAGGGCAAATCTGAGGGTGACTGAGCTATGTTGTGGTTCTGCACCCGTATTCAGGACAAGCGATGGAACTGCGTGACTCATGGGAGGGTCATAGTTAAATGTTATCCTGTTCATTTTGAAGGCATAAGCATCTACTTGGCTACCTAATGTGCTGTGAGGATTTACAAACTTGATTATCAACGACCTAAAAATACACAAGCTCGATATAAAGTTAGGGTTCCAGACGCGTAAGCTATGTAAAGCCGCAGTCTCACGTGACCAGCACTGAAGATCAAGATTCGGCGCCTTATCGCATCCCCTAAGCCATACACGCTCTCATAGACCTGGTCGATGCGGTCCATGTCATCCTTGGGTAGATTCTCGGCTCGATATGTAAGCTGTTGTTGACTGCTGCCTAGAATGCCTAAAATGCCAATCCGCCGAAGCGTGCAATGAGAATTGTCGTTTCGGTTCCAAACAGACATGACTGTCATGTAATGCGATCCGTCGGACTCACGCCCTTGAACTCATCCTCGTCCGGCCAACAGCTTCGTACGAAATGCTCGGCCGCCTGATTGGGGAAGCAAGGTCCAGATCAGCCACAGAAGAATCGTCTATTCCATTCCGAGGCGGAATACAGTCCTCGTATATCTGTGACCAGACAGTAGCTCCACCTTCGCCGAGGCCAGCGGGAATCTCCAGCTCTGGATACTCTAGCATACCCCCGGCAGATATTGAAGATCGATGTCCTCTATCAAATCCCCGTAGTTCCACTTGTGACCGATAGAGTCTACCTAGCGTATTCGTGATGCTCTTCCTAAACGTCAGGCTCCGACTTTTCCTCTTTTCCATTGCTGGGAAGGTCCCAAAATGATTGTTGCTAGGGTTTTTAGGTCTAGTGGTTTCTATGGCAAAATCGCGAGAGTGTACTCCGTCCGAGCTGCTTGCTGGTGAAGAGGAGCGTTCGGCACGTGTGTGACTTGGAAACCGAGACCATGAACCTGCTGATCTCGCTGGGGATGAATTCCGCCCCCTTCTCCTTGCCTTATTTGTATGATCTGTAGGCTCTCTACCTCTATTAGAGGGTGACAGACGCCTAAGGGATGAAGCAGACGAATATTTTTGCAATCGTCGTAGTGATGGTCTTGTAAATATATCTCTTCTGCCTTCTGGTACTCCCCTCTTTGGATTCGCGCAGCTAGTTTCTTGTGATACGCTAGCAACCCTTCTTATTGCTACGCCGCATTTTCTCCTAGGTAACATACTGCTTCGCCTTCCCATTGTTATAGCAGCATCCTCTTCTATGTGGCCCTGGAACGCTTTCTCCCATAATGATGCCGCCTCTTTGTTCTCCACAGAGAAGAGATCGTAAGCCGTGGATTGGCGTCTGACAGAAGGATATGGTTCACGGGTCCCGTCAAGGTTAGGTATGCTCTGCCGACTACCGCCATGGGACGAGTAGACTGAGGATGCGATATGTTGTGGCTGCTGTCTCCACAGACGGTCATCTCTAGATCTGTTTAGAGGCTGTCTTGTAGTGGTTTTCTTTCCCTGAACTTCTACAGCCGTGCGAATGCCTACCTCTGGTAAGATGGAGCTTCGAGTACTGTACTGGGAGCTGCTCCTGTGCAGGTTAAGTTGACTTGAATACACAGAGCTAGTCCTACGCATATGCCATTGGCCCGAACTTTCTCCAATCTGAGATAGAGATTGTGATACTCGAACTGATCTTGAGGCTAGATGCTGCGTAGCTTGTGGCTCTTGGTGGCGGATCGATATTTGCTTTGTCGGCGCTGTCACGGCATTGCGAGTGTCTGCCGCTCCATCAATGCCACCAAGACCCAGCTCCCCAATAGCAGGATCGCAGTTAGCCCTATGCGATTTTTGACGACTTGGTTTTCCGGTGTAGCCAAAGTGCAACCTCATGTTAGGTGTAGACCGCCCAAAAATACCGGATGCCCTTTTTACCCGTAGCCCTGATCTTAGTGTATCAGGCTTCCCTTTGGCGGTATCTGGCCGCTCGACAGGTGCTTTTCGCAAGCTCAAACGAGATCGTCTGTGAATAACAAGGTTGTTGAAGTGGAACGGACTCGCGGATTGACCTGAAGCTATCCGGATATTTGGTTCAATTGCAGTTTGAGAAGGATGCTGCTCAGCAAGGAGTGTAGCAGGTGCGCTTTTCTTTTTGCGCAGCACTTTGCGAATGGTCGATCCATCCTGTACTGTTGTAACCTTTGCAGAGTACTTTTCGCCTCTGCTCTGTCCGCCGAACTTTCTGTCTGATGACTGTAATGCGTCGGGCGGCCTATGAACCGCCGTAATATCTTCAGGATTGATATGACCGAAGGATCCGTTCCGATCCAGCGTTAGATACGGCGTTGCAATGGGCATTGCATCCTCATCATACCCACCTTCACTGGCCGATCGATCTCTGAGAAGATCCTCTTGTAATCGCTGGTGTAAGGCACGCTTCAATTCTTGACGCCGCTGAATATCTTCTTCACTTAGACTGTTCTTCAGCCTCATCTTCGAGCTTTTCCTGGAAAGACCTGAATCCAGAGACATCTTCCGTTTGAGTCTCTCTGTCAAGTAGGAAAGTCGACCGCTGCTCTCTTTGTGACGAACAATTGCTGGCAGTTCCCGCCGTAGACTTTTCCTCCGTGCTGCTGAGCTAGAACTTCCTTTAGCGTTGTGGTCTTGGGAAGAAGCGAAGATCGCTCGAACTTCTCGCGATTGCGTACTACCCATAGTGGAGACAGGGGTGACAAATGCTATCGGATCGAGTTGATGAAGGGAGCAATTGCCACTTTCCTGGAGAGCTTGGATAATCTTGCTGTTTGGAAGATCAGGCGAAAAAGATCTCTGGAAGCTGCAACAGTTGTTAGTAAATATTAGATAGATGGTCAATGACTCTGGAACAAGTGGACAGTTGTAAGAGAAAGTCCTATAAAGTAGTGAGTAATGCGGATAAAGTCTAAACGTGCAGATATATGAGGCAGGGAGGACGGGGACTTTGCGTTGAGAACTATCTTTGATTAGATTGTGCCTTCTCTTCACAAGCCATATTGGATTATGATCGTACGTGGCATCTGGCCGCCTACCTGGGTGGAAAGATAGGATACAGAAGGCACGACCCATCCAGCAAGGTTAAACTTGCCGGTGATGTAGCTCCTATATCTGGACTTCAGAGACCAGAGATGAGAACAATGGTACAAGACACTGTGGATTAGTTCGTCAAACTGGGCCTATTTGTGATAATGAGATACAACTCAACCAAGATAATGGGCAATAGCTGCATGATTGGTATTCTGGTAGCTAACAACAGCGTCGATAAGCAGCGCCTCACCTTCCCTGCGATGCTCGGTTGAGGAGAGCACCAGCAAAAGGGGAATCCGCTAAGCAATGTTGAAAAATACAGAGTCTATGACGCTTTTGGAGGCTGGGTATCCCATACCCATTCACTAAAAACGCCGATGTTGAGATCGTGTCCCTCTATTATCCGTCACTCTAAGTCGAGTCATGCTGTTGAACATTTCATCGTTATGCGTCACGAAACTGGTTTAGGAGGATTTGGAATACTTTTGGCGGTAAAATTTGGCGGCGTTGACCATATTCGTTATCGCGGGCTTCGTTTCCTTCCATTGGCGAGTCTTCAGTCCACAGTCAGGGTCAATCCAGAGTTGATCTGGACTGAGGTATTGAAGCATTTCCTGGATTCGGTCTTTGATCTCCTGCTCGCTCGGAATACGAGGTGAGTGGATATCATAGACACCGGGTCCAATTTGCCTGGGGTATGCTTGGTCGACAAAGACCTTAAGCAACTTAGCGTCGCTCTTGCTGTTCTCGATACTGAGCACGTCGGCGTCCAGTGCTGCGATAGCATGGAAGAAATCCTGGAATTCTGAGTAACAGAAGTGGGAATGGATCTGAGTTGCGTCTGTAACGCCGCAAACTGAAAGACGGAAAGAGTTGACGGCCCATGATAGATAGTTCTCTCGCTCCATTCCCGCTCGGAGTGGTAGACCCTCCCGAAGAGCTGGCTCATCAACCTGGATGACGAAGATCCCAGCAGCTTCAAGATCAACCACCTCATCGCGTAGAGCAAGAGCGAGCTGCTCTGCTTGTTTGGATTGATGGATGTCGTCACGAGGGAAAGACCATCTGAGGCAGGTAATGGGACCTGTAAGCATGCCCTTCATTGGCTTCTTCGAGATCGACGCTGCATATTTGGACTCTTTGACGGTCATGGGATGAGGCCGCGAAATATCACCGACGATAATGGGGGGGCGCACACATCGAGAACCGTAGCTCTGGACCCAGCCGTGAGTTGTAAAGGCGTAGCCATCAAGACGCTCTCCGAAGTATTGGACCATGTCGTTACGCTCGGGCTCGCCATGAACGTAAACATCGAGGTCAAGCTCTTCTTGGATCTTCACGACGTCCTGGATCTCCTTCTCGATAAATTTCTCGTACTCTTCAGCCGTAATCTCACCTTTGGTGAACTTATTTCTGGAGATTCGGATTTCCTTGGTCTGTGGGAAAGATCCGATAGTGGTCGTGGGGAACATTGGTAGGTTAAGCTTCTTTTGTTGTTGGGCAATTCGGATTGGGAACTCCGAGTTCCGCTTGTACATGTCATCGGTGATTTTGGATACTCGCTCCTTGACCTTTGGGTCATTTGTTAGCTTTGAGCTTGCACGACCATGTATGGACTTGGCATTGGCTTCTAGTTGCTCCCGCACGCTATCAGGTCCATTTGTGACGGCCTTAGCGATGATGGCCAACTCATGAGTTTTTTGAACTGCAAAGCTGAACCAGTCCTTTATTTCGGCATCAAGCTTCTTCTCGCTGTCGAGCGTGTGAGGGGTGTGCAACAGCGAGCTAGAGCTAGCAACAATAACACGATCCTTTCCAAGCTTATGAATTGCCTTCTCGACCATCTCAATTGCGTTCTTGAAATTGGTCTTCCAGATATTACGGCCATCAACGACTCCAACAGAAAGAACCTGCTTTGGGCCGAGTGCCCCAACGACTACCTCAAATTGTTCAGGATGGCGGACAAGGTCAACGTGAACAGCATACAGTTCCTGGGTCGAGGAGAGAACGTCAATGTTGTGGTTAATATCGCCAAAATATGTGGTGAGAACAAGCTTTGGGATCTTGCTGCCAAGACTGGTAAGTTTCTCGTAAGCTGGTTTGAAGGCTGTTTTCACTCTGGGAGGTAGATCAAAGACGAGGCAAGGTTCATCGATTTGGACAGTCTCAGCACCAGCTTCTTTGAGCTTGATGAGAAGCTCCTCATAGACTGGCAGAAGTTTCTCTAGCAGACTGATGGGCTCGACGGTCTGATCACGGTCGGCCTTTCCAAGCGCGAGGAAAGACACAGGTCCAACAAGAACCGGACGAGTGACGATACCAGCTTCCTTTGCTTCAAGGAACTCTGCGACAGGCTTGGGATTTGATCCCAACTTGAAGGTCTGACCGTCATGGAACGTTGGCTTGACATAGTGGTAATTGGAATCAAACCATTTTACCATCTCCTATACATGTGTAAGTTGGTATGCTAGCCATATGATCGGATCAAGGATATCATTTAACCACGTACAAGACTAGGGACATCAACAGCAGCTCCGGCGTCTGTTTGTGGCTTCTGGAGGCCTCTCCCCATAGCAAAGAATTCATCAATGGGGTCGAGCTTATATTTAGAATACTTTTCCGGTGAAGCCTAGGATTGGTGTCAGTCCGTGCAACAGATCCGACCATAGTCTCCGGAACATTGCTTACACCGAAGAATTGAATATGGTCGAGGACGTGGTCATAGTAGGAGAAGTCATTGCTGGGAATAACATCGACACCCGCCTCTTTCTGGATCTTCCAATGCGTAAGACGAAGACGCTTGCCCTCAGCGAGAAGGTCACTCTGGGACAGCTTTCCGGCCCAGTAGGCTTCTGTTGCTTTCTTGAGGTCTCGGTCCACTCCCATGCGAGGAAAACCGAGAACGGCACTGGTATGGTGAGCAAGGCATTATAATGACAAGCTTGATTGACACTACTTACGACTGGACCATCCCGGCGGTGAAGTACGGATACAATGGTTCGGAGAGTAGTTTCGGATGGATGTACCTAAAAACTCGCTGACGAGAAGAAGATGCTGCCAAGGATTTGTACAGAAGAGTTGGAGGAATTTCGAGAGAATAAAACGGGAAGGGGAGTGAGTGATCGAGAAGGTTTGTCGAAAACGAAATCAAAAGATTGTGGGCGGGATGGCGGGGTCATTTAGGTACGATAATTGTTCTGAGCGGTACAGTCAGCACGCTAGAACTAGTCCCGATGGGACATGCTCGGGGTTTATCACGAATTCACGATGCGGTTTCAATGAGTTCAAGAGGCTTACAGTGCCTTATTTATTCGTAATGTTCAGCTAAAGAGACAACAGTTCTTGTTGCTGGTTGTGTTACTTTACAGGTTGACATGGACAAGTAAGCTACTGTCGAAGCAAGATCAACGACGCAGCTCAAAGAGCTTCCTCCGCTACGGAATACTCATTTTGCAGATACATAATAAGGCTGAAGGCTGAGACAGTGGAACGTTCACCTCTCTGCATAACTCCTATACTCGGGTCCCTCCAAAGCCGAGGAGTCTGCAGCACAGTCTCAAATCCTCCATACAGTACGGAGTAGATACGACGCGTACGAAAAAACACAAGATGAAAACTGACCGCTTATGAAATGATCATTTCGTTCCTCGGATGTTCTGAATAGATATTTGACAACTGTGCACTTGAGTACAATACAGAAATCGAGAATGTTCTGAGAGGAAGTCAACAATAAGATGCTCGCCGACAGCGTGTTCCGAAGTGAAAATCTGACTGTAATTTGACGAGAACATGTGTTTTTCACGGGGAACAAACTCGATGACGTCACGGCCATCTCGACAATCATCCACCTTCCCCACTCCTCCCCCCTTCAACCACCCCATACCCAACATGTCCCTCTTACAACCCTACCTCCCCCCCTCACGCGAGCACTGGGAGCAGCTCACCTTCCTCTGGCAATTCTTCCCCATCGTACTTCCCCCCCTTTCCCCCCAACGTTCCCACCAGCACCCCAGCTAACCCCAGCTCCGCCAGTACACACTCTTCCAATGGGTCATAGACTACTACCCGATGGGCAAAACGTCCACGGAATCGCGCTTCAACATCCCCGGCAAGATCGGGTGGGCGACGATGGAGGCGCCGGGGTTTATGACGCTCCTGTATATCATGTTTACGCTGCCGGCGCAAAATGGGATTGAGAGATTGCCGATGGCGAATTGGATCATGGCGGGGCTTTTTGTATGTTTTATTTTGCTTGTTTATTACATACATCTTCTCCGCTATGCGAAATCATGTACTAACTGGAACCTGAAAGACGATCCACTACATCTACCGCGCCCTACTCGCACCCCTCTACCTCAACCCCTCCATGTCCCCCATCCACGTCTCCGTCTGGTTGTCCGCTCTCGCCTTCCAGCTTATAAACGCCACCTGCATCGGCGGCTACCTTGCCTCCTATGGTCCCCTCACCACAGCCGACTGGGCTGGGCGCGCGGTCTACATCGAGTTGGGCATGATGATTTTCTTCGTCGGACTGGCGGGGAATATCTATCACGATGACGAACTGAGGGAGATCAGGCGGGCAGCGGCGAGGAATATGCAGAAGAGGGAGGAGGCAAACGGTGAGGGCAAGGGCAAGGGGAAGAGCGTGGATAAGGTGTACATGATGCCAGAGAATGGGCTGTTTAGGGCGGTATTATATCCGCATTATTTTTGCGAATGGATCGAGTGGGCCGGGTTCTGGATGATTGGCGGCTTGAGCTGCGTCCCGGCGAGAACCTTTGTTTTGAACGAAATTGCGACAATGTTGCCGAGGGCATTGCAGGGCAAAAGGTGGTATGTGAAGAAATTTGGGAAGGAGAAGGTCGGGAACCGGAAGGCCGTGATTCCGGGGATAATCTGAGCGGAAGGGGCACTGAGAGGTGTGTCCAGAGGAGTAATTGAGATAACCGAGACACTACGGAGTAATGTAGAAAAATGCAGACATTGCATCGACAAAGGTGTAATGTTGTATTGCGGCAGAAAAGGGTTGAGCGCTCATAACCATGCTTCTATGCTATGTGACACCGCTGCTATACATTGGCTGTCGTGGTATCAGGTCGTCAGTCTATGTCGATGACGTAAGGGAGTATGACAGTAGAAGACCAGTGATCAAGCCATCATTGTCGAAGTATGGGAGCGCTAGTATAATGTCAAGCTGGGCACATCATTAGTCTCTGCCAGGTGCATAATCTGATCTGTACATTGACCGCGAGGATGCTTCTCCCTAAAGCCAAGATTTCGTATTGACTTTCTGAGTGTGAGTGATGGAGCCTATGATTGAGTCTTCTGATAGCAATTAGCGAGATAACAGATAGAAATTTAGATCTCCCGCCCAAGCATGGTCTATTAACAGGTCCTCCATACGGAGGATTTCTCGGAAGATTCCTGCAAGCCAAGAAATGCTTATGCTAGATCAGGATTCCTTGTACGTAAGTTTCAGGGTGATAAGAGCGGTAGGCTGCACAGTGGCTCTCCTGTGGCAGCAACTCTTATATATGTTGCCTTGTGACTCCAGGGCGCCTAAACAGACGCGACGCGAATACGAAGAGGCTCTCGAGGCGTCAAGCCATTGGCCTTAAATAGGTCCGGAGGCGTGTTGGATTATCGTTCAAGAAAGAGCTGGATGTCTGGTGCAATTTTGCGGGATCTGTGTGTCTGGCGATTGTGAGCAATGGGCTTTGTGGAAGCTTGGTGTCGTTGACATGCTGGAGCTGACATGCTTAGGGACAAGGAGGCAGGCGATATAGATGGCATGAGGTAAAATTTTGACTGCGTAATAGAAAGCTAATAATGAACCGCAGGCGTCAAACACAAGAACTCGTTCATGTCTGTAGTAGTGGATAATATTGACTCTTAATGACTCGATTCAAGCAGCTCTTCCGGCCGATAAGGCGCAACCTCTGCGGTTTCTGAAGGTTTGAAAAGGAAACTTGACACGCTTGCTAGAAAACACAAAGGAACGGTCAACCGGCCTCAGGCCTGCAGCGCTTCTTTCGACAGTCGCCGTGACTACTGTGTAAGTGAGACTTATAAGGAGACTTACCGTGGTCCAGAAGCGAGCCTCGCGAATTTTGAGAATAGTGCCCCCCATGTGACCAGATTACCATAGAGCATCGCACAGATCTCAGAAATGGGGTTTTACAAATACATGCGGCCAATTGATTTCATCCTGGATCTCGATGGTTGGTTTATTATAGTAGTCTGTTCAGTCAATACTTCCAACAAAGAACGAGCAATTATTTGTGGTTAGGGGGGTGTGCTTCGTATTCCTATGCCACCTGAGGGTCCATAGATGGGCAGCGATACCATTAAAAGGAGATTAGGAGCGTTCTCTTCTTTGAACACTGAAGCTTTGGGGTACGGTACAGCAGATTCAAAGGCTAGGTGCAAGCGAGGCCAGCTGCCGAGCAAGAGGGCGAACAGGTGGAGGGCACTGACCAGGCTGTTGCAGCATCGTTTGGCGAGAAAGCGTGAAGTCCCTTTTTGGGATAATTATCTTGTCGAAGGATGTGCACTGATCAAGTGATCATTGGTGGTTTCGAGCAATGACCCCTCTCACCGAAGGAGGTTTCAAGCTCGCCACTCAACACTACACGATTTTACTTCCCAACGCCCCTCTTTCCCCTGTTGCCCTAACGCACTATGACCATGTCTTCATTTCCGATTAGGCGGAAGATGTGGGGATCTGGCGATGCAGCTCTTTTGACTTTGGTCTGGCCTCTGTCAACCGCCGCCATCATTGGTAGTGACACCGGAGAAAGCTGCTGGTCTGAAATGTAACTCCGTACCGTCTGGGGTAAAAATGCAGTGGGTGCTATGATTGGTCGGATTGACCGCGAGCGGACAGCAAGCGCAAATGCAAGAGGCTTGAAAGGGAGCGCTCTGGTGTGCGAAGATCCGTCTGTACCTTGTCGATAATTTGTCCTTTACTAGGCCTCAAACGTGAAGTAGATTATTGTTGATGCGGGCCAGCAGTGAATATACAGTGCTGACGATCGATGCACCTCAACGCTCGAATCGTTTGACCGAGAGAGATTATAGAAGTCGAAGCGACCAGGAATCAACCTCTTGATACTTCCGTTGACTGTGCGATTGACTTTGTCCTGTCAAGCAATTGAACTGAATGTATGGATGGGCAAAAGCCACGATGCTTGGCAGGAAATGGTTGGGCGAAATCGAGATGTTATGCATGAGTGCATGAGCGGCATATCTTGCTAACAGTAGCCCAACAGCAGCTAACAGCTTCCTCTTCCTCCCACGTCCGCCACCACCAATGAGAATGTAGGAAGGTCTCCGACCGTAGAGAAGCTACTGTGCCACCGTTTTTAAACTTCCCTGACGAAGGTTGCGCGGGGTGTGTGTGGGCATGGGTGCGCAGATCCGAGCTTTTCACTTTCTTGCTGCTGCTGCTGCTGCTGCTGCTGCAGAGTAAGAAGCGTTTTTCACCATGCAGGATCGGTAGTTGGGCAAACTTTATCGACGGCCTATCGAAATTCTTGACGCTCGTTCTCACTCAATATCGCGCATTCTTTCAATGGTACAAAATCGGGAAATAGAGTGCCGACAAGCCAAAAAACCCCATTCCCGCTTACATCACCAATCTTTATCACAAGCGAAACTAAGGTCCCTACTCCGTACAGACGACTGTTACACTCTCCTTCAAAAGGCACTGAGACTCAGAATAGGCTTTCATGTTGCTTTGACCTCAACACGCAGGAACCCGTAATCTTGACTCTTCTCTTGATATCTTTGTATGCCTCAATCTCGCTGTAAGTTCCCCTCCAATTCACTCAGCTATGACCTAACTAATTCTCCAATAGATCTCCGAAGCCTCAAACCCTAACGCTCCCTCACAATCGTCTTCCCCTCCATATTCCGTTCTTCTCGTACGATTTCTTACAGAGGGTGTAACCAAGTAGCTCTCTTGTTACACAGATATAGAGATATCATCAACTGTGTTGTTTCTTTGCCTTGCGACTGCGAAACAAAAGTGCCTCTATATTTCTAAACTCTGAGTACACCCTCTTGATTCTCCGACATCTTCACCTACTCTTGGGACCGTCATGGTAGGTGTTGGGGGTTGGACTGCTTGCCAACCTCGATAACATTGGGTCTGGGCAAAATCTATTGCCTCACTGTACAATACCAGACTGGGAGAACAGAAAGGAAATGGACAGTAGAAGTCAAGAAGCAATGGCTGCTGTGAGCATTAACCAGAACGGCTCGGATGGGCAAATAGGAGAACTAGAACCAAAAACAGCTCCTCTCACGTCAACGGCTACCACAGACTTGGATGGTGTATGCACACCCTTACTCCACAGCCTTCCTGAACCAGCCAAGCAAGAAAGCGATGAAGAACAACCATATACGCCTGTTATGGATGATCAATTGAGAACACCAACCTCGGAATATCCGTCAACAGTGCCCACACCAGCGACATCATGGACATCTCAAGAGTTGCCGCCGCAGCTGCATGACTTGCAGACGGGTGACTTGGGAAATGTACAACACGTGATATCTCAAGACTGCTACTTCACGACAAGAGCAGCGCCAAGCTCCAACGACGCTGATATTTATACTGCCCTATCGAGGACAACTCTGTCCTCACCATCCAGGACTAAGTCTGTTGGTGACAGTCTCGACGGTGCTTCTGGTCCAGAATGGCCTGGCGCCCAATGGAAAGACCATTCCTCACAATATACTCACAACGATACTGAAACTCCTCGTCCCACTTCGGTGCCTGTAAAGCCAAGCGACGGGCGCAGTCGCAACCGTCCAAATTACCCAAATCAGTCCTTTGCAGCGTTGCAAGCCCAGCATATCCCTCCGCATTATCCTAGACCTCGCCCACTAAGGACGCGAAGCTCACATCAATCGCAACATCAATCATTCTCGGCCGATGACTCTAAAAGATCCAGAGATTTTTCCTCCGTGCCAGCAGCAGCCAAGACTGCCGGCAACACGCCGGCGCAGAGCCCGGGTTTATTTCCCCCACCTTTCTCGCCAAATCGGCCTACAGAAGAAAACGAGGATGGTCAATACAATACTCCACTACTCCATCCTTCCCACATGCAAGCTCCCAAAGAGTAAGCCCTTTCCCATCTAAGTCCTCCCTACCCCCAATTACGGTATGGTTGTTTGTAGAACGGTCACTAACCTGCATCAGAACTCACAAGCTACTGAAAGACATCGATCCAATCTCAGGCAGAAAGCTAGTCAACAACTACGAATTACAGAAAAAGCTTGGTAGCGGTCAACATGGAACTGTCAAGCTAGGAAGAAATCTGGAAACTAATGAGAAAGTCGCTGTTAAGATTGTGCGTCGCTTCTCGAAAAAGGTTCGGCTTGGAAAGACGGGAGACCCGAGTGACATGATTAAGAAAGAAGTCGCCATCCTCAAGAAAGCTCGTCACCCACACGTCGTGAGTTTGCTTGAGGTTATCGACGATGATGAATTTGGCAAAGTCTACCTGGTGCTAGAATTTGTCGAACGGGGAGAGATTGTCTGGCGGAAGCAAACCGACAGAGATGTTGCAATCTTTGAGATGAAGCGTGCCAAGCGAGAAATGGTAGACCAATTCGACGAAGCATACGAAGTTGCTGAGATCGAGCGGTTCAATAGCACGGCTTCTGCAAGGCGATTAGAGAAGGCTCATTTGTTGGCAGAACAAAAGCTACAAGCCGAAAATCTGTTGAAGTCCCAAGCGTCGGCCCTTAAGAAATCAGTTGCAAGCTCAGAATCGTGCTGGAGCCTTGAGTATGCAGGGATCGAGAATGAGGAAGCGTCAGAGGCTGGAAGCCTGCCTGAGATAAGGTCTAGGGAGAGCTTACATTCATCTGCAAGTGATAGCCATTCTCGTGCGGACACTATCGAAGGTTCACCCCAGAGCTCAGTATCACTTGAGCCTAGCACTCCAAGACGACTATTAGACTCCAGCAATACGATAGAGCACCCAATCGTTGCTGATCTAAAGCGGGAGTCGCGCCCTGCATCTCCAACCACCCTTGAAGGGTCAATGTATGGACCTTACACCTCAGATGAACGTTCTTCAAACGTCGCCTTAAGGTCTACCCTCGATCAGATCATGGCCCAACAGAATATGTGGACAGAGGAAGAGGAAGAGTTCATGTACGTGCCATGCTTGACGATATCACAAGCTCTCGACGCCTTCCGTGACACTGTTCTGGGCCTGGAATATTTGCACTATCAAGGCATTATCCATCGCGATATCAAGCCAGCCAACTTGCTTTGGACCAAAGATCGCCGGGTTAAGATCTCCGACTTTGGCGTTTCCTACCTTGGCAAGCCGATCAGAGAGGATGACAATAAGGAAGAAATACCCGAAGCTGATGCTGCAGATCTTGATGAAGCTCTTGAGCTGGCCAAGACTGTAGGCACTCCTGCTTTCTACGCTCCAGAATTATGCGACCCTCAATTATTCGACTTTGGAAGAAATCCTGGGCGACCACAAATTACCGGCCAGATCGATGTATGGGCACTCGGCGTGACACTTTACGGAATGATCTTCGGGCGCTTGCCATTTTTTGATGTCAATGAGTTTGCCATGTATGAAAGGATTGCCCGGCAAGAAGTTTTCATCCCACGCATGCGCCTCAAGGGAGTTGAGGTACCTGATCCAGACTCTGGAGATGGTGCAGCAAACCCTCCGATGAATAGCAACAAGAGAGACGATCATAGGGTCGAGTATGAAGAGGTTGACGACGATTTGCGTGATCTTTTGAAACGTCTGCTTCACAAACACCCACTAAAGCGCATCAGTCTAAAGGAAGTGAAGCATCATCCATGGGTTCTCCGTGGCATCAAAGATCCCAGCGCCTGGATCGACGAGACAGACCCATCCGTGCAAAGCCAAGGAAGGAAAATCGAAGTCTCCACCCAAGATGTTCAAGACGCTGTTATTGGGCTCACGATTGTAGATCGCATCAAATCCGGCATTCGAAGGCTCGGCTCTGTGGTTCGCGGCCGCGAAAGAGATTCTCGTAAAAGGAGCAACAGTAGTACTAAGGCTCTTGACCAACCAATTTTAGTACACACACCTCAGCCGAGTCTATTTCACCGGGATTGGAGGAGGCAAAGTCTAAGGGGCGATGAGCAAATCACCTCCGCGTTGCGCGCATCAAGAGAGGGCCCTGAGCATCCTCTATCACGGAGTGTTGCTGCCAGCCCTGAGCCTAAGCCGGGTACCGATTATTTTGATGGGAGTATTCCAACTTTACCCGATGCGACATCCCCACGGCCAACTCTAGGTGAGCGATTGCTATCAACCGCCGAGTCGACGAAGACAATTCGAGCCACTGTACCTCCCACTGTGCGGCAAGACCTGGCGCTATCCGATGAAAGCTTTTCGCCAACGACCCATGTCGTCGACATAGGCTCGTCATCTAGTCTTGGTGGTATCTTTAGCGGGGCAGGACGCAGTTTCGTCAATAGCATGCGAAGCAGAGAGCGAGGCCCCGAGAGCCACAGCCCTTCCCAATCGAGCCGCTCATCATCGATGGATCCTACTTCTAATGCTATTGATGATCCTCATGCTTCACCCAGCATCGCCTACTCCTCCGCCGTCGCAGCAGGTCATGTCGATCAGCCGCCTGTTCTCCACGAAGACGTATTGCTAGACCACTCCGTACCTGTGGAACGAACCAACTCACCTATCCTGTATCGCTTCCCTAGTGAATCCTCGGCGGAGGCTTTTCAGCAGGCCCAAGATATGAACCACCGGCGTGAGACCCTCGCACATAATCACACAACATCCATCCACCGCCGTACAGTCTCCTCGGCTGCTGCCATCGCCTGCCCTCCTTCACCAGACGACAACATCTTTGACGTTCGTCGAAATTCCGTGCCGCCTAATGACGAGGCTCCACCCTTTAGCATCTCATCCTCCTCCGATCACCTACCTTCTGGCCTTAGCGAATCTACCTCGCACCCCAGCATACCTTCGGTCATCAGCGGTGCCTCGTCTCTTTCTGCTACCATAGAGCCTGAAGATTACTTGGCTCCAATCAAAGAATACTCTCCGCCAACCATGCTGCCTAGTCGTGCATTTTCCGGACGCCAGAGGGCCAAATCTAGTGACCAATCAATATATCATACAATGACTGAAATAAAGCAACCTCTAATCGATGATGACGAGGCAGGGTGGAACGGTGACGGCGAACAAGAATCGGACAGCGAGGACGAAGGCTTGGAGATGGGTGGCCAAAGGAAAGCCAAGCTGAAATAGGTCTTCCTACTCTTACGACTACAACCTCTAATATGACTACGATTACACGAAGAGACGATCTAGTGGAGCTCCGGGGACCGAAGATCCACAATCAGCAGAATTGACTATTCGATTCTCTATCGCTACCATGCAATACCTCAGCTCCATAACACTTTGGCCTCGCATTACCGCCGTCCGTTTTCGGCAACCAGCTCCTACATAAGAGAAGGAATAGGGAAACTTTGTGGACCGGTTTCTAATATTGCGCGCCATAGACTTTCTTTCTTTTCTTGTCCCTCTCCTCTATTACGATCCACCTATCCCCGCTATTCTCAGCATTAGGGATTGGATCAAGCGGCGTTCACGGCATCAATCTTTTCGCATTGTTGAGAGGAATCCTCCACTCAAGAAGTCTCATTTGGGAACACAAAACAGGTCCACAAAAATACTCGGTGGCTTATTTGTATCAAAAATCATTGTTTTTCCTCGTCTGGAAGCGCGGCGTAGGGGCTTTTGCTGGCTAGGATTGCATTTGGGCGGAATATGTCGTTTTGGTAACCGAGGTAGATGGAGATGAGAATGTGATGGATGGGCCTTGATTTGTAGCTTTTGAGGCTTCTTCTTTCCTGGCATGGTGTGTAAAGGGTTGTATAATTTCCAGTCGCCGCACGAGTGGTTTGAGACATCTTGGCGGTTATAATTTGTGCCGTTGTGCGCATTGAGGATGACGATGAAGGCTTATACTAGGGGATCGTTGTATGTGTTCCTAATAAGAACGACCTTTCTCCAATCTACTCTTTTGTGAATGCAATGAAAGTGAACAGCGAAGAAAGGGGGAAAGAAGGGTTGTATGGAAGCGTAAGTGCGGGAGGTGAGAATGGTCGAGCGAGGAGAGAGGGAGAAGGTAGGGGTAAGTATGAGTAGGAAAGGAAAGATTGGGATCGGGAAGGAGGTGAGTACTGGGTGCGAGACTCTTTACTCCTCTCCTCTCCTCTCTGCTCCCTGAATTCCCCCCCACCACTACCTCCCCTCTTTAAACCATTCAAACATATGAACCCAGCCACATCCCACATTCCTGGCCCCCAATCTATCCCTCTTCTCTCTTCACTCCTCATGGGGGGGGGGGGGGGGGGGGGGGGGGGGGGGGGGGGGGGGGGGGGGGGGGGGGGGGGCGGGGGGGGCCCGCGGGCGGGCA